>Ga0265798_10007496_pt1 | contig 14102 bp, 5 predicted proteins | sample P3T30metagenome_FD_192430 | JGI IMG/M metagenome (GOLD analysis project Ga0265798, IMG submission 192430) | Plant litter microbial communities from East Loma Ridge, Irvine, California - P3 T30 | ecosystem: Environmental > Terrestrial > Plant litter > Unclassified | place: USA: California...
CTTCTTCGACATTTCGGTTTGCTCTTGCCGTCCGCTTCGGCACACCGAGCACGGAATCATCCCTTCGAAGTCTTTCAAGTCCTTTTTGAGGCACCGCCCATATCTGGCTCCAGTCGAGAGTGAGATGCTTACATGGATGTAAGGGATAGGAGAATTGTGGCTTGGGACACTGCGTCACATCGTAGGAATGCGCACCCGAGATCTCCACCCTGTCGTTGATTCAATAACAGAGCGAGTCGGCTCAGGCACCTTCAGAACTCAAGAAAATCGAAGCAACCATGATGCAAGTTTGTTCTCTGAGTGAGGAGAACGAGCTGTCCGTCTTACCTGGCTAGCTGTCCTCCAGTCAAACGAAGAGGGCACGATCATCCAAGGATTCAGGATTCGCGGCTCCGAATCTGCACTCCTCGAAAGTGCATGCATGTTCCCCCGCCAACCGACAGGATCAACCGATGAGTTACGAGAAATCGATGCAGATATTCTTAAACGTGGCATGACTTGACGACGTTTATCTGCCGAGCGGTTGCGGCAACAAAGCTCATTGGTCTGTGAAGAGAGGGGCAAACGTATATCTATACTACTGAGGTACTCACAGGACATCACCGACTTATTCTTGTTCACACCCTACATCATCGTGCGCATGCAATGCAGGCCACGCCACCCTGGCACATCAGCACCCACTGCGTTTTCTTGGCCATATTACAGATGACCTCGCCGGATGTTCGCTACTGCTGCGGCTGAAGGAGTGATATAGCCCATCAACACTGGCTGTTGGACTTGTTCTCGTAGCACTCGGGAGAGACCGTCGCCATGCCGCCCACACAAAAAACAAGGGCGCGACAATTGCATTACACATGCCAAACGGGTTGTGTGCTCAATGGCAGTCCACCATCTTGCCGCGTACCATGGAAGAGACGGCCCTCAAGCATCCAATCCCTGACGCATTCGAACCGAGACGAGAACTTCATCTGCGCGATGCCAATATACTATGCATGTCCACTGTAGGCCCTTGTCCACCCAGGGTTTCACGGCTCAACACACAGGACCTGACCAAGTCTGTATTCAATAGCATGCGTAAGTCCACTTGCTGTATCTAGGATACACATTCTTATTCTTCTACTGCGACTGCTATCGTTTACCAAGTGCGTCTTTTCCCGGCCTTTCTGCACATTTTGCCAGTCTCAACAACAATCGCTGCTAACCAGCATGGTGCTCGCCTGGAAGTTCGACGTGCTCTGCACTCTCGCCAGTGCTTTTATAATTAATCTTCCAAACTGCGAAGCGAAGCCTCTTGCAGTCAACACCGATAGAGGTGGTATGCTCGCCAGCCCCCGAGATGTCGCACTATCAGTCTACGAGGAAGGAGAGGCGGCTTCCGCTCCAGATATTGCTGTCCTCGCGAGAGACACAACGACATTGAATGCTGCCACCGAGACTGCTCCCACAATCAGCGCTATCAGCGGCACTGCTTCAGCTGCGCCGCCACCTGCTGAGGTTACAAGTGCTGGCGCCAAACCCTCAGCTCAGTCTCGGGTAATCGCCAATATAGTCCCCGGAGCTACCGTCGATTCGACAGTCCTCATCTTGGTCAGAGAGGGCGATGATACCTACAGCGTCACTTCTGGACTCGATGCATACGGCATTCCCCACCAACTCGTCTTTGTCCCCAAGACAGGCTTCAGTCTCCCGGTGCTCAACAGTTCATCGACACAGGGCAAATACGGAGGCATCATTTCACTCAGTGAATTGGCATTCGAATACGACAGTGGTTTCGGGAGCGGGATCAGCACTGACCAGTACAATTCGATCTATGCCTATCAGCTTGCCTTCGGTGTCAGATTTGTTCGGATTGACGCCTTCCCACAACCTGCATTTGGCACTACGACGGCTCCCGAAGGGTCTGGCTGTTGTTCTCTCGATGACGAGCAAATGATCAGTCTGACGAACAATTCCGGGTTCCCGACTGCGAACATCAAAACAGGGGCTACGTTGAGCTCGAAGAACATCTACCACTATCCAGCGGTAATCACCGACAGATCGACGACATGGGAAGTCGCGAAGTACGGCCCTGGGGGTGCATTCTCAGAGGATACTTCCGCGGCCGTGATCAATGACTTCGGAGGCCGCCAGCAGATGGTGTGGTTCACCGGCTGGGCCACAGAGTGGTCTCCGTCGTCGAACTTCTTGCAGCACGCGTATATTCACTGGATGACACGCGGCCTGTTTTTGGGTGCTCGTAAAACATACCTAAGTACGCAAATCGACGACGTCCACCTTACCTCTGCCATGTATAGTCCTAGCGGCAAGAAATTTCGTCTACGACCGGCAGATCTAATCAGTCACGTGGCGTGGACCAAGAACATCAACAGCCGCATGCCTACTGGCTCCGACTATTTCATTGAGCTTGGACACAATGGCAACGGAGATATCATCAACGCCGTCTCGGTAGGTGGCTCCGGATGCAGCCCGAATACCGCTATCTACTACGACTTCCCGCCGGCTACTGCCTTGGAATATCAGAAACCACTCGGTATGGGAGTTAACCTGTGGCCCAGCACGCCTGCCCAGTACAGCTGGAGCAAAGCCTGCGCCTTATATGACGACCTCGCAGCCTGGTTCACGACACCAGCTAATCGCGATGCGTTCGCGCACGTGTCTCATACATTCACGCACTTGCCTCAGAACAATATAACGTATAGCGACGCCGAGAAGGAAATTGTCTTCAACCAAGCCTGGCTCAGGCAGATCGGTCTCGACCAGGGCAAGAGGTGGTCACCGAAGTCTTTGATTCCACCGGCAATCACCGGCCTCCACAATGGCGACGCGATCCGCGCGTGGGTCACAAGCGGCATCACCAGCGCAGTCGGCGACAACTCACGCCCAGTACTAATGAACTCCAACGTCCACTGGCCGCTGACCACGACCACTTCGCAAAACGGATACTCCGGCCTGACAGTCATTCCCCGCTGGCCCACCGCGATCTACTTCGATTGCGACCTCCCAGCCTGCACGCTGCAAGAATGGAAAGACACGGCCTCTGGCCAAGGCACTTTCGCGGACCTCTTGACATTCGAACGCACCACCACAAGTCGCTACCTGCTCGGCCTGCGCAAGGACGGTTACATGTTCCACCAAGCCAACATGCGACAGAGCGATGTCGACACCCTGACAGTCGGCTCCCAAACAGGCCAGCTATCGCTTCTGCAAGCATGGACGGAAACCGTCGTGCAAGAAATGACCCGCCTCACAAACTGGCCTATTCTTGCACAGAAACAGGATGACCTCGCCCAGAAGTTCAAAGATCGCATGGCGAGGGATCAGTGCTCGCCTAAGCTGTCTTACAAGTATTCCAATGATGGGAAGAGTATTACTGCTGTTACGGTTACTGCGAATGGCAATAGTTGCGGGACTACGATCCCTGTTACTCTCCCTGGCGGTGCGGCTACGACTTCTTCTGGGAAAGTGACTGCGGACAAGGTCGGGTCTGAGCCGGTGATTATGTGGGTGCAGTTGTCGGGGTCTGCGGTTACGCTCAATTTGCCGAGTGCTGTCAGACTGCTGTAGTGGTCCCGGCGAGATCGTCTTTAATTCCTACCCTTTTCACAAATCGCGGTTGCGACGACGATGACAATTTAATGCACGTTCATTCAGATGAGAATTTCTTTTTTAAGCATAGCCAGACAGCTATCATCAAGCCAAAAGTAGCGGTACGTTTTGAGAGCCACTGAGAGTCCCTGATACACATTGTGCTCAATTCCATCATCTGCGAGCGATCTGTAGCGGAGCGCTGACTGACGAAGTTGACCTTTTGTTCTTGAGCGAAGGTCGATGGGTCAATGATGGAGAAAGATGTGACGTTTCGATTTCAGAGGTATCATCGTAAGATTCTTCACCCAACACACGACTTCCACAAGTTTTAACTAACGATCATAAGCAGGCAACCCGAGATCTCACCATGCTCAACTCAGGACTCACGCCGTCGGCTTAGCCTCCGCCCTTGCCACCTTCACCAAAGTAGGCGTCTCGTCCCTCTTCGTAGCCCTAGGCTTACAAACCGTCCCAATAGTTTGCTTAGTAGTCATACAAACCGCCGTCCTCGTAGTCGGCGTGGCCGTCTCCTTGATACTGCCGGTAGGCCTGACGCCCACCGTGATGTCAGCATTCCCCGTCCCCTGCTGTCCCTCTACCACAATGAAAGTGTTCTGCAGACTCCCCAGCGGCAGACCGGCAGCGGCCCAAGCGCGGTAGTGGTTGTTGAAAGTAATTGTGCCGCCGCGGCGGTTTGTGCGACGGACGGAGAAGTACTGGCGCAGGTTGCCGTTGTATTTGGACCAGAGTTCGTACTGGGCGCCGTCGGAGGTGTGGTAGCCATAGAAGCTGTGGGCGGCGTTGTCGGAAGGGTTGTGGGCTGCGAAGGCTTCGACGACGTAAAACTCGACGAACGGGTTGTTTGAGAAGCCGTAGAGGGCGAGGTAGGAGTTTCCAGTAGGGTTGTAGTTTGCGGTATAGTTGACTACTCTTGAGGGGTGATTAGCTTGGGGTTATTGGGTGTAGTGGCGTTCGTCGAGGGACGGACAGGTTCTGGCTTCCGCGGTAGCCTTTGCCAGCGACGAAGTTACCGCCTGCACCTAGTCTCCAGTCGACTTTGTAGCGGCCGGCTTCGAGGCTAGTGTAGGTGTAGTTGGTCGTTGGTTCACCATTGCCCCAATTCTGGATGAAGAACTGTTGGCTTTGGCCGACGGTGAAGAGCGCGAAGAACGTGGTGATGGCGAGCTTTAGAGAGAACATGTTGGTAATGCTGTGCGTTGTTTCGACGATAACGAGGTGGGCGAGTGCGCTTTGGTTGCTTCTTATGCCTTTGCCGACACTGCAACGCTGCAATGTGGGACCGCGATATCATGGTGTTGACCACGGGCTCGTATCGATACAATGGAACCGACAAGATCAGTAGCACTTCAATTTATCCGTTAGCGAAGATGCAGGAAATGCATGCATGCAAGTAAGCTGCACCTTACATGTGCAGTCGCTACGGACCATAACATGGTGCATTCGTCAAGAACTTGTAAAGATATGTTCTCGTTCTCGAGAGGTGTTTTACCATGATTGGTAGGTACCAAGTTGTATTATTAGTATAGGGTCGCAAAAAGAGGTCCTTCGAAAGAAAAGCAGTGTCGTAAATCGGTAGTAGGCCGATGACTTCAAGCTGCATCTAGAACGATGTATGAAAGACGGCGCCACAATATATGAACCGACTGAGATACGAAGGATCTACAGCAGTAGCCATTATAGGGACTGCCGACACGAAGGGGCGTTGTAGATCAATTAGCCGCGCCAATGGCAAAGCTTGGGATTGCTTAATACAGCAAAATCGATAAACCGTTACCTGGACTTTCGATGAATCGTGCATGCAGACCAGGGTCTTCGGAATGTCGGCCAGCATTGCATTCTTGACCCAAAGACTCAGCGAAGTCGTGAAAGAATCACCTTCCAAAAGTAAATCGACCCGGGATGCCTCGTCTCTCGGTAAAGTTAGGTGGGGGAGCTGGTCCGGCTGAGTTTGGGTCTGCCCCGATAACTTGAGCAAAGGCGGAAAGACGGTAGCCTCACTATATCGCAAGTTGTGTTTTGATAGTGAAACGGGCTTCTCTGAGCCATCTTCAAACCCGCTCATCTGCTGCTCGTCGTTTCATCTTCCTGCAAGCCGACAGGCACATTCACGTTCTCTTCGTAACCTTCAGCCCACGGTGGCTTTCCATTTTCATCGAATTCAGCCCACTGGAAGAACCCGCAGCCTTTCTCGCCGGGTGTATAGTTGCGCATGCACATCCACATGTACCTCCCTCGGCTCGCCTTTTGCTTCTGCACGCATCTCAGCGTACTCGGGACACTACACTTGCAATGTGGTGTGTATCTTGGCTGCATGTAAGGCAGGTAATGTCGATAGGTGATGTTGAGTCTCTTGTTGCCGGCCACTGGGTGAGGATCGATTGCTTGGGCGGGAGCGATAGAGTGCTTCCATTCTTCCTGCATCTCCGCGTGCATGACTAGAAGGCTGTTGTGCGGGAGGTGGATGGCGATCTGACCTTGTGCGTCGGCAGCTGACACCTCGTCAGGTGGTAGAATTCGTCGTACCCGAAACTCGCGTGCAACACCCAGTGACAACGAGCCAATGACTGCGCGAGGGCCAAGATAAGTCAGCTCATCCGTGTGAAAGCCAACGCTCTCTTTGCCGCCATCATAGCAGTTCACGAACGATGTGTTGGGCCGCCACTCGTCTGTCGACTGGAACTTGAGCTTCTTTCCATGTTTGAAGTCTCGAGTCCGACGCTCGATCTCTTGATTGACGGTGTGGCGAACGAGATCCGATGCATTTAGCATTTCAGGACGCGACTGGTGGACGTGGGTGATGTAGGAACCATTGTATGCGTATTGGTCTTTTTGCTCCTTGATCTCTCGTGGCGTGTCTACGTAGAAGCCCATAGAGTGTGGGCTCTCGACAGTTCTCTCGAACAGCTGAAAGACATCTCTCCGAAACGCTGGAGCCTCCTCGAGCAGCTCCCTCAATAAGTTATCAGCATCGGCCGCAGGAAGAAAGTTATGCACGATTGAGCATGGCGTGTGGCTCTCAATATCTTCCGGCGTGTACAAGTGAAGGGTCTGTCCTTTTCTGGTCAACTGTTTCCGTGGCGTAGATTTTCCTGCGGACCCTCTGCCTGTTGCAAACGAAACCAATGACGATTGATATCCTGTAGCTGCAGATCGATGTTTCCGTGGTGGTGTACGTTCTACATGTACTTGCTCTGGATAATTCAGCGCATCAGACGCCTTCTCCACGGAGCCATCATAGGCAAGTAGATAGTCCAGTAAGACATGCTGGCTTTTTTCTGGATTCAGGGAAGCGAGCATGGCAATCTTGAAATCGGTATCCTCTGCGGCATCGGGTCCGTGTGGCGAGCTTGGAGGCGATGAGCGTCTGCGCTTTCGCGACGCCGTCAAGTCCATGCTCTATCGTGGTTGCGGTGAGTGCTGGTTGCTGGCGACATGGTATGGATGGGATCACGTGAAATCCACCGTTCATGCACGCACTGTAGGCATCTTCTTCAACCCGGGCGTGTGGTTGGTGAGAAACGTGGAGGCATCATGCAAGAGGCAACGATTCGGCACAGCGCACGACGTCCACGACGTCGCGGCCTCAGCCCGTGCCCGCTAGCGCCGTAGCCATGGTGGAGGGTGTTTGTTTACTCCGACGTCAACAGGCAATCTGCCCCGACCGTTAACTTACCCTCTCATCAACATCTGGATACACTAAGACACCCTTCTCCATACAGCTACCCTCGCTCTCAGACACACACTCACACAAATCAAGACACTCCAAACGCGCCTACCCACTCTCAATACCTCCATCCCGTTGTCGCCAATCTAGACCCGGCGCGCCGTATAATGCAATTGTTCGCTCGCTGCGGCACTCCATCAGTCTAGGCGTGCATTCCAGTGCGCATTCCATCCATTCCTTGGCCGTTCCGACACCATGTCCTCGGCATCGAGAGAACACTCCCGCGAGCGGGAACACAAACATTCCTGGTCTGCGGCCAGCGGCAGAGCCAGTGTGCCTATGTGAGTACCGCGCCCTCGACCTACCTCCCAAGACCGACGCGACGACCACGATGGGACGAGATGGGTGTACTGACGAACATCAAACGCAGGTGGGACAGCGCCGACCCCGAGCGCGCACCGCCGCCATTGCCTCTGAACCCTGGCACCAACTCACCAACTACGAGGGCAAACACATCGGCTACCATCGCAGCGGCCGCGAAGAAGATAGTAGAGGCTTCGCGAGACACTGCGCCACTTTCGTCCTACGTCTCCAATGTCACTCCCCTCGGATCACCAGAGAGATCGCTCATCAAAGGTGCACACCACAAGCGCATGCAATCGCTACAGCCTAGCAGCGTGAAAGACCTCAGGAATTACTTGGACAACTCGAGATCACCGGAGCGATCCCCGGAGCGCCCGGCAACCGCCACGGCAGCGGCAGACAGAAGAATGTCTTTTGCCAGCGGTTGCTCGCCGTTCAGTCACAGGGAAGGCAAAGACTACTTGTCTCCCATGTCTCCGCCCCAGGAAAGCCCAACGCCATCATCTCGCGACTTCGCGAAAGAGGCACCCAACTTACGACCCGCACGACCACACTCCAGAATCTACGGAGAGAATACGCCACCCTCCGCCACGATGCTGGCTCTGCAGACCATGCAGGTGCCAGACGAACCATTGACCGACGTCACTAATAGGTCTGGCACCCCGACGACGCCTCGTGTCAACAACAACTACGATTTTTCCAGCCAACTGCTCCATCTCACAACAATCGCTACAAATCTGCAAAAGGAGATGGCTGGGTTGAGCAGGCGAAGCAAGGACAACGCAACGGACTTGGTTCACCTGAAGGATGCCACAACCGCACGCGATGAGGACATCCGCAGGAGCCTTCGAACCCTCACATCTTCTGTCGGAGCACAAGGCCTCCTGGGCGCACCGCCTCCTCGTGATCAACGGAGTCGCAGTGCTAGTATCACCGGACAACCTTTTCTGGACAGCAAGACGATGTTCAGCTCGCCTCCACCTGTTGGTAGCTACCATCTCCCCAGGGCGGCGAGCGCACACAGCTTCTTGGATGACGGCCGTATTGGCTCTCCATCACCATACTCTGTCGAAGGCGCGGCGAGCGTGGCGATGCTCGAGAAGATCATTCGCGAAATGGTGACGAAGGAAGGGCAGGAGCGCCTTCTGGGAACGCTCAACGAGCTATTCGAGAAGAGTTCCAAGGACAACGTCGAGGCTGCAAGAAAGGTCGAGGAGCTGGCTGAATTCATCAAGAAGAAGTCGGAATCCCAGGCGTTGGTGCCTATGGCCTTCAGCGCAGACGGTGGACCTCCAAAACTGGAGCTCAACTTCGATTCGCCGAGTGCTCTTGCAAAGGCACGTGGTGAAGCAGGACCTGAAGGCGCAAAGTCAGCACCAAATGAGGAGATCATGAAGCTTCTGCAGCGCATCAAGGATTCCACCGCTCATGCCGGTGGTGCGACATCCGAAGTCAAGGCATTCGTTCACGACTTGCGCGGTGAAGTGCTGGGCATGGGCCGCGAGCTTGGCCGTAAGCTCGACCAAGTCAGCGAGACCCAGCTCAATGCAACACTCGACCGGTCGATCGAGGACAACCAGGGCAATGTGAACGCTCAAGAAGTCCACCGTATCCTGGAAGATGGACTCAACGAGTTGAAGCAGCAAATCCACGCTATGCTCCAGGAACGCGCTGCACAAGACGACGATTCTTTCAAACAACTCGCGACTACGACCAAATCAGGCCCAAGCAGCGATGAGATCTTTGCCCTCGTGAAGCACGCCCTTGCAGAGCAGCAAGAAACCACCTCTCGCGAAGTCGGCCCAGTCAACACAGGTCTTGAGCGCGACGACGTACTCGATGCGGTCAAGGACGGATTGAAGGACTTTGAGCCGAACATTGAGCTTCAACAGTTCGGATTGGAGCGCGAGGAGGTTCTTGCTGTTCTGAAGGAAGGTCTTGAAGACTACCAGAACAACCGTCCGGAGCCTGCTGGTCCAGGCATCGACAAGGCCGAGATCTTCGAAGCCATGCAGGAAGCACTCAAAGACTTCCAGCCCGCTTCGCCGGATCACCTCCAAAGCGTCAGAGAAGACATCTTGGGTGAATTGCGCCTTGCCCTTGAAGAGTTCCGCGCCTCACCTACCGCTCCTGCACTGGACGACGAGGCCACCCGGGCTGGTATCCTTGAAGCAGTGAGGCAGGGCTTCTCCGAACAACCTGTCCGCGAACTCGAGATAAGCAAAGATGACCTCTTCGATGCTGTTAAGGCAAGCATCGACGGAACCACCATTCCTTTCAACAGCTTCGGCGAGCAGGTCTTACAGCAACTCCACGAGCTGGTTGACGGCATGCGTGTCGAATTCAAGCAGTACTCCGCCGCGAACGGGAGGGATACCGAGCAGGTTCTCGATGCTGTCAAGGACGGACTGGAATCTCTTCGCGCAGAAATCGAGAACTACGTCGATCGTGCTCAAGATGTCACCGGCAAAGACGAGATCGTTGATACGGTCAAGCTCGGTCTCGAGCAACTCAGGACCGATGTCCAAGGCTTCGTCGCCAGTGGACCCAGCCACGATTCTGGCAAAGCAGACCTCTTGGAATACATCAGGTCGGAGTTCGAGCATCTGCACGAAACTCTTGAAGCTTCTGATTCGAAGCCGGACGAACACGCAGCCAGCACCGCCGCCATCATTCTTGCCATCAAAGAGAGCATGGATGATCTCAAATCGCATGTTGAACAGTCTCGCGGCCTCAACTCCGAGGAGGACGAGGACACCCGGGAGGAGATGTTCGAGGCGATGAAGGAAGAGTTCGAGCAACTCAGAGGCTCGATCCTCAACGCCCATGCTACGGACAAGGGCGAGCTTCAGGAGACCATCCAGGATTCTATGGCTGCTCTTCACGCGAAACTTGAAGGAAGTGACCTCGGAACCCGCTCTGTCAGCGAGCAGGAAGAGACTGTCCAAATGCTTCGCGACGACATTGCCCAACTCAAGGAGATGATCGGCGCTGGTGCAGGTGATGCTGCCACGGTGGACAATGAGGCGATCATCGAAGGCATCAAACAAAGTATCGATGAACTACGCACCACTTTGTCAGCTGACCAAAGCGACACGTTCGCTGCCACCGTCAACATGTTGAAGGAAGAGCTTGAGAAGATGAAGGAGACTATGGGTAGCTCCCTCGTGGTCGCCGGCAGCGGCGCACCTGACAACAGCGAAATGCTTTCGGCTATCCGTGAGGGTCTTGAGGACCTCAAGGAGACTGTTGAAAAGAACCCCGGTAGCAGTGGCGTTCCGACAGAGCTACTGGAGGCCATGCGCGGCGAATTCGAACAGCTTCGCGGCTCCATCGACTCGACTATGGTGCACGGCGGCTCAAACGAAGAAGTCATCGACACTGTACGCCTCGGATTGGATGACTTACGCGGTCATATTGAGAAGAAGCTTGACTCACCAGAGCGGACTGAGGCACAGACGAGCAACATGCTCGATGCAATCAACGAAGGTCTCGAAACTCTCCGCCTTGATGTGGTCAAGACCCTCGACAAGCCTGCCGACCTGACCGTCAACTACGAAATCTTGGATACTCTCAAGGATGGCCTTGCTGGTCTGCGAGTCGACTTGGATCTCCTTAAGGAGAAGAGACCAACAAGCGAGCCGCGACCCAGTGGAACCGAAATGGTCCTCGCAGACGGTGACCGCGAACTCTCCGACGAGGACATGGCTGCCGCCGCCGCCGCTTCCGCCGCAGCTGCTGGAGTTGGAGCTGCTGCAGGTAGCCAGAGCGTCGACGTCGAGCGGATGGAAGTCCTGCTGTCTCAACTACAGATCAAGATTGAGGCGATGGATGCCGCCATGCAAGACAACTTTGCTGCGCCCAGGTCTGCCGAGCCTGCTGAAGGCACCGCTACCAAGGTCGATCTTGAAGGCATTGAGATGGCCATCAGAGACATGCAAGAGTCTGTCACGGCATCTGCGAATAGAGACCCTCCGGCGGCACCTGCGCCCGTGATTCCTGACGGTCTGGCCATGAAGGAAGACACCGATGCCATTGAGACTCTTCTCCAGGGCATGAGGGAGCAGGTCGAGGTACTCGCCCTCGCTGAGAACTCGAACGGCGCTTCCAAGGAGCAAGTCGAAATGGTCGAAGGAGTCGTTGTTGTGACCAAGGAGGCAATCGACGAGTTGTCTGCGAAAATCGAGAGCACCATTGCCAGCAAAGATGACGTTGCTGCTGTCGAGCTGCTTGCTCAAGACGCCAAAACCATGCTTGAGGAGCTCAGCACCAAGGTCGGCGCCGAACCTTCTGAAGAGGAGCAGGCTCTACGTGTCACCAAAGCTGATCTGGACATTCTCGGCGTGCTTTGCACCGAGATCAAGGAGAAAGTTGCGGTCATGGAGCTTCTCGACCCTGCTGAGATGCCCACAAAGGCAGACGTCGACGCACTCCAAGGCTTGATCGCTGACTTCCGCGAAAGCCACGACAAGATGAAGGATAGCTACGAGAGCGACATCGCCATCACTGCCAAGGCGTTCGACGACCGAAAGACCGAGTTCCAGGACACTGTTACGCACATCGAAGAAGTCAAGGCCAATCTTGTCGAGATCAAAGAGGAGCTCGTCGCCAAGCTGACTGAAAGCGAAACTGGTGTGAACACTCTTGGCGAAACTCTCAAGTCGCTTGAAGAGAAGACCAATATGGAGGGCGTCAACGCTGATGTCAAGGAGGTTCTTGAGACTGTCAAGGCTGAGTTCGAGAAGGCACACGGTGCTCTCGAAGCCATGAAGCTAGATGGAGAACAGCACTCCGCTTCTGCTCTGGAGAAGCAAGGTGAACACAAGGAGGCGATTGTCGTCGATCTGGGCGCGAAGCTCGACACTCTCTTCGACGGCATGATGAGCAAGTTCGACGATGCTCAGACTGCTGCAGACGAGAAGGCCAAGGCTGTTGAAGAGAAGGTCGCTGCTCAAGACGAGCTCTTCAACAACACCAAGGCGATGACGGACGAACTCAAGCTGTCGATCGACACTTTGGGCGCGGCGTTGACCACCTTCACGAGCACCTACCCTGACGCCGTGGACAAGGCCGCCGAGGACTCCAAGACAGTCTACAATCGTGTGGATGACACTTGGAACAAGGTCGATGAAGCTCACCAGGGCATGATGGATGAGTCAAAGCTTGTCTTCAACCGTGTCGATGACACCTTCAACAAGGTCGACGAAACCCATCAAGGTCTACTCGAAGAGTCCAAGACCGTTTTCAATCGTGTTGACGAAACTTTCAACAAGGTCGATGAAGCCCACCAAGGTCTACTCCAGGAGCACGTCGTCACGCGCGAAGAACTCCACAAGGTTGTCGCTGCTGTTGCTGCAGTGCAGAGCGATCTCGAGGAACACAACCCTCGCTTCATGATGTCTCTCAAGGAGGTACAGGCTTTGGTCGGCCAGCACTACGAGCATAGCCAGCAAGCTTCGGAGAGCGCTGCAGAGCATTCTCTCGCCATGAAGGAGCTCCAGGAACAGATCAAGGCCAGCTTTGAGGAGTCCAGGGCTAGCGACGCTGAGCGTGCCGCCGAATTGAAGAGAGAGCTCCCTGCTCTGCTCCCTGCGCAGGAACCTGTCGAGGCACCTGAGAAGTACGACGACAGCGCTGTCCACGAGAAGCTCGACCAGATTATGACCCACGCCACGGCAGCTGCCGACACCAAGTACGACGATGCTGCGGTCCACACTAAGCTTGACGAGCTCATGGGACATGCCTCGCAGGCTGCAGACCCCTCGGCACAGCTCGAGCGCCTTGACCAGATCCACGAAAAGGTGATGGCAACTGCGGCTGAAGTTTCTGCTTTCGTGGCTCTGCAGAGTAAGCAGATCACTGCTGACCATGAGAGTAAGGAGAGAGAAGCCGAGGAGATTGCGCTTCTGCTCGAGAGGCGCTTGGTGCAGAAGGACCAGATCGAGTCCGAGATCACCGGCCTCAACGACGAGAAGGACTCCCTGCGCACAATGGTCGACAATCTACGTGCTGAGCGTGAGGCTTTGGCCGCGCAAAAGTCCAAGATGCAGGCCGATGTTGCAAGCTTGGAGACTGCGCTCCACATCCGCCGTGACGAGCTGCACGCCATGGACGCGAGAGCTGAGCAGATCGAGAAGAGAATGCTTGAGGGTGTCATGAACCAGTCTCGTATGATGCTCCTCGCCAAGTCGGCACGCGTGCCCAAGCCGCCGTCGCCCAAGAAGAAGCAACAAGGCCGTGACCTGCGAATCCACAGCAATGGATCTGCCATGTCAGGCATGTCTGAGATTTCCGCAGCTCCTTCGTCTCTCAAGACACCTCAGGCTTTGACGAAGATCAGGCCGCCAATGGCCCGGATGAACCCGTCTCAACATGCCGCCGAGCGTCGTATTATGAGCTTGAGCGAGATTAACAACAACGTTCCCACCGGTGCCCACGCGTTCAAGAGCAAGGCACCCAGCCTCAT
>Ga0265798_10007497_pt1 | contig 14101 bp, 13 predicted proteins | sample P3T30metagenome_FD_192430 | JGI IMG/M metagenome (GOLD analysis project Ga0265798, IMG submission 192430) | Plant litter microbial communities from East Loma Ridge, Irvine, California - P3 T30 | ecosystem: Environmental > Terrestrial > Plant litter > Unclassified | place: USA: California...
ACCTTACTGAAGCGTGCACCGCGGAACTTCATGCTGCGCATCTGCTTGCTGTGCAGCATTTGCAACTGCAGGAAGAACAATTCTTCGAACTTGAGCCTTCGCTCTGCATTTTGGAGGGATATGGCGGAATCCGGAAAGTGGATATTCAATAAGGCATCCCGTTTACTGATCAGCTTGTATTTGTCCAGCACGTAAGCGGGTATATTCTCAAAGATCTCGCGCAAATGCTGCTCAAGTATAGCACTTTGGAGTTTCTGAATGCCTTTACTATCCAGGAAACGCTTCTTGAGCTTTTCGGTTGAATTATATATGGGTTGCAAAGTCAGGTTTCCCGTGGCCGTATTTGGGCGGGGATAGTTCTCCAGGTCCGGGTGAGATATGCTGAAAACCCCATTAAACAAGACCGGTTTGCCGAAGGCGATGTAGACCTTACCGCGCATGACGTTTTCGTCAACCCACTTCAGGCTTTGAAACCACACCAGTTCAATGGTGCCGGTTTCGTCTGTGAATTTGGCAACGATGCGTTTTTTATGTTTTTCACCGATCATTTCCTTTCCGGTGATACGACCAACGATCTGCACGAGTGGAAGATCCGCATGAAGCGTATTGATCTTATAGAACCGTGTACGATCTATATACCGGAAGGGATAGTAATCCAGCAGTTGCTTGTACGTAAAAATGCCCAACTCCTTTTTCAGCAGTTCGGCACGGGAAGGACCAACACCTTTAAGGTATTCTATAGGAGAATCTAAAGTTGCTGTATACAAGACTGTATTGTTGTGAATGGATTAGGCTTTATAGGCGGTGGCAGAGATTTCTACATTTACACCTTTTGGCAGACCTTTGACAGCAACGGTTTCGCGAGCTGGAAAGTCTTTACTGAAGTAAGAACCATAAATTTCATTTACTTCAGCAAATAAGCTCATGTCAGACAAAAAGATGGTGATCTTGATGATATGCTCAAAGCCATATCCAGCCTCGAGAAGCACTGCATTCAGGTTGCGCATCACCTGGTTGGTTTCCACCTTGATGGAGGTCTGGTTGAGCTCTCCTGTGGCGGGATTGATAGCAATCTGGCCGGAAAGAAAAAGAAATCCATTTGCGGCAACAGCCTGACTGTATGGGCCAATAGGCTCCGGAGCGTTCTCTGTGTAAATAATCTGCTTCATTTTAAGAATAGGGTTTGTATGAGCTTCCAAATGATACCCAGCAGAAAGATGGTGATGGCAAGGGCATTGATCGCATGCATGATGCGAATGTTGAGGTTGTTTGGCCGGCTTGGATCTTTCTTTCTGAAGAAGTACATAAGGCAAATATAAAATAATTAAGAGTAGACTGAAAAGCCATTGGTTAAGAGAGCAAAAATCAGGCACAAAAAAAAGCGAGCTTCGAATATCGAAGCCCGCCTCTTGATTTATTTAACCTTGTATTATAATCTTGAAGATTCAACACGACGGTTTTGGATACGACCTTCTTCAGTGTCGTTTGAAGCAATTGGGTTAGCTTCACCATAACCTCTAGCAGTGATCTGGCTTGAATTAACACCAGAGTTTACTAAGTAAGTTTTAACAGAGTTAGCTCTGTCTTTAGACAACTTCATATTATATGCAGCAGTACCTTCGCTTGAAGCATAACCTTTAAGTGTAGCTTTACCACCGTTTTCACGTAATGTAGAAGACAATTTGTCTAAGATTGGATAAGATTCAGTTTTAAGAACTGAAGAGTTGAATTCGAATTGGATTGGCTCAAATCCTGAAACCGCTGCAGCGCTATCAGCTTGCATTTTAGGTAGAGGACATCCTGAACCATCAACTGCAGTACCAGCAGGAGTTCCAGCACATTTGTCAAATTGATCAGCTACTCCGTCACCGTCAGTATCTTTTTTCAAGTCTTCGATAGAACGCTCTACGTTAGATACACGGTTTTTAAGTGCTTCAACTTCTTGACGCAATGAAGGATCTTTCAACTCATCATACATTAAAGCAAGTGGGTTAACCCATTCCAAAGCAGGTTTTGCTTTTGAACCAAGAGAGAACTCAAGACCAGCATATCCGTAAGAGAATTTATCTTTAGTTGTTGCTTTAGCATAAACTCCATCCAAGTTATCTGCATCTAGGAAGTGCATAGTGTAACCTAAGTTAAAGGCAACACGGTCAGATACTTTAAATTTAACACCTGCTCCAACTGGGATATAGGCTTCTTTAACGTATTTTTTGTCTCTTTCGTCACCAGCGCGGTCTTTCCAGTCAGTAACAGTTCCGCTAGTAGCAACAGTAGAAGGTGCATAAGCAACCAAACCGTAACCAGCAGATACGTAGAAGTTAACTGAGTTCTCGCGACGTAGGAAGTCAACAGTAGCAACGTTAACAACACCTCTTAAGTCAGCAGCGTAACCCAATTCAGTTTCGAAAGATCTAACACCGAATTGTGAACCGTTAGCAGCATCTTTATTAGTTCCAGAAACTTTTCCACGGAAAATGTTACCTTCTAATGCAAATGCATGACCTAATTGTTTTTTCAAGCTAATGCCGTAACCTAAGTTTACATCAGCATTAGTGAAATCGTTTGATCCGCCGATAGCTAAGAACGGAGACAATACACCGGCATTAACACCGAATGACCAAGTTCTGTACTGGCCTCTTCCGCCAAATACCTTGGCCGAAGAAGTAGTCATTGTAGAATCTTGAGCGCTAGCGAGAGTTGTAGCTCCCATCAAAGCAACAAAAGAAACTGCTAGACCTTTTTTTAAGGTAGAGTAATTCATAATTTTCTTTTTTTTAAGGTTAAACATTTTAATTGTAAAATTTTTTTGTGTAGCAAAATTAAACAAAAATTTAATTTCTCAAAGTCATATACAAACTCTGTTCCAAACTGGAACCGTGGCAGGAATATGTAGGCTTAAAGGAGGTAGTGAAGGTATAATCTGGAATTCAGGGGGCAATCGCGTACGATACACACATTATCACACTTCCTGTCTTGCAGCGTTTAAAGTGCATTTTCAGGCTGACCACCAGATTGGTATAAGGTTATATACAGTAAGTCCTAATTTTAAGACATAGTTATTAACATTTATCTCCACGTGTCAATAAACCTATAAATATTAAAATCAATTTCTCGCAATGCCAATTTAATATCGTTTAATAAGCGCGACTTATCGATATGTTTGGTTTTCTCCTGTTGAAGCAATTTAAATGCTTTCTCGGCCATGAGGAAGGGTTTACGGGAGTTATCGACGCCCATAGGTGTCTTCAACCAGGTACATAAGTCGACAATACCCAACTTCTTATCGGCAACGGTACTGAAAACCGGTATGGGTGGATCCTGGTGCGCAACTAATTTCTTTAAGTTATTGGCAAACTGACCGGCCCCTTCCCGGTCTGCTTTGTTCACTGTAAATGCCTGAGCGACTTCCATTAATCCAGATTTTATATGCTGGATCTCATCTCCCGATTCCGGGACCAGGACAACTATCGTACGATCTGCAAGTCCGGCAATCTCCAGTTCAGACTGCCCAACACCCACGGTTTCGACGAAGATGAAGTCGAATTCAGCCGCCCGCATCACATCAACCAGCTCTATTGTCTTTGTGGAAATACCTCCCAAAGCGCCCCTTGTTGCAACAGAACGGATGAAAACGCGCGGATTGTTGAACTGTTGCGACATCCGGATCCGGTCGCCGAGCAGCGAACCGAAGTTGAAGGGTGAAGTTGGATCCACGGCCAAAATGGCTATTTTACGGCCTTCCGAGGTTAATTGTTCGACAATCGCATTCACCAATGTGCTTTTGCCTGCACCCGGGGGGCCTGTTATTCCGAACACAGGCGTATTGGTTGTTGGGCTTAGGGATCTTAATAAGTCCGCAGATCCCTCGAGCTCATTTTCGACAAGGGTTAAGGCACGGGCAAGCGCGATAAAACTACCTTGTTTAACACCAGCAAGAAGGTCAGCGGTGGATCGCATAGAATCAGGGGTTTGGTTAACGTATATATAGGTACAAAGAAATGCATTTATATGAATAAAGCATATGGGGCAGTCAACATAAGCAATTAAACTCCGTTATTTGCAGTTTCAAGTGCAGCCTCACTGTTAGTAGACCTTATGCCCATTCCAAAGATCATTCATCAGACATTTAAAACGGCCAAACTGCCGCTGATCACCAGGTGGCATATTTCGCGACTAAGAAAGAATAATCCAGATTACGCCTATGCCTTTTACGATGATGCTCAAATCGAGACTTTCCTGAAGGGACATTTTGACACCGAGACTTTGCGGTTGTATCAGCTGCTGAATATCGGCGCTGCTAAAGCAGACTTTTTCCGCTATGCCGTCCTATATATAAAAGGTGGCGTTTACCTGGACATCGACAGTTCAATCAAGGGTAGTTTAAACGATTTTATCCAGCCTGACGATCATGCAATCATCTCACAGGAAAGAAATCCGGGATTATATGTTCAATGGGCACTGGTATATGAGCCTGGCCATCCATTCTTGAAAAAGACCCTGGAGCTTGTTCTGGATAACATCCGCGAGAATAAATACCCGCATGATGTACACCAGATGACTGGACCAACCGTTTATTCTAAGGCGATAAAAGCTTGTTTAAAGGAAGATCCGTCTGTACCACATCGCGTTCTGGGCTTTGATTACAATGGGCATTTGAAGTTTAAGTATCCACTAAGCAAGCTGATGTATAGCAAAGGTGAGCATTGGAAAAAATTACAACAAACCAGACCGGTGTTGCGACACCGTTAATAAACTTGAGGATCAACCGTCAGGAATACATACATGAAAGTATCAGGATTTACATTTATAAGGAACGCAGTTAAAAACGATTATCCGATCGTTCAAGCCATCGAGTCTATACTCCCGCTATGCGACGAGTTCATTGTTGTGGTTGGCAATTCCGATGACGGCACCCGAAAACTGATTGAGAATATAGCATCCAATAAAATTAAGATTTTGGATTCTGTCTGGGATGATTCACTGAAGGAAGGCGGACGGGTGTTCGCTGTGGAGACAGACAAAGCCTACGCTGCGATTGATCCGGGTAGTGATTGGGCATTTTATATCCAAGGCGACGAACTTGTGCATGAGCAGTATCACCCTTTGATCAGGAAGGAAATGGAATTGAACCTGCACAAACCGGAAATTGAAGGATTGCTGTTTAAATACATTCATTTTTACGGATCATACGAGTACGTTGGTGATTCAAGACGGTGGTACCGAAGGGAGATCCGTTTACTTAAAAACATCAAAGGCATCCACTCCTACCGGGATGCACAAGGCTTTAGGCTGGATGGCCGCAAAATCCAGGTCAAGCTCATTGACGCCTATATCTACCATTATGGTTGGGCGAAGCCCCCACAAGGATTAAACAACAAAATCCGAAACTTCAATTCTTACTACCACGATGAAAACTGGATGGAACAGCACATGCCGGAAACGTATGAATTTGACTACAGCAATGCAGACCGGCTTTTGAAATTTACCGGTACCCACCCGAAGGTTATGCAAAAGCGGATCGATGCTACAGGCTGGAAGATCGATTTCGGCACCAAGCCGATTCAAAAGGACATGGACCTGCGCAGGAAGATGCTTCAAAAAGTTGAAGACTGGACCGGCTGGCGGATCGGCGAATACCGGAACTATAAGATTGTAGCAAAATAAACCGGCAGAGCGCTTCAGAACTTAAGGAACAGGAAGGCAGATAAAAAAGACGTAACTTTGGGAAATTTTAATCCTTGATGAAGATTTATTTTCGCCTACTTTCCTTTGCAAAGCCGATAGAAAAATTTGCAATTCCTTATATAATTGCCACGTTGTTATCTGTTTTTTTTAACACGTTTAACTTCACATTGCTTTCCCCGTTACTTGATACATTATTTGTTCAACCGGATCAAGAACCTGTTAAGCCCAATTTGATGGAGAAAGCGACATCAGCATTTGACTTTCTTGGACAATTTAAAGACTACATCAACTATTCAATACATACAAACGGCAAATCAGAAACCCTGCAGATTGTCTGTGCGGTAATCCTGACATCCGTCCTGCTTTCAAATCTGTTCCGTTACCTTTCCCAACGTTTTATGGAGGATTTACGGGTACACACTTTGCTGAACTTACGCAAATCTGTATTCAACAACGTCATGGACCTTCATATTGGCTACTTCAACAATGAGCGCAAAGGCGATATTATCTCCAAAGTTGCCTCGGACGTTCAAGTTGTTCAATTTACAGTAACCAACACCCTGCAGGTGGTTTTTAAAGAACCGCTGCAGTTGATCTTCTACGTGGTTGTGCTGTTAAGCATATCTGTAAAGCTGACGCTATTTGCATTATTGGTGATCCCGGTTTCCGGCTTTATCATCAGTAAGATTGTGAAACGTCTGAAGCAGCAAGCAACGGAAGCTCATGAATCCTTTGCCAAAATGATCGGCTTTCTCGATGAATCACTAAGTGGGATCAAAATTGTTAAGGCTTTCAATTCAACGGAGCGGACGAAAGAAAAGTTCCAGAAAGAGAACGAGCATTACTCAAACATCAACCGGAAGATGGTTCGCCGGCAGCAGTTGGCTTCTCCAGTCTCTCAGTCATTAGGTGTATTGGTTGTGGTGCTCATCGTCCTTTACGGCGGAAACCTGGTTATCAGCGGCAGTAAGGAATTTTCTCCATCAGAATTCATCATGTACATCGCAATCTTTTCTCAGGTCATGCAGCCTGTGAAAGCAATTAGTGATTCGTTCAGCAGCATTCACACCGGTATTGCAGCCGGAGAACGCGTGCTAGATTTGATAGACACCAAGCCAGCACTGACCGACAAGCCGGATGCTATTGAACTGAAAGGATTTCAGAAGGGTTTAGCGTTTGACAGGGTTAGTTTCTTTTATGGAGACCGTCAGGTGTTGAAAGACATTTCATTAACGATAGAAAAAGGAAAGACGGTGGCACTGGTTGGTCCATCAGGTGGTGGAAAAAGTACAATCATGGACCTGATACCACGTTTTAATGATCCGGCGTCGGGATCTATACAAATTGATGGAATCGACTTACGGGATTTACGCGTAGATAGCTTACGTACCCAAATGGGCACCGTAAATCAGGAATCATTTTTGTTTAATGATACCATATATAACAATATTGCTTATGCAACTCCCGGGGCTACAGAAGAGCAGGTAATCACGGCAGCTAAGATTGCGAATGCACATGAGTTTATTTTGAATTCAGATCAGGGTTACCAGACCTATGTGGGTGACAGAGGAAATAGACTTTCAGGCGGCCAAAGACAGCGGATCTGTATTGCACGGGCTGTATTGGCTAATCCGCCGATTATGCTGCTGGATGAAGCGACTTCGGCCTTGGATACGGAATCAGAAAAACTTGTACAGGATGCGTTGAACAATCTAATGAAGAATCGTACATCGATTGTGATTGCACACCGGTTGAGTACCATACAGCACGCAGATACCATTGTGGTGATAGATAAGGGAGAAATCATAGAAAAAGGAAATCACTTGGAATTAATGAGCCGAAATGGACTTTACAAACGTTTAATAGATATGCAGACATTTGCAGACTAGTTTATTGATTATGCCTGAAATCTCACTTGTTGTGGCCACTTACAATTGGCCTGCCGCACTGGAAGTATGCTTGCTTAGCATTAAACACCAGGTTAAGCTGCCCGCAGAGGTCATTATAGCAGATGATGGTTCAAGTGGAGCCACTAAATTGCTGATCGATCGGCTTCGGGCCGAGTTTCCCGTGCCGCTGATTCACATCTGGCAGGAGGACCTGGGTTTCCGCAAAGCCTTGATCTTAAATAAAGCAATAAAAAGCGCTGCCTCAGAATATATCGTTCAAATTGATGGGGATGTGATCTTGAACAAGCACTTCATTGCCGATCATGCCAGTGTTGCGGAAAAGGGCTACTTTGTCCGGGGTACACGTGCGCACATCCACGAAGATGCGGTTGCTCAAGTTTGCTTACAAAAAAACATCAATCTAAGTTACTTTTCTCCCTTCCTGGTCCATCGTTTCAATGCCCTGCGCTTGCCTCAACTGGCATTTCTGCTAGAGAAAAAGAGCAAGGAGTCTAGCAGCGTTCGGGGCAGTAACCTGGCCTTTTGGAAGTCGGACTTTATTCGCGTAAACGGGTATGATAACGAGCTAACCGGCTGGGGACACGAGGATGAAGAACTTGCCAGCCGCTTTATACACATTGGCGTCTGGAAAAAGGCGGTGAAGTTTAAATGCATCCAATACCACCTGTATCATGCTCCAACGAGTTATGCCCAAAAACCGGTTCATGTGGAGGCACTTAGCAATACGCTGCAGCAAAAGTTGCAGTCCTGTATGAATGGACTTGCCCAATCTTAATTTTAAAATGCAGAATACCTCTGGTGTGTCCTTAATTGTTTCTACCTACAACTGGCCAGAAGCGCTAAATCTTTGTCTGCTGAGTATTCAAAAGCAGAAACTCCTGCCAGATGAGGTGATCATCGCTGATGATGGCTCGGGCGAGGAAACACGGTTACTCATAGAGCGGTTTCAAAGAGACTTTCCTGTTCCACTGGTACATGTCTGGCAGCCGGATGAGGGTTTCCAATTGTCGAGGATCAGAAATAAAGCAATTGCCCGCGCATCTCAGGGGTATATTGTTCAGATTGACGGGGATTTGATCTTGGAGAGACATTTTATTCAGGATCATGTAGCGTTTAGGAAAGAGGGTAGCTTTGTATCGGGAACAAGAGTTCAAATGTCATCAGTACTTTCAAAGCGCATTTTGGAAGATCCAAATGTTCGCCCTTCCATCTTCTCCAAAGGCATTAAAAACTTTTCTAATTGCTTTAGGATCTCCGTTGTCAGCCAGTTTCTTGCCGAACGTTACAAAAGTGATGATCCAGCTTATGTAAGGGGCTGCAATATGAGCTTTTGGAAGTCAGATCTGGAAAAAGTAAATGGATACAACGAGGCTATTGTAGGATGGGGACGTGAGGATAGTGAGTTAGCGATTAGATTAATCAATAAGGGAGTTACAAAAAAAGTATTGAAGTTTGGAGCGGTGGCTTATCACATCTTTCATAAGGAGGTGCTAAGAGACGCTTTGGCGCTCAATGATAACATACTAAAGAACAGTATAGCAAATAAGCTTACGATATGTAGAGCTGGCTTGTCCCAGTACCTCTAACGTCAGCTCTGCTGACTTCTATTATACATCATGAAGAAGATCTCAATCATTATAGTCACGTACAATGCAGCCAACTATTTACAGACATGTTTAAGTAGTATTGAAAATCTAGTATTGCCGGATATTGACGTGATTATAGTCGACGGCGCAAGCACGGATGGCACGGTCGACATAATAAGGAATAACACTCAGGTAGTAAAGAAATGGATTAGCGAACCCGACAAAGGAATATACGATGCGATGAACAAAGGTTTAAAATTAACTTCGGGTAATTGGGTGTATTTCTTGGGTGCAGATGACACCCTTCTACCAGAATTCTCTAAGATGTTGATGGAGTTGGTGGATTCCGATACCATTTATTATGGTAGTGTTTTAGCCCGTGGAGGCAAATACCTGGGACTACTCACGCCCTATGCCCAAGCAAAAATCGGAATTTGCCATCAAGCGATGATTTACCCAAAGGCAGTATTTGAAGAATATCAATTTGACTTAAAGTACAGGATTTCTGCTGACCATCATCTTAATATGAAGTTGTGGAGTGATAAGAAGTTCAAGATCAAGTTTGTGGATTACATTATAGCGAATTTCAACCATTCGGGTATTTCTTCCACTCAAAAAGATTGGTTGTTTGAAAAAGACAAGCAGGCTTTGATTTTCCGTTACTTTGGAATAAAAATTGGCTTTAGGTTTCTGTTCCGGGAGCTCAAGGCAACAATATCCAAGAAGAAGTATAAGGCTTAATTCTGCAGGCACTTTTTGTAAACGGCAAGTGTTTCAAATAAACATTTCTCCATACTGAATAAGGGCAAACGCATCGTTCCCAAAGAGATCAAGTCTTTTCGGATCTGTGCGTCTATAATCAGACGGTTTAAACATTCAACAAGATCGTTGTAGCTTGACGGATCGAAATACAGTGCTGCGGGACCAGCCACTTCTCTGAAAGAAGAAGTTTCGCTTAGAACAACCGGGCACTCCGCCTCGAACGCTTCTAAGATCGGCAATCCGAATCCTTCGTATAAGGAAGGGTAAATGAAAACCTTTGCGCCCCTGTAAAGCCAGTAAAGGAGGTCATCTGACGCATCAATCTGGTAAATGCAATCTTGATGTATATTAATTAGTTCAAACTGCTTTTTCTCTTCAGGGGTAAATACACCACCTCCGGCACAAACAACCTTGAACTCGGGATGTGCTCTCATGATTTCTGATGCGGCTTTCGCAAAGATTCCAAAATTTTTATAATTGTCACGGCCTCCAACAAACAACATATAGCTGTCAGGTAATGGCATTTGAGGCACATTAGTATTCTTAATTGCTTTATATCCATGATAAACAACCGTAATTTTCTCACTGGGAACATTTGCTATCTGCATTAAATCATTTTTGGTTGTTTCAGAAATTGCAATTATATGGTTGGCATTTTCAATCAACTTCCGCTTGTTTTCAGCCGTATGGTCATTCGTTTGGAAGTATTCAGGATAGAGTTCGTAGATCATATCGTGAATGGTAATTACAAAGGGCTTTTTCAAAAACTTCAGGAAGTATGGATGAAAGTAAGTGGGATGGAAAACGTCAAAATCATTTTTAATTATTCGATATCTACTGTAGTTTTTGTTCCATTTCGAAATGCTTTTCCCTCTAGAAAAGATCATTTGTCCAAGTTTACGATTGAGGATCATTTTACCTGCTGCCTGCAAATAGTAGTTCTTGGAAAACAACACAGAAACATCAGCATTTACGTGGTGCAGTTTGGAAATTCCTAAAATAAGGTTCGCAAAATATCTTGTTATCCCACCGTATTGTTGTTTATCAAACATTTGGGAGTCGTATAACACTTTCATTATTTGTCCATAATCATCAGCCTACTTTTCTTCTATACGTAAATACCGCTTCAAATGTCTCAAAATTAATTTAAATCGATATTAATTGTCGCAGTTGGCCGCAAAATGCCGTTAGTAGTTTAGGAGACTACATATGCAAACATCATTGAAAAAGGGAATTTCAGTTCTCGTATGCTCCTTCAATGGAGCTGATAGGCTACCCCAGACAATCGCGCACTTGGCACGTCAAGTTGTACAAGAAAACGTAGAATGGGAAATTATCCTTGTCGATAATGCCTCGACTGACAACACTTCCCAAGTGGCAAAAGGCGAGTGGAAAAAGCACCGGGTACATCACGTGGATTTTTCTATTGTCTTTGAACCTCGACCAGGAAAGATCAACGCTTTGGAGACAGGTACCAAGCATTGTAAATATGAGTATTTTATAATATGTGATGACGACAATTGGCTGTGTGACTCTTATGTTCAAAAAACGTATGAGCTACTTGAAAAAGATCCCAGGATTGGCGCCGTAGGTGGACAAGCATTTCCTGTTAGTGACACCGGGGTACTACCCGAATGGTTTGACCACTACAAAGAAGGATATGCAGTTGGCCAGCAAGCTGCTGACAAAGGTGATGTGACAAAGCGCGGCTTCGTGTTTGGTGCTGGTTTAGGTACAAGAACCAGACTTTATCAAGCTGCATATGAAAAATTTCCATCTCTACTTATTGGAAGGCAAGGTTACAAGCTTTCCGCAGGCGAAGATGCGGAATATTGCCAACGCTTAATCCTAAGGAACTATAGGCTGTATTACGAGCCTACGCTCACCTTTAAACATTATTTACCTACGCACCGACTTCAAGAAAATTACAGGGACAGACTTTACGCTGGGTTACAAGACGCAGATCAGATATTGGAAACATATTATATGATCAATAGATTCAGACGAAAAGTAAGACACAACTTCCTTAATAAAGCTCGGTTGCTGATCATCGTTCCCTTTAGAATATTGTTTGCTCGTTCTAGAAATACTGTGAATAATGAAATGAAATTGCTGATGTACCTACTTGACATTCAGTCCAAGAAAGATCGAAATTTCGACTCCATCAGAAAATTCGAAAAAACGGAGTCTTTTTGATATCTTAATACCCGCCATTAAACCAAGCCTCGTTAAATGCCACTAGTGTCTGTTATTATCCCAAACTTTAACCATGGTAAATACTTGGTGCAAAGAGTTGAAAGTGTACTCTCCCAAACATTCCAAGACTTTGAAATAATCTTGTTAGATGATGCGTCCCATGATGATAGTCAACGGATTATGCAACAATATAGCAATAATAAGAAAGTAAGTCATGTCGTAATTAACAAGGTGAACAGTGGCAGCCCATTTTTACAGTGGAAAAAAGGCTTTGCATTAGCAACAGGCAAATATGTCTGGATAGCTGAAAGTGATGACTGGTGCGAACCAAGCCTGTTAGAAACCTTATTAGAACCTTTTGAAATAGACAAAGACTGTGTGATTAGCTACTGTCAATCTTACGGGATCAATGACCAAAATGAAATATTATTCCAATCAAACCACCGCCGGCTTTCCGAGTTTGTAGAAGGTGGCAGATTTATAAAAGAGTATTTATCTATACCGGTGGCAATCTTTAATGCCAGTATGGTGCTATGGAAACGAGAGAAATATCAATTCATTTCAGAAGCATTCACCACATTTAAGTTTACTGGTGACTGGTACTTTTGGATTCAGCTTTCAAGACATGGCAATGTTCACATCAGTGCTAAGGTACTCAATTACTTTAGGAAGCATGATGCAGACGTTAGTGGAAAGGCATATAAAAGCGGTCTCAACTTTATAGAAGAATTAAGAGTGATAAATGACATATTTGAGGAAGGCCTTATTTCTGAAAGGGCCTACTATAAGGCTTTTAAGAAGAAGTATGTTGAGTTCTGGATGGTAAAAAGCAATATTTCCGAAGCAAATACGGCTAAAATAAAAAATTTGTTTAGCCATCCACTGTCTAGTAAAGCCAGCTTAACTAAGCTAATTCCAATTGCTATATTCAAGAAATTTCAACGGAAATGGCTTAAGCGCAAACGATAGCAGCTCAATCAAGGAAGTATAACAGACTGGAATTTAGTTCAGCTTTTTAACTCTCTCCAAATTCTAGACAGCAAAGATTTCCTTTTCACCTGAACATTCTCCCCTCTAAACCTGGCCAAGTCTCCAGATCGCAAAATATGGTTCAAGTCTCCAGCCATCAATGCTAATTTTGGCCAGGTAGTTGAATTCAAAGGATGAAAATTCTGGAGGCATGAATAATTATATTCATCTATTACACTCCAGAGATTGAAGAAACTATCTGTATTGAAATCATCCTTATGACTCCAGTTTTTTAATTTCAGTTTAATCTCCTCAGGTTCTCTTGCCCAACTTTGATGTAGTACAACATCCGGCCAATCGACAATTTGATTGCCTATAGTATTATTTCGAGCCACGTTATAAACAGGATTATTTGTCGCAAAACTCAAGGTCTCAAACGATTTGTCAATTACCAGATATCCAGAAGGCAAATGTTTAAACAATGTGATCACACGACAGTTAATGGTTGTTGGCACGGAGGCGTTAAAAGATTTAAGTTTCTGAACAAACAAGCCGAAATCTTCAAAATACTCATCAGAGTCTATTTGTATGTACCAGTCGCTCGGCCCCATGGCCTTAGCAAGCATATTCCGTTCTCTAGTATCGCAGTCCATCGGCGACAAGCCTTCAACGAAAAAGTGATCCCGGTATACCACAATTTTTTTCTCCGTATCATATTCGTTTAGCCATTCCCAAAATTCGTCAGAGATCTTAAAGTTGGTGCCTGACCAGGTTTTGCCGTCACTGTCAACAGCACAATAGATTTCTGTGGCATAAGGATATACTTGGGGTAACGACATTTTAATAAATTCGTAGTCGTATGATATAAGGAACCCGACTTTGATCGTTAACATATTAGTAGCTATACGCCTTAAATGTCGATAAGTTAACTAAAATGTTTAACAGATATAAATCAGAATTAATTCCCATATTGACGATCTTACGCCTGTA
>Ga0265798_10007499_pt1 | contig 14099 bp, 9 predicted proteins | sample P3T30metagenome_FD_192430 | JGI IMG/M metagenome (GOLD analysis project Ga0265798, IMG submission 192430) | Plant litter microbial communities from East Loma Ridge, Irvine, California - P3 T30 | ecosystem: Environmental > Terrestrial > Plant litter > Unclassified | place: USA: California...
CGACCCAGCGCGCGATCGTGCTCGGCAAGGGCGGCACGCGGATCAAGGAAATCGGCGCGCGCGCGCGGACCGAACTCAGCCACATCATGGGGCGGCCGGTGCATCTGTACCTGCACGTCAAGGTCCGCCCGGGCTGGGATGACGAGCGCGACGTGTACCGTGACATGGGGCTTGATTGGGTGGAGTGAACGCGCGCTTTTGCTTCCCTGTTTTTGCTTCCCCGGCGAAGGCCGGGGCCCAGTAGTGATGGCGGAGGTAATGGGCGCACCGCCCGACATTCTTGCGTTCCTCTCCTGGGCCCCGGCCTTCGCCGGGGAAGCACGTGGATTGAAGCGCCTGGACCAATGTCTCCGTCGGGGAAGCGCGTGGAGGGGGTTAGGCGAGCATCTCCTTCACCCATTCCGGCACCAGCACCCCCGCCGCACCCAGCCGTGTCTCGTGAAAATACGCACTCCCCGCCGACCGCTCGAGATTGAGTTCCAGCGTCCGCGCGCCAGCATAGCGCGCGCCCTGGACGAACCCCGCGGCGGGATAGACCGCGCCCGACGTCCCGATCGAGACGAACAGGTCGGCGTCCGCGAGCGCGCGTTCGATCCGCTCCATCTGGTAGGGCATCTCCCCGAAGAACACGATGTCGGGCCGCAGGTCGGGCGCGCCGCAGCGACCGCAGACCGACCCCGGCGGCAACGCCGCGTCCCACGCCACCCGTGCGTCGCATGCCGCACACAAGGCCGACCGCAATTCGCCATGCATGTGGAGCAGCCGTTTCGCGCCCGCGCGTTCGTGCAGGTCATCGACGTTTTGCGTCACGATCAGCAAGTCGCCCTGCCACGCCGCATCCAGCCGGGCGAGCGCCGCGTGAGCCGCATTGGGCGCAACCCCCGCCAGTGCCGCGCGGCGCGCATCGTAGAAGCGATGGACCAGCACGGGGTCCGCCGCGAGCGCCTCGGGCGTGCAGACATCCTCGACGCGGTGCCCCTCCCACAATCCGCCGGGTCCGCGGAAGGTCGCGATCCCGCTTTCGGCTGAAATACCGGCTCCTGTCAGAACCACGATGTTTTCCGTTCCTCGCATGGTATCTCTGTACGCGAGGCTCTAGAGGCCCGGGAGAGGAATTTACGGAGCAAGTGCGATGACCGCGATCGGCATTATCGGGAGCGCGGGGCGCATGGGGCAGGCGCTTGCCGCGGCGGTGCCCGATCTGGGCGCGACGCTCGCAGGCGGGATCGACGCGGGCGGCGATCCGGCGACGCTCGCACACGAGGCCGACGTACTGATCGATTTCTCCGCGCCGTCCGCGCTCGAACGCAATCTCGCCGCCGCGCGCCTGACCGGGACGCCGATCCTGATCGGCACCACCGGGCTCAGCCCGACGCATCACGCATTGGTCGACGCCGCCGCGAGCGAGATCGCGGTGCTGCAGACCGGCAACGTTTCGCTCGGCGTGACATTGCTCGCCAAGCTGGTGCGCGAAGCGGCGGCGCGGCTCGGGCCCGACTGGGACATCGAGATCGTCGAGATGCATCACCGCCACAAGGTCGACGCGCCCTCGGGGACCGCGTTGCTGCTCGGCGAGGCGGCGGCGGCGGGGCGGGGCGCGCCGCTCGCCGAGCTGCGCGTGTCGGACCGCGCGGGTCTGGTCGGTGCGCGGTCGGAAGGGACGATCGGCTTCGCGTCGCTGCGTGGCGGGTCGGTCGCGGGCGACCATCTCGTCGTGTTCGCGGGCGAGGGCGAGCGGATCGAGCTCGGCCACCGCGCGGAGAATCGCGCGATCTTCGCGCGCGGTGCGATCACCGCGGCGCTGTGGCTCGCGGGCAAGCCGGCGGGCCGGTACGCGATGGAAGAGGTGGTCGGGGTGTGAAGAAGGCCGACGTCGTCGACTTTTACGCGCGGCTCGCGGCGGACAACCCGCATCCCGAGACCGAGCTGGAGGCGGGCAACCCGTTCCAGCTGGTCGTCGCGGTCGCCTTGTCGGCGCAGGCGACCGACGTGGGTGTCAACAAGGCGACGCGGCGGCTGTTCGCGGAAGTGATTACGCCCGAACAGATGGTGGCGCTGGGCGAAGAGGGACTCAAGGCGCACATCAAGTCGATCGGGCTGTTCAACACCAAGGCGAAGAACGTCATCGCTTTGTCGGAGCGGCTGATCGCGGAGCATGGCGGAGTCGTCCCCGATGATCGTGCCGCGCTCGAACAGCTGCCCGGGGTCGGGCGCAAGACCGCCAACGTCGTGCTCAACGTCGCGTTCGGGGCGGAGACCTTCGCGGTCGACACGCATATCTTCCGCGTGGGCAATCGCACGGGGCTCGCGCGCGGCAATACCCCGCTTGCAGTCGAGCTCAAGCTTGACAAGGCGACGCCGCAGCCGTTCCGCCTCCACGCGCACCACTGGCTGATCCTCCACGGGCGCTATGTCTGCAAGGCGCGGACCCCGGAATGCTGGCGCTGCGTCGTCGCGGATCTCTGTGCGTTCAAGTCCAAGACGCCCCCGCCGAAATCGCGCGCAGCGCAAACGCCGGGGGAGCCGCGTCGAGACGAGGAATAGTCCATGCGCCTTACCCTGATCGCCACCGCCCTGCTGTCCGTGACAACCGTCGCCGTCGCGCGCGAGAAGACCCCGGATGCGACACCCAATGGGGCGGCAGTCAGCTGCATTCCGCTCGCCCAGATCCGCGAGACACGCGTCCGCGACGACCGCACGATCGATTTCATGATGACCGGCCGCAAGGTCTATCGCAACACCTTGCCCAACGCCTGTCCCAGCCTCGGGTTCGAACAGCGCTTCAGCTATGCGACGAGCCTCAGCCGATTGTGTTCGACCGACATCATCACCGTATTGTACCAGGCGCCGTATCTGACGCCCGGCGCCAGTTGCCGACTGGGCCAATTCCATCCGGTGACATTGGCCGCGCGGTGAATCGCCGATGGCGACCGGGAATCGTCGATCGGGGCTGGCGTCGCACCGCGCGCTTTGCTAGGCGATGGCACAGGCACCCGTAGCTCAGCTGGATAGAGCGCTGCCCTCCGAAGGCAGAGGCCACTGGTTCGAATCCAGTCGGGTGCACCATCATTTGAAACACTTACGGTAGTTCCGCCCGGTCCGTATGGAATAAGGGGCGGGAGAGGGTCGTCGGCACGCGCCTAATTTCTGCGGTTTGGCCTATCTTGAGCTGACTTCGAAAACCTACAGTCGCTCAGGTGACCATAGTCGATTCGAAAGGGTCCAAAGCGTCTGCGCACGCTCGTTCATTTAGACGTGACGACTGCTCCGCAACCCATTCCGGTTCAGAAAATCGTTGAGCTATCACAATGGTCTTCCTGCTAGCTCTCCCATAACGCATTCTCATAAGATTATCCGGAACAGTGATCCATACATGTCGGTCACTGACCCGTTTGCCAAAAGTGTTTCTGCGCGCTGACGCCAGACGAAATTTCGATCACCTGCTCGCAGTTGCTGGCGAGGTCATTGCCGAACAGCGCGCGGAAGCGCCGCTGCGCGAGATCGCACGCCGCCGAAGTGTACCTGGAGACAATGCATCTTCACTTTCCGACGCGCGAGGTACTGCTAGAAGCACTGCTGCGCTCGCGGTTAGGCAAATTGACGCGTGCCGCGACAGAATTTGAGGAATTAGATAACGCTGGCAAGGGGCTTTTCGCTTGGTTCCACGACGGTGTGAAGTTCACGCGCAGCTACAGCGGTGTGGTGACCCTGATGACGGAGGCGATCGCAGATCCGGCGTCGGCGCTACATGAGTGTTGTACCACCCCCAAAATCGGCGGGTGCCGCCCTACTGCGCCGCTCTCAGGAGCGAGGTGCAGCGCGAACCGACATCGACGGCATTGACCTGTTCGCACTGATGGGCGCCATTGGCTGGATCGAAAATCAACCGGCGTTTGCGTCCCTAGGCGATTATTTCGCCGGCCTCATCGCTGGCGCCTTAGCTCCGCCGAGTCTGCCAAACATCGAGCGCTGAGGCGCTTCGTATGCCGCCATAATGGCAACAACCATTAATGCGTTTCCAAGACATGTTCCCGATTTATCGAAACATGCTGTTCCTACGTAGGGAAGCGGACTGTTGCACGCCGCTCGAATGGCAGAGGGTCTTGACGACACGCCGACCGGCTCCACCTCCGAGATTGGGGGGCTGCCATAGCCTTGTCGCGAATATGTTGCCTTTGGAAACGCCGAGCACGCGCGCGGCCCCGGCACGTTGATGCTCGTCAGGAAGAAGGCCTGCAAAAAAGGGGCGTTACGCGCGACGAACGAAAGGGTTGGCCTGCTTAGCTTTTATACCTGTCGGATTTTGTTGTAAAACCAATGCGCAGAGTTGCATCCCGTGTAAGGATCGACGAAACAGCCACGGGGACCGCTTTGCCCAGCCTGACGCCCATGTTTGTGTATACGAGGGAATATATGAAGACTGCGATAGTAACGGGAATTTCCGGTCAGGATGGTGCTTATCTGGCCGAATTGCTGCTGACCAAGGGATACAAGGTCTACGGCACCTATCGCAGGACGAGTTCCGTGAACTTCTGGCGGATCGAGGAGCTCGGCGTCGCCAACCACCCCAACCTAACCTTGGTGGAATATGACCTGACGGATCTGTCCTCCAGCATCCGGCTGCTGCAGACCACCGGCGCCACCGAAGTATACAACCTTGCCGCACAAAGCTTCGTCGGCGTGTCCTTCGACCAACCCGTCACCACCGCGGAAATCACCGGCATCGGCCCACTCCACCTGCTGGAAGCCATCCGGATCGTTGATCCCAAGATCCGCTTCTACCAGGCCAGCACGTCGGAGATGTTCGGCAAGGTGCAGGCCGTGCCGCAAAAGGAAGACACGCCTTTCTATCCGCGGAGTCCTTATGGCGTTGCCAAGCTCTATGCGCATTGGATCACGGTCAACTATCGTGAAAGCTACGATATTTTCGGGAGCAGCGGCATTCTCTTCAATCATGAAAGCCCGCTGCGGGGCCGTGAGTTTGTGACCCGCAAAATCACCGACAGCGTCGCCAAGATAAAGCTTGGCAAGCTCGACTGCTTGGAACTGGGCAATCTCGATCCGCGGCGTGACTGGGGCTTTGCCAAGGAATATGTCGAGGGCATGTGGCGGATGCTGCAGGCCGACGAGCCGGACACGTATGTGCTGGCGACCAATCGGACGGAAACCGTTCGCGACTTCGTGCAGATGGCGTTCAAGGCGGCGGATATCGACGTTGAGTTTTCCGGCAAGGAAGACAAAGAAATTGCGATCGACACCGTAACCGGCAAAACGATCATGCGGGTCAATCCGCGCTTCTATCGCCCTGCGGAAGTCGACCTGCTGATCGGCGACCCGGAAAAAGCGACGAGCAAGCTGGGCTGGAAGCCGGAAACGACGTTGGAGCAGCTCTGCAAGATGATGGTCGACGCAGACCTTTTGCGAAACAGTGTAAATGCGTCCTTCTGACCTCCCTGGCAGGAAGTCGACCGATTAGAGAGCGAGGCGTAGCTCGGGGGTGTTTCCCGCCGAACTACGCCTTATCAGCGACGGTGAGATGGTTATGAGCAGAGTATTGATTACCGGCGTGGATGGCTTCACAGGCCGCTATCTGACGACAGCGCTGGCAGCGCAGGGGCATGAGGTGGTCGGCATCTCGCACAGCGCCATTACGGTTCCGATCGAAGGCTTGGCCTCCTCCCACATATGCGACCTTACCAACGCTAAGGCCCTCAAGGACGTCCTTCTCGCCGTGCAGCCCGACAAAGTCGCGCATCTGGCCGCAATCGCTTTCGTCTCTCACGGTGTCGTTGAGGACATCTACCGCACCAATATCGTAGGCAGCCGCAATCTGCTGGAGGCGGTGAGCGCCGTCGGCAGCGCGGATGCGGTACTCCTTGCCTCCAGCGCCAATATTTACGGCAATCGCGTCAGCGGAGCGATTGACGAAACTGTCGCGCCGGATCCGATCAACGATTACGCGGTCAGCAAGCTGGCGATGGAGTTTGTGGCGCGCCTCTATCAAGAGCGGGTGCCGATCATTATTGCACGGCCTTTCAACTATACCGGTGTCGGGCAGGCGACCAATTTCGTTATTCCCAAGATTGTCGATCATGTCCGGCGCGGTGCGACGATGATCGAACTGGGTAATCTGGATGTAGCACGCGACTTTTCCGACGTTCGCGACGTGGTGCTTGCTTATGCAGCACTGCTGAACGATCCTGATGCGATCGGCCAAGTCTTCAACATCTGTTCCGGCAAGGCAGAGACGCTGCGCGATGTTATCGCAACGATCCAAGACATTTCAGGGCATCATTTCGATGTCACTGTTAATCCTGCCTTTGTTCGCCAGAATGAGGTCAAGATGTTGTGGGGCGATCGCAGTAAGAGCCAGAATATGATCGGACTGCGCCCCAAACACGACTTGCGCGATACGCTGGCCTGGATGCTTGAAGGATAAATTACGTGCCCGGTAATGCCAATACGCCTTGGCATCGCTTCGACTCGTAATCTCGTGGAGAAGAATATCCGGCTCCGCCGGGGTCGTCATGGCGATCGCCAGCGCGAGCTTGGAGCCACCGTTTTATCCAAATACGGCCCGCCCAACGTAACGCATCATTAGAAAGTTTTTTGATCCATGGGTATCCGGTCCTACGCCCAGAACTTCGAGGACGTCATGCTGTGGCGGGCCCTTGGTGACGTAGAGGCCGGGTTCTTCATCGACGTCGGGGCGCAACATCCAATCAAAGATTCGGTCAGCAAGACATTTTCGGAACATGGCTGGCGCGGCATCCATGTCGAGCCGACACCCAAATACTCCGCTATGTTGCGCGCGGACCGTCCAAACGAAACGGTTATCGCGGCAGCTGTCTCTAAAAAGCGGGGAACGGTCACCTTTTTCGACATCGTCGACACAGGTCTTTCCACTGGACATCGCGATATTGCAGAGACCCATGCTGCGGCCGGGTACCCCTATCAGGAAATCACCGTCCCGACGCTTACTCTCGACGATCTTTTGGCGCTTGCCCCATCGGATGACATTCACTGGCTGAAGATCGACGTCGAGGGCATGGAGCGGCAGGTGCTCGAAAGCTGGCGCACGTCTCCGCGGCGCCCTTGGATCGTAGTGATTGAGGCCGTTTTTCCCGGCAGCCAGACGCCCAGCCATGAGTCCTGGGAAAGATTGATCCTCGCCAAAGGCTATCACCATGGCTATTATGACGGCCTCAATCGCTTCTACATCAGCGACGTGCATCGCGCGCTGGACGATCATTTCGCGCTCCCACCCAATATCTTCGATGGGTTCCAGTTCGATCCTCTGTCCGATCACGCAATCATCGTCCAGCGATTGCACCAAGCGGACATCGAAGCGCTCGAAAGCACGGTAGCGACACTGGAAAGCCGCCTTACCGACATGCGCTCGGAAACTGACGCGCTCAGTGAACAATGCCGGATCGACGCCGAACACCGAATTGCCGATATTCGGAGCACGGCGAGTGCCGAAATGGCTGACCTGCGCGAACGGGAACGGAACAGAGGGGAAATCCGCCTAGGAGAAATTGCCGCGCGTGAGCGGGATGGTGCGATTGCAGCGGCAGCCGATAAGGCTCGGCTGGAACAGCAGATTGTCGCATTACGCGAAGCTGGCGAACGTGATGTCCGGCGCCTTACGCACGACGCGGATGTAAAAGCCGCGACGCTGGAGCGTGATCTGGTGGCTGCTCGCGATCGAATAGATAGTCTGCGAGACGCTATGGCCGAGAGAGAGCGGGAATTGCTTGCTCGAGGCGAGGACGCGGTCAACCGCGTCGTCTCGGTGGAAGCAGCCCGGCTCGAAACACGTCTGGCTGAAGAACGCATGATGTTACACGCATCAGAAGAGCGTGTCCTTGCGGTGCTGGCGCAGTTGCGCGAGACGCAGCGCACGCTGGACCGGGCGCGTGAGACTGCGGCAGTGCAGGAACGCACAATTCGGGATCAGATGCACGAAGCGCTGGAACGGTTGCGGGCTGATGCGGAACAGGATGTCGAACGGCTGCGCGCGGAGGTCGAACGCGAGCGGGCTAAAAGTCAGACCCTGCTGATCGACGCTCACAACCGAATTGTGGCCGCCGAACATAGGGCGGCGGACCGAGCGCTGACCCATCATGCGGCGATACTGGAGCAGGTCGAGGCATTTCGAGGTGACATTGCCCGCGTCACGGATGCCGCGGCCGAGCGTGAACGATCAGCGCAATTCCGGATTGTAGACTTAGAGCGACGGGAGCAAGAAGGGGTTGCGGCAGCGCACGCGGAAAGAAATGCGCTTGCGATGCAACTTAGCCATAGTGAACACCGCATACGCGCTGTCATCAACAGCCGAAGCTGGACTCTCGCCAGCCCCCTGCGCTGGCTCTTTCGCGAACAGATGATCGGCCAACCTTGGCCTGAGCCTCAGCCCGAGCCTCAGCCTCAGCCCGACCCTCAGCCTCAGCCCGACCCTCAGCCCGACCCTCAGCCCGACCCTCAGCCTGAGCCCGAGCCCGAGCCTCAGCCTGAACCTGCACCGGCGTCGGTCGTTGCCCCCGATTTATTGCCAGTCGACCATGCCGAACCCCAGGACGTTATGACCATGACATTTCAGCCGGCCGAGTCCGTTGTTGATCTCCTCTCGCTCCCGGCACCCGATCTTGTCCACCGGAGTTTCCAACTTTTGCTGAGCCGCACGCCTTTATCCTCTGAACAAAGAGCCCGCGAACGGTCACTGCATCTGGGGTGCGGTCGGATCGCCATGATCGCTGAGATTTATCAGTCAGCCGAGGCCACCAACCAACGGGGCAAGCGACGCGAACAGGGTAGCGACACGGAATTTATCCAAGGGCTCTACCGGAACTATATAGGGCGCAGCGCAGACCCGGACGGCCTTGCGCATTATTTGAATTTGATCCAACGCAAGGGCCGTGCGGCAGCAGAGGCGGATGTCGCCGCATCCAACGAGGCTGTCGATCATCGGGCGCTCCCCTATGAACTAGAGCGGCTCGTGAAGATCCATCAGCGCAGTCGGCAATGGTGGCGCTGGTTCGAACGGGGTCGGCGGAAACAGCAGCTCAGCAATATTGAAAGCGAGGCCAACGCGGTGCGTATCGTTCGTCACGCTGCTCGTGAACAGGGTCAAATCATGCAGGCGATGGAAGCAACGCGCGGGGATGGGCAGGCGCGCCCTGATCGCCTCATGGAAAACCATCGGGCGGCGACTGCGTCCGACATCCACAAGGTCGACGCCAATCTCCTCGGGCCTTGGGCACGACAGATATTACAGCGTATGCGAACGCACGATATGGACGGAGGGCACGCCTGATGCGCCTGGTCATCGATCTTCAGGGCGCGCAGGGATCCAACCGCAATCGGGGCATTGGCCGCTATTGCCTGTCCGTGACGCAAGGGCTGGCGCGTCTGCGGGGCAAGCACGAGGTGATCGTGGTGCTGAGCTCTCTGTTTCCCGATACCATCGAAACGCTGCGGCGGTCCCTTGAGGACGTGTTGCTGCCCGAGGCAATCCGGATCATGCATCTGGCAGGGCCGGTTCACGGAGCGGACCCCGGGTGTGATGCGCGCCGCGAGGCTGCCGAACTGATGCGCGAGCAGTTCCTCGCCAGCCTCAACCCTGATTTCGTGCTTGTCACCTCGCTTTTCGAGGGACTCGGGGACGATGTCGTATCGAGCATCGGGCGGTTTACCACCCGCATCCCGACCGCAGCCATATTGTACGACCTCATTCCGCTCATCAACAGGGGCATCTATCTCCAGAATCCTGTGCTCGCCAAATGGTATGAGCGCAAGCTGGCTCATCTGCGCAACGCGGATCTGTTGCTCGCCATCTCCCAATCGACCCGCGAAGAGGCGATCGAATGGCTTGGCGCGGGGCAGGAGGAAGCGGTCAACATCTCGACCGCAGCCGAAGATCATTTCACCCCGGCTCCGGTCAGCGCCAAGCGCCGGGCGGAGTTGGGCAAAGCGTACGGACTGATGCGTCCATTCGTCATGTATACGGGCGGTATAGACCATCGCAAGAATATTGAAGGGCTGATTAAAGCCTATGCCATGCTGCCTTCTGACATCCGTCGCGCGCATCAGCTTGCGATCGTGTGCTCCATCCAACCCGCTGACCGGGACCGGCTGACCGCGCTGGCAGCCAAACATGGACTTGGCGGCAATGAGTTGGTTCTGACCGGCTACATTCCTGAAGAGGATCTTCTCGCCTGCTACCGGGCGTGCAAAATGTTTGTTTTCCCGTCATGGCATGAGGGGTTCGGCTTGCCGGCACTCGAGGCCATGCGGTGCGGCCGTGCCGTCATCGCTGGCGACCGCTCCAGCCTCCCCGAAGTGATTGGCACCAGCGAGGCACTGTTCGATCCCTATGACATCGTTGCGATCAGCCAGGCGATCAGCGCCGTGCTCACGGACGATAAATTGCGGGAAAGACTGGAACGGCACGGGCTGGAGCAGGCCAAGCGGTTCAGTTGGGATCAGACCGCGCAGGCGGCGTGGGATGCGCTTCTGACCGCGCACGAGCCACGCACCGTCAGCCCGCAGCTTTTGGACGTCTCAACTCGAAAACCCAGACTGGCCTTTGTCTCACCGCTTCCGCCCGAGGCCAGCGGGATCAGTGATTACAGTGCCGAACTGCTTCCCGAGCTCGCGCGCCATTACCGCATCGAGGTGATTGTGCGCCAGGACAGCGTCAGCGACCCGGCGATCACCGCCAACTATCCGGTTCGGTCGATCGACTGGTTCAGGCGGAATGCGCATGGCTTTGACCGAATCCTGTATCATTTCGGCAATTCGCATTTTCATTCGCATATGTTTGACCTGATCCGTGACTATCCCGGCGTGGTCGTGCTGCATGATTTCTTCCTGTCGGGCATTGTCGCCAATCGCGACGTGTATGACGAGGAACCAGGCGGGTGGGCGCGCGCGCTATTTGAAACGCATGGCTGGCCGGCGGTCGTGCATCGTTTCAAAGCTGCGGATACAGCCGATGTGATCTGGGCCTATCCTGCGAACATAAGCGTGCTGCAACATGCGCTTGGTATGATTGTCCATGCCAATTTCTCCCGCCAGTTGGCGCAGACTTATTATGGCAGCGCAGTGGGCAATGATTGGGATTTGATTCCGCTTCTGCGCCAGCCGGCCAGTGGCCTTGACCGTACCGCCGCCCGCACGACATTGGGGATTGGGCCAGACGACTTTGTGGTATGCAGCTTCGGGATACTTGGCCCGATGAAAATGAATGACCGGCTGCTTTCAGCTTGGTTTGCAAGTCCGCTTGCTGACAACCCGGACTGTCACCTGATTTTCGTCGGCCAAAACAGTTCTGAAGCTTTCGGCCAGGATCTGGAACGTCAGATCCGGACAGGGCGCTCTGCAGGACGGATTGAGATCACGGGTTGGATGGATCAGGCCGGTTTTCGTCACTGGCTTGCTGCAGCCGACATCGGGGTCCAGTTACGCACCCTCTCGCGCGGTGAAACGTCAGCGGCTGTGCTCGACTGCATGAACGTGGGTCTGCCCACCATCGTCAATGCCAATGGCTCGATGGCCGAACTGGATGCAGACGCGGTCTGGATGATGCCGGATGATTTCAGCGATGATGATCTGATCGAGGCGCTGTCAACGCTTCACGCCGATGCTATCCGTCGGCGGGACATGGGCGATCGCGCCCGTGCACGCATCGCTAGCCATAATAATCCGCGCCGCTGCGCAGCGGATTACGCCAGTGCCATCGAAGCGGCCTATGAGCGATCCAAAATCGGCCAGACCGGCCTTGAAGGGGCGCTGGCCGAAAGCGGCATCGCTATTGACGAGAATGACTGGCTCAACCTAGTGCAGGCGATGGGGCGCAATGCTCCTCCCGCGCTACGGCGCAAAAAATTGCTGGTCGACATTTCCGAGTTGGTCCAGCGGGATTGGGGTTCGGGCATCCAGCGTGTAGTGCGCTCGATCCTGAGCCATTGGCTGCTCAACCCGCCGGCTGACTATATCGTCGAGCCGGTCTATGCGGAACCGGACAAAGCTGGCTACCGCTATGCTCGGCAATTTACCAGCCGGATGCTCGACATCTGGCCTTTCTGGTGTGAGGATGAAACGGTCGAGCCGGTAGCCGGCGACATTTTTGTCGGTCTCGACCTTCAGCCTGCAATCGTGCCACAACAACAGCCCGTGTTGCAGGAATGGCGCCGCATGGGCGTAAAGATCCATTTCGTGATCTACGATCTGCTACCGGCGATCGCGCCCGAGTTTTTCTTCCCCGGCGCCCGGACCAGCCATCATGCATGGCTGGCGACGATCTCCGAGTTTGACGGCGTGGTCTGCATTTCGCGTGCGGTAGCGGACGAATATCGCGAATGGCTCGACCATTACGGTCCTGATCGCATCACCCCGCTGGAAATCGATTGGTTTCATCTGGGCGGCGACCCTGAAAAGCGATCCGACACTTCGGACGCTTTGCCTGCGGAGGCAGATGGCCTGCTTGCCAGGCTCCGCGGAACCCCGTCCTTCCTGTCGGTCGCGACAGTAGAACCGCGCAAGGGGTTCCGGCAGACGCTTGACGCGATGGAGATGCTGTGGGCCAAAGGTGTCAATGCCAACTTCGTCATCGTCGGTAAGCCGGGCTGGATGATGGAAGATTTCATCGCCCGGCTGCAAACCCACCCGGAACAGGGTAGGCGCCTCTTCTGGCTTCAGGGTATCAGCGACAATTATCTTTTTGCGGTCTATGGTGCGTGTCGTTATCTGATAGCGGCCAGTCAGGGAGAGGGGTTTGGCCTGCCGCTGATTGAAGCGGCTCGCTATGATCTGCCAGTGCTGGCGCGCGATATTCCGGTATTTCGCGAAGTAGCGCGCGATGCCGCAACTTACTTCCCCAATTCCACAGATCCTGCTGTTCTGGCCCAGGCCATTGGAAACCTCCTCAACCCAACAAAGGGCGCTGCCAAGCCACCACGAATGCAATGGCTAACGTGGGCGCAAAGTGCCGATGCGCTGCTCGCCTGCGTCCTGCGCATCAACGAGCCATATCTACGTTGGGTGCCCGATGGTGTCTTGCGCTTTTGGGGCAGTGATCATCGGCTGCAGTCGCAGGTCGGCGTGGCCAACGGCACGCATATCCGCACTAACGCAAAAGCCGGCTTCCTTGTGTTTGGCCCCTTTATGCCGCTTGAAGCCGGTTCTTGGACGATCAGGGCGGAAGGAAACAACGCATACCTCGACGGCTCGGAGGTCATCGACATCGCCTCGAACGGGGGGACCAAGGTGCATTTTAGCGCGCCATTGAAGAGCATGGGCGATCAATGGATGGTCGAGGGCGACTATGTCGTGGCGGAGCGGGTTGAAGGGGTAGAAATTCGGCTATTGGTTACAGGCAATAGTGACCTTTCGCTGGCCGGAATAAGCCTAACGCGTCGCGCGACCGATACGGCCGACGAAAGACAGTTGCTTACAGGAACCAGCAATATTTAAAGCGAATACCGTCCCGTTCGGGTCGCAGCCGCAGGAACCGAAGTCGTTAGTATATTCCTGCGGCTGGAAGATGTCGACCAAATTGCCGATGAGGGACCATAGCCCGGATATCGTCCCTCATCGGCCATGTGAAGCATACCGATACAACACCTTCTTGATTAGGTTAAGTTGAGACGTTGGACTGTAGAGCAAGAGGAACGAGCGGCGAAATAACCATCGTAAAGCTATTCTTCTTCAACCTACCAAAGGCAGGCGGCACTTCCATCATATCCGCGCTGACAAAAAACCAAGCCCGGACAATCGCTCCGCTCATCGAGAACAATGCGTTACGCTCTTCAATCGGTTCGTGCGGTGGGCGGCAAAAGGCATCTGGCAGGAGATGTTCGTCACGCTGGCAGCAGCGAGCGGTCCGCCTGCCGAAGTCCCGATCGATAGCACGGACATGAAGGCGCACCGCTCGGCGGGCGGCGGAAAAGGGGGGCGCTCGCCCAGGCGGTCGGGATCAGCCGAGGTGGCCGAAACAGCAAGCTCCACGCGCTCACCGACGGCCAAGGTCGCCCGCTCCGCTTCCTGCTGACCGGCGGCAACGTCGCCGACTGCCGTGCCGCCGATGTCCTGCTCGA
>Ga0265798_10007501_pt1 | contig 14099 bp, 20 predicted proteins | sample P3T30metagenome_FD_192430 | JGI IMG/M metagenome (GOLD analysis project Ga0265798, IMG submission 192430) | Plant litter microbial communities from East Loma Ridge, Irvine, California - P3 T30 | ecosystem: Environmental > Terrestrial > Plant litter > Unclassified | place: USA: California...
CCGCCCTCCAACATTCCCACCCTTGAAAGAACATATCGTCTCTTCATGCGCTTATCGTGTCTCAGCCTCCGGATTTGTCACTAATGGACGCAATACCCCCTTATCTACGTATCCAAGTCCACCAGGAAGTCCACCACTTCGCCATTTAGCACTGACCGAACGACTTCAACGGACAGAGTATTCGTTGAGGGAAAAACAGCTTGGTGAGACTGGAAAGGACTGGACCACTTCCGATGCGTTCGAGGCTCTGGTCAGGAAGGAGAATAGTGGTATTGGGCAGATATGGCTTGATGGACAGTCGGTGAGTTTTGGTCTGATCCAGACGTTTCGTAAATATTACTAATAGTCTAGCCAAACCGCCCTACAACCACTACTCTAGCCTCACCCAAATTCGCAATCACCTACTCCCTCTCCTCGCATACCCTAACATTACATCGACCGTCGAAACCCTCGATCCACTACCCCTCACCAATAGCTAACTTCTGGGACCTATTCTCACATTGCCAAGAAGAACTTTCCTCCCACTTGAGGACACCGAAGGGGAACGAGAAATCGAAATTCCACGGAGGATGGATCGGATGGTTCGGATACGAAATGAAAGAAGAGAGTCTAGCTGGACATAAATCTAGGTGGAGTACTGGATACCCGTCATGGGCAAAGAATGAGGATGTGGATGCTTGTTGGTCTTGGGTCGACCAGTTCGTCGAGAGGAGTAATGAAGGAGAATGGACAGCGAGGGGTGTTGTACAGGATGGTCAAGCTGGTCAGGGTATGGCAGCGGACAGTGAGCTCCTTGCCTGGCTAGAAGCGCAGGGTGTATCATTCGCCATGTCGCCGGATCAATTCAAGCAGTACACTACTAAAGTGGAATCGACGTTATCGCCACCTCACGCTGGACCTTCGCATCCAGTCGCCGAGTCTTTCCCTGCTTTCCACCCGATAATCACCGGCGACCAACATCGTGACAGTATAGATAAATGCAGAGAAGCTATCCGTCAAGGCGAATCATACGAGTTGACTCTCACAACTCGATTCGACGCCATCCTCCCGTCTGCCAACAAAGAAGACGAAACATATTCCCTCTACCTCCGATTACGAGCTAGGAACCCAGCGTATTACTCTACATACATCTCTTTCCCTACCCTCACCACGCCCAGGGGTGAGGGAGTCTTCGTAATCTCGTCATCGCCTGAACGGTTCTTGAAGATCGACGAGAGGAGGAACGTAGAAATGATGCCTATCAAGGGGACTATGGCTAGGGTCAAACCTGGTCAATGCGTTTGTACATCTGCTACTGGATGTCGAGAGCTGAATAAGGGTGGAGAGGAATGTACGTTAGAAGGCAAGAAGGAGGATACAAGGCGAGCAGATTGGTTGAGGAATGACAAGAAGGAGAGGGCTGAAAATCTTATGGTCTGTCCATTCTGACTCACGGTAGCGACGACTGATGAGTAGATTGTGGACTTGATCAGAGCGGATCTGCTCTCTTGCTGCATACCTTCAACGGTCAAAGTACCGAAATTGATTGCGTTGGAGAGTTACGGAGTTCATAATCTAGTTACGACGGTCACTGGTCTACTAGCGGAGAATGTCGGACCAGTAGATGCAGTCAAGAGATGCTTCCCACCTGGTACGTCTGCCTAACTCTCCTTTCTATTAGCTGTGCGGAACTGATGTGAAGGATCAATGACTGGTGCTCCCAAATTGAGGACCGTTCAATTGTTGGAGGAATACGAAGGACACCCTAGAAGGGGTATTTACTCTGGTATGTCCATCCTTCTCCCCTGAGATACATGCTAATGAAAGGTGCTCTTGGTTATTTCTCATTGGACGGAGCTACAGATCTAAGTGTAGTCATCCGCACAATCGTTGTCGAAGGGTCTCGTAAGTTCTGCTTGAATTGCGTTTAGCTCGAATTGCGCTGAAGAGCAGACATGAGTATAGGCTCCGGAGGAGGAATTACTTGGCTATCAAATCGGGATAGGGAGTGGGAGGAGGTGTTGACTAAAGTCAGGAGTGTAGTAGGGGACCTCGAAGGTGTCAAGTGAGGTGATATTGAAGTATTTTGGGATCAAGGCATTGCTCAATCGCTCAGCACTCATAATCTGTTGTATGACCACTCAAACAAGTTTTTCCACCCAATTATATCATTTGTGGTGCATCATCCCAATCAAATGGCATATAAGGCATGTTCTTCCTATGTCCTATGTACAATGTGCTGCATGGTATTGATTTATCATGATGTTCACCCGACTCGACCAGATCATCGTCTTTACTTCGTCTGCCTAGAGTTTCTCCTTACCTTTCCTCCCTTGATTTTCTCCCCTTCCTTGGGCGACACAATCGAATCAATCACCACGTCTGTCGATCTAGCAGGGGCAGAGGTAGTCTTGAGCATTTGAGGAGCGACGGATTTGGTCGCGCCAGCATTGGAAGCAGTTGCATGTCCAATACTGAGCCTCTTGGTCGATTTCGATAGGTCGGGTGTCCGTTTGACTGTGATCGCGCTTACATTGCCATTCTTGGAGGCGATGGATGCAGAGCCAGTCCCAATGGATCCAGTAGTAGTACTTCGTCGATGTTCAGTTTTAGATTTCAATGATGGGAAATCTCCTTCTTCCTCTGGCATGATTGCAAGTGCGTCAAGTCGACCCGTAACATCCTTAAGACTGAATGATTTCGAAATGACAGGCGAGCAAGGTGTAGGTAGTCGGTATGAGGATGCAGTACTTGATCTCGAGAGGGATGGGAATTCCGCAACAGGGCTAGAAGCGATAGTAATCGGGACAGGGGTAGCGAGTTCCAAAAGTGTTCGAGAGGTAGGTTCCGGTTCATCGTAATTCAAGAAAGGACCTTTCAGTTGTGATTGCCACCATGTATCGAGTGTCGAGTAGATGGAAGAAGTAAAAGAGACATTCACAAGTGTGGTCTTCTTGATGAAATGCCATTCACCTCTACCACCTCGTCCAGTCCATTTCAGGGTTCGAAGTTTCGGCATTCGACGAACGAATTTACGTACCTCTTTGTTATCGGGTATAGCTGAGTCTGGCTCGCGTGCTTTATCCGCGAGGATGGGGGGAAGGCCGTCGCTTATGGTGTCGTGTTTGGGTCTGGTAGGGGTGTTGTCGAGATTGTACCGGGGTAGGGAAGTAAATACCATTTCTTCCATCTCGCAGACGGAGGCGAAGGTAGGTTGCATCATCGTGACCTATTGTTAGTGCTATTCTCTCATATCGCTCGATCTCGTCGGGTGAGCGTATTGGTCCAGTGGTGCGAAGGGTAAGACTCAATGAGGAAAACAGATCAAGATATGACTCACGAGTTTGACAACCGGAAAGGTAATCCCGACTCGCAGCTTCGAAAGACCAGTACATCCTTTCACCAATCCATCCAATTCATTAGGTCCCATCTCCCACCAATCCAAAGAAAGCACCCTCATCTTGATCTCTTCCCCATGCACGATCGCCAACAGAAGTAATGGAGGAACAGCTTCCGGTTCATGACCTTTCTGGATCTTTGTTACAGACGCATTTACTGGTGGAAAGGGGAGTAGAGCTGTAGGATGTACGAGTCGTTTTACTTGAAAAGTATCGAGTTGGGAGAATGGAAGGTGATGAATCGAGGCTAGGTGATGTAGGACCCAAGAGTGATGAGGGGCGGATTCGTCTATTTCTATAGTGAAGCTCTTTAAGTTCGTTGGCCAGGTATCAATCTGGGACCAGGTTGTCTTGTCGAGTCGACCTTTCGTCAGCCAATTCCCAGTCAGCACCTACCTTCACCATCATTTAGTACAAAGCTCTCGAGAGCTATACATCCTTCCATCACTCCCTGTAAGGTATCCGCAGTCAATCTTGTCCCGGTAGTGGCAAGAGCGAGGTGTTTGAGTGATCCAAGCGATCCATACAGTCCAATGGAAGAGAGTAGACCACGATCGAGGAAATGGGTCGACAAATCAAGCGAGACAAGTCGGGTATGACCTTCTTGCGAAGGAATGGCAGCCAAGATCTGGAATTGAGTAGCGAGGGTTTTAGCCTCTCGTCAGCTTTGCCGTCAAGGAGGGACATACTCCATTTTGACTCAATCCAGCAAGTTTCAGACTAGCCAGATTATTCCATCCCCTGCCCAAAGTCCAGGATCGATTATCGGCACCTGCCGATGCGTAGAGTGGTGTCTCGGAAGTAGGAGGTAAAGCTTGAAGCTCAGGCGAGACTCGTGGGAACGAGATTTCCGATTGGATGATGCTAGGATAATTATTGAGGTGTGGGTATGAGATGTCCAGTTTTCGCATATGCTCCATAGAAGCCAGAGCCTGATATCAGTTTTGTTCCAAATGGTTACTTACAGTCCAAACTTCTCCTTGAACCCCGTATGCGAGCTGCCAATCAAATGTTTCTACGCCCTTGCACCGGCCTAGGAGCATAGCAGCCAGGTTCCAAGTTTGCATCCTCTCGCTCTCGCGTGTTGGAGAGTCGGGAGTACTGTAGGAATGATGAACAGAGACTGAAGGATGCTTGAAGCTGAGCTTCCGGACGTGATCAGCAAGTGCAGGTTGACTGTACATCAGCGAAATCACAACATGAAACAAAATTGGAGACATACTTCATTATCCTCTCCAGCTTGTCTTTATTCTTTTTCTCGACTGGGCTGAGCGGGACATTTGGACTACCTGGAAGGATCACGTCGATTTCCAGGTCCTCATGGGTCGCTGCTAGGGCTGCTCGATGCAGGGCTTTGTTCCCAGCGAAAATCAAATTCTGCGCGAGAGGCGCATCATACTGGTGGATTCGAGGAAGTAAGACTGCCATCAGCAAGTTCCTCACGATGGATCTGAGCATCCATCGTCTTGGAATGGATCACTGGCCTCGTGATGGAGGATCACACTCACTAGCAAACAATTCTTCGCGGTTGACCGGATCGTAATCCCGTCCTTCGTCCATAGTGGGAGATACAGCCAATACCTTGGGCCGTAGAGTCTTGCCAGTTGACAAGGAGATAGGCATCTTGATGATTAGAAAGACATCAATGTTGTGATGGTAAGAAGGGAGAGTGTGGAGGGGAAGCGTAAGTCTGAAAAGTCAAAGGAAGGATATACCACGTTTAATACACTTGCTGTGTGTGTTGGATATTTACCTTATATGCATACAACTTTGAGGTTATTGGGTCCCATCTATGGCTTGTGATAACGTTGAGTCCATGGTTGAGAGGATACCTCTGCGAGAGCTAGGCGTGAAGATGGGTCATAGACTAGTAGCTGTATCGTCAATTTCATAGGATAGTGCACTTACCTTTGACATGAAAGATTTGGCTTCTGCCGATACATGCTCCGGATACTTTACATCCACGCGACATATGCGCGACTGTACCACTGACATCAGATCGCCCAGTGTGATTTCTCACCTGTACCGCCCTGATCCATCGAGCCGAATGGCTCCTGACCACATACGAGCTCGAAAGTCAATACTCCCAGCGCCTATAATAAGCTCGGACCACATGAAACACTCACCCAGGCATCTACCGCTCGTCCATACGGTTGACCCTGTATCATCTCGGGCGACACATATGACAAAGTCCCTGCTATTGTACGTTGTCTTTTGTCAGCTACATCACATACTAATCGACGTACCTCTCCTCGGGCGAGTGGACACTCCAGCCGAAGTCACCAATCTTGATCTCTCCCTCCATTCCTAATAGTAGATTTTCCGGCTTGATATCGCGATGAATGACATTGTGTTCATGAAGATACGCTAGTCCAGCAGCAACTTGGCTGACATACTGCCAATCAGCCATAAGCAACACCACAGAGTCTTGGACCCACCCGACTAGCTCGCTTTTCCGAAAACTTGCCCGCCTTGGCAAGATGCTTGAACACTTCTCCTTGTCCCGCATATTCCATCATCATAAACACACGAGTCGAATCATGAAACCAACCATACAATCGTATAATACTGGGATGCCTGGCCATTCAGCTTCGTAACACTACTCTAAAATCTACCTCAGTGGCTTCATGATCTGCAATCAGCAAGGTATAACCAGATCACCCACCTCAATTTCCCTCCTAACCTGAGTCTGCGATCCAGAAGCTTCAATGTGATCCTTCTCCAGACATTTTAACACCAATAGAAAGTCTTCTGCTCGTTTCGCTCGTGCCAAGTACACAGTACCAAAATGACCTATCGGGTTAGTCACTTGTCAACATCAGCACGAACCCTTGCCAAGCGGTCGACCTATCTCGAAATCTGCCAGCTTCCATTCTTGCGATGGCCCAGCGCTGGATAGTCAGCAGTTCTCTGTGATCCACAATTGTCATAGCTTGCCCTTCCCAATTACTGTATTGCGCATTATCATGTTGCTGCATATCAGTACTCGTATGTATTGAGCTCTCCAAGTTGTAGGAAGAGTAGGTGTCAACAGATCAGTAAAGGGACAGGCACGTCCCTCAAACCCCTGGATTCAATGACGATGATCGACCCAGTCTAGCATCTTACTCCTCTGTGCCCTGATTGTCATGCCTGGACCCTGATGTTTCCCAATTTGCGATGGAATCCTCGCTGTCTGCATCTCGTTTTAACATCCTTCGTCATACATATACTCTATCCTGCCTTCCAGGACGACGTCAAGGCCGACAACAAGGTCTCAGGAGGACATACACACGCCGATACGCCGATTTACCCATCGATTCCGATCGTCGGCAGTCTCCTCTCGGTTGCCTAGCTCCCCCGGAGCACTCCAGGATGAATGTCCCCAGCGTCGACGTTTTCAATAGCCATGGCCTATACGACATCGTTGTCGACTCGACTGGGTCCAAGTCGGTCGGACAATCAGTATCTGGATGGGCGAACTTACGACCCAACGCTACTCATCCCCTCTTGGAACCATCGTCGGGAACTGTAGTGAAATTCTATTGGTGTTCAAATACGGATCGGGATGCGGCAAGACAATTTCGAAGACGTTGTCAGGGTTACGCCATCGCTACCTTACCTACAGGACCGGCGGATAAAGGCAAACAGACGGATAATGGTCGGAGAGTGCTGGCATGGTGGGAGACGGACGGTCTATGGATGATCACGAATGAGTCAGAAGAGGAGGTCGTAGCTCTCGGAACCTGGTGGACCGATAGATTGGCGGAACAACAAGAAGGAGAATCAAATGGTCACGGAACCTCAGAGACTGCTGGTGTCAAAGCAGCATCTTCCGAAGTGATTTATGCGGACGCGTGCGAGGTATTTGCGGGAATGTCGGAGGCAATCAGGGTACGTAATCGCCATCTGCCTGACTAATCAGACAGCATGTTCATCAGCACAATATCATCATGGGAGCCATCCAGCCATCAGTATTTGGTGTTATACCTCAACGACAACGGAGTCCTCGTGTAGAAATAATCCGCTATCAGGATCCATTCGGGTTGCCCAACTTCAACCTGTCGGATCAAATCAGTGGCACTCCATTTGAGCATAGTTCCTTATTCGCCTTGGATCAGATCGACCCAGCAAATCGACTGGCGGACGATCGGATCAAGAAGAACTTGCGCTATCTTGGACCCGAAGTCGTTAGTACCCGCCAATTGACTGTTTCGTCCGATATCTTCGCCTTGGGAGTTATCATGTATGAGATCCTGACAGGGACAACGATAGACGGTGGACCTGACTCGCCCGACATTACCACGGTCGATATCCTACAAGACTTTCAGCGTCACATGCTTCTCGAAATTCCTCCACCTCACGTCTACCTTGAGCGCGAAGCCGCCATCGGAGCCTACACCGTTCAATTGCCGCCTACGCAACTGTCAGAGATTGTCATGAAGTGCTTGGCTAAGGATACGGACGAACGTTACTCGAGCATCGACGCCCTCAAATACGATCTAGGCCGACTCGCACAAGTCATACGTGCTCGGGGCGACTTGTCGAAACTTCAAGTAGGCGAGGTGGATCGAATATCGCGCTACAGAGTCCCAAAAGATCTCGTTGGGCGTCAAGAACAGCTCAAGGAATTGGATAAAGCATTATTGGAATGCTCGGCGTTGGCAGATAGCGAGACATGGAGTACAAAGGTCATGGCTGTCTATGGACTATCTGGATCAGGAAAGACTAGGTTGCTACAAGATTGGGCCCAGAAGCTCGAACAAAAGGGACTTGGCAAGACATACATGATGTCCTATGCCAAGGAGGACGAACACATTACTCGGCCACTGTCTTCTTTTACGCAGATTTTCGATTCCCTTCTCGAACGGGTGCTGGCGGATGCGAATGAGGACGCGGATGATTGGCGGAAACGAATATATTCCATTCTGGGTGGGCATCTCGATCTTTTCATCAAGCTTCTATCTCCCGGCAGTCAACGATTATTAGCGCCTGATAGACGGGAAAAGAAGCCAGAAAGTATGGATTGGTCCAATTTCATCCCTGCATTCAAGACGTGGAGTCAACGTCTCTTGCAACTTTTCGCTACCGAATCTCGACCTCTGGTCTTGGTCATCGATGATTGCCAGTGGCTCGAGACCAGTGAAGTCGCGTTATGGCGGCATTTCCTGGAAAGTCGTCATGCGCTCAATCACATCTTGGTCGCTTGCGCATATCGTGTCGAGGAGAATTTACCACCACCGGCACCGATGCTTTTGTCGGCATCATCCACATTCCTCATGGTCGACAAGCTACCAGAAGAAGGGATCATGAACCTGCTCCAGATTTGCTTCCATGACCGCCTCGAAAAGGCTTCTAGTCTGGTCAGCTTTTTGCATGCCGAAACCGCTGGATCACCCCTCTATCTTCGGAGTCTTCTCACTACGCTTGTAAGGCAATTCCCTCGAGGAAATCACAGCAGCATCTGACGGACAGGTACGAGATCATATCGTCTACTTTGACTTTACAATCTTGCTGTGGCGTTTCGACCCGCTCGCCTTGCAGGCACACTTGACTAACCGTAAAGTGGACGAGTTCCTGACTTCGATCATGCGAGAATTTTCAGATTTGACCCAACAGCTCCTCAAGGTATTTCTACGATGTCGGTACAAGCTGACAAACAGACGCTGTCGTGTCTGCCTTCCATTGGTGTGCCGACTGAACTCCTGGCACGAACTTTAGACATATCGGTAGACGAGGTAGAATTGTCATTAGAGCCGTCTATGATGACTGGATGTACCACAGGAGGTCGGTCGGGCCAAAGTTACACGGTCAGGTTCAGTCATGATCGGTATAGAGTGAGTTTGAGCTTGTGGTCAGTTGCTAACCTCTAGTCGACGGCGAATTCCCTGATGTTACCCGACGAACAGACGGCCAGCATGCTCCAGGTCTCTCTACTTTTGCGCGAATCTGATCTACGGGACGAGTACCTATTGGTCTCAGCCGATCTGGCCCTCTACGCCAAAGATCGCGGCAGTCCAGGCGAAATTGACAGCTTCATGCAATTGATGATTGCGGCGGCCGGTCAATCGGCCTTGCGCGCCGCATTCATCAATGCCAAGCGCTTTCTGGACGGCTACGAGAGTACGTTTTGCTATCTGCCTGCCCGTCTATACTTATCGTCAGGTGTCCTTGAGCGAGCTGGTGGTCTAGACGATATACTCAAGACCTCTAGAGAAGACTACTTTACGTACCTCAAGCTCGTGGCCGAAGTATACGGAGTGCTGAAATTGACCGCCGAGGCCGAGGTCAAGGTGAGCACCGGACCGCGAGCGCGAATCTGACGGTAGCTCGAGAAAGCATTATCTCTTTGCCAGAGTCCGGTGGAAGACGTCAAACTGTCGCTTTGTCGTATCCAAAGCAGGATTTGGGATAGTCAATATGCCGACGCAATGCGGTTACTCAAGGACGTTCTGAAGCGCGCAGGATACGATCCAGAAAGGCCCGAGCTGCTTCGCCTCAAGGTCCCTCGAACTCTGGCTGAAGTCGAGACCTTTCGGGCGGGCTTGAAGGATATTCCATATGATGAAGAGAGCGATGTGCGGATCCTCCTCTCGACTTTGATATGTAAGCGGACATTTGTGAAGAGGTGTCCTGCGCTGAATATAAGGTGCCGCAGGACCTACGATATTCGTCGCTTTGCCCGATCTCTGGGTCACCATCTTTTCACTGGGCATCACGTTGTTGGGAGAAATCGGAATCATCCAAGAGTCGAGCGCGTATCTGATCTCTGTTTTTGCGCTCAGTCTACCTGATGTCCCGGTCCGACACATGCTGTGCGATTATGCTCAATCCTTGGCCAGCGAAAGGCGTGGCTCACAATACGCTTGTACGGCTCTGGTAGGCGTTGCAGCCCAGATTCACGTAAGCTTGTCAAGCCTATATATAATCAGGCTAACGATACAGTGTTGGTCGCCTCTGCGTGATGTGCAGGAGATCATGGACTCCGCATTCAACATTATCTTCGCTCATGGTAATTACGAGATGGCGGCGTGTAAGCTCAATTCGACAATATGTTGATCAGCGCTGATCGTGCCAGATATCGTTTGTCTTGATGTCGCTACACAGCTGTTCGGCTCTCAGCCGATCCAATGGCAACTAATCCAGACCCGATACTCCAGTTTACGACCGGTCGCTTCAAGTGGTATGAACATGTTTTTGTCGATTCGTGAGTCCTGTTCAACGAAGCGTGTGCTGATTAAAGCTTTGCAATATGCCGAAAGCTTCTCGACTTTCTCGGAAAGGAATCCACCATGGGATCTCCACGGGACCTACCTCACCGACATGTCTCTCATTAAGGGTCTGGTATTGCAACAGGCTATGTGGTACTGCTTCTCTCTTCGCCTAGCGGTCTTGTTCGACGCGCCTTTGAAAGTAAGGGAGCGTATCATCGCGGATGGCCAGACAGTCGCGAATAGCGCCTCGATGATAACCACGGGAACCGAATGGCAGTTCTTCAAGGCTTTGCACCTGATTCGCATAAATTCAAAAGACCCGAGAATCCAAGAAGTCCGCGATCATTTATGTACGATGCCGCTGAGTAAATCCTTTCCACTACCTTTTTGTGGGACTGGGCTGACATCAAGATATCGATTACGCCAAATCCGTCGAAGTTCTTGATTGCCTGGGCTATCTGTGTGATGATCCATTCACGGGTATAGCTGCTGTCGACAAAATGTCTGCTGACCTCGAATCTAAGTTTCCCAATTTGCATGGTATGTCCAGTTATAATCACAACGCTCACGAATTTTAGCCGTTCTGTGTCTTATGACTGGTTATCGGATAATCGAAGTCACTCGCAGCCAGACGCTCGCGTCAGGATACTTTGTCAATGCCATCAGGTCATTGCGAAAGATTGGCGGTCACGGGGTCTGTCAAATGCTGCAGCAACGAATGCCCGATCATGTCACCTCGAATATTTACTCTGACCCATCACCCATACACATGTTCAAGTCTGGACCGGGTGCCCCACCGCAACTCCTGCGGAGCAGCGCTTCAGAAAGTGCGACCCACACATCCTCGGACGACACTTCGTTAGAGGACGACACTACTAAGATGGAGAACCTGGAGACCGTCACGTAAGTTCCAAAATCGGTTCATCAGCTGATAATGCAGATTGATGCGGTCATCTCTCGCACTCGCTTCCGAACAGGATCCTCAGGTGCTAATGGCCACCCTTCTCAGGGTGCTATGTCAATACACAAGGGCAGACTATGCTGCCATAGCTCTCGCCGATTCGGAAGACCCAAGCAGTTTCAGGCTGGTCGCAAGCGGTGCCTACGAGAGGATCGCTCCACGTGATCTATCTCTGACTGCTGACGAAGCCCACAAGTATTGTCCGGCCAATCTCATGATCAAGGTCGCCTTGACTGGCAAGGTACGTCCGGTGTGATGCCGACATTTTTCGTTCGCTGACTGCCAAAAGCCGATCACTAAAGTCGCGTCTTCCGCTGTCACCTCGAGCGAGTGGTTTGATGGTTATTACGGAAATAAACGGCCTCGAACCGCCTTGTGTCTTCCTATCTCGGCTCAAGGGCGACCCGCAGGAGTGAGTCTATTCCCCTCTGGTCGAAGTCCACTAATCATCAGGTCATTCTACTTTCCTCGATGGTGGTCGATAATCCTCGCGCTCGATCCGCTGCTGCTCGAGAAGTCATTACCTGTTTGTCGACATTCGCCACACTTGTCGCCATGAATCAGAATTTCACGCGGCGACTAAAACGAGAGGTCGACGAGAGGACAAAACAGTTGCGAGACGCTTTGGCTGCAAAGACTCAGTTCTTGTCACAGTGCAGTCATGAACTTCGTAGTCCACTATCTGCCGTTCTAGTGAGTATTCAAATCCAGCGGATGTAGCTCGAGCTGACATGCACAGGGCCTTGCAACGGTCCTCAGGGAATCACCAGGACTTTCCGAAGTCCAACGGGAACACTTGCAGACCATCCAGTCGAGCGGCGAAGATCTGCTGGGTCTGATCAACAACATTCTTGATGTCGCTCGACTGGAGAACAGTTCGGTCTCGCTTGAACGTACGCCATTCTCGCTTCGAGAAGTGACCGAGGCTGCACTTGATACAATGGCATCTAGCGCCCAGAAGAAGGGTCTCGAGATCTGCCTGATTAGTGCTTTTACCGATGACCCACCTGGTCTCATTGGTGACAGTTTCCGAATCAAGCAGGTGCTCCTTAACCTGTTGTCAAATGCTATCAAGTTCACCTCGAAAGGCAAAGTGATGGTTCGATGGTCACACGAGCAACGTCCGGATAACAAGGTGTACATCTCCTTATATGTGGAAGACACGGTAAGCTGGCATCGCGATTTGTGCGTTCTGGGAACGGTCACTGATAGTGCAGGGGATCGGTATTCCTTCGCAAAAGATGGACAAGCTGTTTCGATCCTTCAGCCAAGTCGACGAGAGTATTACTAGAAGTTATGGTGGTAGTGGTGAGTCCTTGTAACAGTAACGATAACGATGTCTAATCAGATAGGTCTCGGACTGGTCATTTCGCGTGATTTGGCTAATTTGATGGGAGGGGATTGTCACGCTACCTCAGAGTACGGGAAAGGCAGTTGCTTCACATTTACCTTCTTGGCGGAGCGAGACTCTAAGGCTCGTACTAGCTATGAAGTCTTCCGATCTCCGAGGTACGTTTCGGAACTAGTATGTCCCGTCGCATCGCTGACATCGGCAGGAGCTGTTTCGTTCTCTGTCCGCTCGGACCATCGTGGCCTATGCTGCAGGCCAAGTAAGTATCTCCCCTTTCGATTTGACTTTTCAGCTGATGTTTCAGCTTGGATGCGTTTAATTGCCAACCCGTACGATTCGAGGCCACACTTCATGATAGCCTGGCAAAGGACTACCCAGAGGGCTTAAACTCAAAGCGAACTTTTCATTTTGTCATTGTCGACATTGGTATGATCGACCAAGACTCACTGAAGACGATGCGGGAGCTGCAGCCAGGCGCCAAATTCGTTTTCATGTGTGATAGCATGAACCTCGCCAACGCCATGAAACGGTTCGATATAAAGGTATGTCTAATTCGGCTTTGAGGGTCGATGCTGATCTGTTCAGAGAGAGAGTATTCTGGCTCGACCCATCAAGCTTGCATCGCTCTATAATGCTCTCATCCCCGCTGGCGATTCCGACACTGTCGGTCGTCCGAGGATGCAAGGGCGTTCGCGCGGTGCCGCCGACAAGGTCAACAAGAAGCTTGCACTTGCAAGTCATCCGCATCTCTCCGGGCGATGATGAGGCTGACGAGTAGTCTGCGCCACTCAGTATACTGATAGTGGATGACAATCCCACAAATATCCTTGTTGGCCGCAGGATCCTCGAAATGCTTGGTTACAAGGATATCCCATCTGCTTCGAATGGTCTGGAAGGATTTGAACTGGCCGAAAAGACTCGCTACGACTTGATTCTAATGGATATCCAAATGCCAGTCATGGATGGATATACCTCATTGGAGCGAATCATGTCAAGTCCCTTGACGGGTCAACCATGTGTGGTCGCCCTAACCGCCAATGCCGATATGGTTCGTCAAGCTCCGATCCATGGGGATTTAGCTGACCAAGAAGGCCACTCAGGATAAATGCGAGAAAGCCGGATTTTTCACCTACCTGTCGAAACCACTCAATATCACCAAATTCGAAACGACCCTTACTTCCGCTCATCAATTCCGTCATCGCAATGAGCTTATCGAT
>Ga0265798_10007502_pt1 | contig 14098 bp, 8 predicted proteins | sample P3T30metagenome_FD_192430 | JGI IMG/M metagenome (GOLD analysis project Ga0265798, IMG submission 192430) | Plant litter microbial communities from East Loma Ridge, Irvine, California - P3 T30 | ecosystem: Environmental > Terrestrial > Plant litter > Unclassified | place: USA: California...
CATCCTCGCCGGCGGTTCCGGCACGCGCCTCTGGCCGATCACCAAGGGCATCAGCAAGCAGCTCATGCCGATCTACGACAAGCCGATGGTCTACTACCCGCTGTCGACGCTCATGATGGCCGGCATCCGCGAGGTCCTGGTCATCACCACGCCCGAGTACAACGAGCAGTTCAAGGCGCTCCTCGGCGACGGGTCGTCCCTCGGCATGGACATCCAGTACGCGGTGCAGCCGAGCCCGGACGGCCTCGCGCAGGCGTTCGTGATCGGCGAGGACTTCATCGGCGACGACAGCGTCGCGCTGGTCCTCGGCGACAACATCTTCCACGGCACCGGCCTCGGCACGAACCTCCGGAAGAACACCGACGTGCAGGGCGCGACGATCTTCGCGTACCACGTCGCCGACCCGACCGCGTACGGCGTCGTCGAGTTCGACGACGACTTCACGGCGGTCTCCATCGAGGAGAAGCCGGTCGAGCCGAAGTCGAACTACGCCGTCCCCGGGCTCTACTTCTACGACAACAAGGTCATCGAGATCGCGAAGACCATCGAGCCGAGCGCGCGTGGTGAGCTCGAGATCTCGACGGTCAACGAGCGCTACCTCGAGGCGGGGGAGCTCGGCGTGCAGGTGCTCGACCGCGGCACCGCCTGGCTCGACACCGGCACGTTCGAGTCGATGATGCAGGCGTCCGAGTACGTCAAGGTCATCGAGGACCGCCAGGGCTTCAAGATCGGCTGCATCGAGGAGATCGCCTGGCGCAACGGCTGGATCGACGACGCGCAGCTCGCCGACCTCGCCGCCCCGCTCGTCAAGGGCGGTTACGGCGTCTACCTGCAGCGACTCCTCGCCGCCTGACGCACGGTGTTCGGCAGACGCCGCCGTCGCGACGCGACGCCCTCCGGCCCCGGCCTGGAGGCGCGACCCGCGTCGACGACGGCGGCGTCCGTCGTCCGCGTGGCCGGGTGGGACGTCCCGCTGCCGCACCTGGACACGGCCGTCACCGTGGTCGTCACCACGCGGTCGGACCGGCACGCCGAGGTCGGTCGGCTCGTCGCGGCGGCGCGTGACGCCTTCGGCGCGTCCGCCGACGTGCGGGCGGTCAGCTACGTCGCGGACGCCTCGCCACGGGACGCCTTCGACCCGGCGCTCCCGTGGGTCCGTGCCGATGGCGTCGACGGTCTCGGCTCGGCGGTCAACGCCGGTGTCGCCGCCGGCGTCGGTCGGACCCTCGTCGTCGTCGACACCTCCGTGGACCTCGACGCCGGTGCCCTGGCCGCCCTCGCCCGCGACGTCGACGGGCCGACCCAGGCCCGGGTCCGGACGGCGGACGGGGCGTGGCGGAACGGTGCGCGCCTCGTCCGGCCCGGGGCGCTGCCGTGGTCGGACGACCGCCCCACGCCGAGCGACGACCTCGTGTTCGGGGCGGACCAGCCGGTGGTCTCGGTGCCGCAGCGCGCGGTGGTGCCGGCGCCGTGCCTCCCGGACGAACGGACGACGCTCACCGCGTGGACGGCGGCGGCCGCCGACGCGGTCGGGACGGCCGTCCGCACCCGCGACGTCGGACGGGTGGTCCGCACCGCGGAGCCGGGACGCACCGTCGACGCGGCGGTCGCCGACGTCGTCGCGTCCTGGCGGGACCGGCCGCGGACGCCGGTGGACCGGCTCGGCGCAGGTGTCGTGGCCGGTCCGCCGCTGCCGCCGTGGGGCGTCCGTCCGGTGACTCCGGCTTCCGCGCCCTTGGCGTCCGGGTCGTCGGCGTCCGACGAGCACTTGACGTGGTCGGTCAAGATCGCCGCGCCCGCCGGCCCGGAGGGCGACGGCTGGGGCGACGTGCACTTCGCCGCGGAGCTCGCCGGCGCCCTCGAGCGGCTCGGGCAGCGCGTCCGCGTCGACCGGCGCGACGCGCACGTGCGGGAGGACGACGGCGGCGACGACGTCACGCTCGTGGTCCGTGGGCTCGACCGGGTCCCGCCGAACCCGGCGTCGGTCAACCTGCTGTGGGTCATCAGCCACCCGGACGACGTCGCAGACACCGAGCTGCGGTCCTTCGACGCCTGCTTCGCCGCCGGCCCGGTGTGGGCGGCTGCGGCATCCGGACGGGCCGGCGTCCCGGTGCGGACCCTGCTGCAGGCCACCGACCCGACCGTGTTCCACCCGGTGCCGGCCGACGGCCCCGACGTCGGTCGCGTGGTGTTCGTCGGGTCGACCCGCGGTACCGAGCGACCGGTCGTCCGCGACGCCGTCGCGCTCGGCACCGACCTCCGGGTGCACGGGCCGGGGTGGGCGGACGTGGTGCCGGCCGCGGCCGTCGGGTCGCCGTCGCTGTCCCGTGCCGAGGTGGCGCGGGCGTACGCGTCCGCCCGGGTCGTGCTCAACGACCACTGGCCGGACATGGCGGTGGGCGGCTTCGTGTCGAACCGGGTGTTCGACGTGCTGGCCGCGGGCGGGGTGGTCGTGACGGACGAGGTCGCGGGGCTCCAGGACGTGCTCGACGTCCCGACGCTCCGGGTCGCCCGGTCGCGGGCCGACCTCGCCGCCCTGCTCGACCCCGCGCACCCGTGGCCGGACCCGGGGGAGCGGGCCGCCGTGGCGGCGACGATCGCGGCGGAGCACTCGTTCGACGCCCGTGCCCGGGTGCTGCGCGAGACGGCGAGGGCGGAGCGCCGCCGGCTCCGCGCCTGACGCCCGGCGCCGCCCGCATGCCCGGCTCGGACGCCCGACGCCGCTACTTGCGCGTCACCCAGCGGGCGCGCACGGAGAGCCCCGCGTGCAGCACGAGCCGGAGGGGCCACAGCCACCACGCCCGGTACTTCCGCGACAGGAAGCGGTAGGCGCTGCGGTGGTGCTCGAGCTCCATCCGACGCCGGTTCGACGACGTCGAGTGCGCCCCGGTGTGCGTGACCACCGCGGTCGGCACGTACACGTTCGACCGTCCGGCGAGGCCGACGCGCTGCCCGAGGTCGACGTCCTCGAAGTACATGAAGTACGACTCGTCGAAGCCGCCGAGCTCCCGGAACAGGTCGGTGCGGATGAGGAAGCACGCGCCGGACAGCCAGCCGGCCTCGCGCTCGACGACCTGCGTGGTGGACCAGTACCGCTGGCTCCACGGGTTCGCCGGCCAGAACCGCGAGAACGCGGCGTGCCCGAGCCCGGTGCGCAGCGACGGCAGCTGCCGGGCGGATGGGTAGGTCTCGCCGCGCTCGTCGAGGATCCGCGGGCCGAACGCGCCGCCGTCGGGCAGCCGGTCCGCCGCGGCGACGAGCTCGTCGATCGACCCGGGCTCGAGCACGACGTCGGGGTTGCTGACGAGCAGGAACTCCGGCCGCACGTCGGGCAGCACGTCGTCCAGCGCGGCGAGGGCCGCGTCGACGCCGCCGCCGTAGCCGCGGTTCCCGCCGGAGCTGATGACGACCGCCCCGTACGACTCGCCGATCGCGCGGAGCGCGTCGAGGTCGGTCGACCCGTTGTCGGCGATGACGACTGCGACCGGGTCGGTGGAGGCGGCGGCGACGCTCGCGAGGAACGGCCGGATCGTCTCGCCGGTGTTGTAGGTGACCGTGAGGACGGCGACGCGGGTCATCGGGTGCCCCCGGCGACGCGCTCGTAGGCGTCGACGTGCACGGCGGCGGTCGCCTCCCACGTGAAGTCGTCGGCACGGTGGAGCGCGGCGGCGCGGTGCGCGGCGACGGCCCGCGGGTCGTCGAGGAGCCCGGCCATCGCCGCGGCGAGGTCGACGGCGGACGGCTCCGCGTACACCGCGGCGTCCCCGCCGACCTCCGGCAGCGACAGCCGACGGGTGGTGAGCACGCACGCGCCGGTCGCCATCGCCTCGACCACGGGCAGGCCGAACCCCTCGCCGAGGGACGGGTAGACCACGAACTCGGCACCGCCGAGGAACCCGGCGAGGTCCTCGAGGGGCAGGTAGCCGGCCTCGACGACGTGGTCGCCGTCCTGGAGCGCGTCGAGCCGGGCGACCGCGTCGTCGTCCCAGCCGCGGGCGCCGGAGAGCACGAGCCAGGGCGTCGGCGACCCGGTGGCTTCGCGGGCCGCCCGCACGGCTGCGTAGGCGTCGAGGAGCGCCGTGACGTTCTTGCGCGGCTCGATGGTGCCGAGGAAGGCGATCCACCTGGCGTCGTCGGGGAGCCCGGCGGCGATGCGGGCGTCCGCGACCTCGGCGTCGGACGGCTCGTGGAACCGGGCGCGGTCGACGCCGAGCGGCGCGACGCGGACGTCGGCGCGGACGCCGGTGACGACGCGGGCGGCCTCGGTCGCTGTCGCGGCGCTCGGCACGATCACGACTGGTCGGGTGCGCAGGGACCGGCGGCTCCACCACGTGAAGAAGGTCCGCTTCAGGCGGGAGTGCCACTCGGGGCTCGAGAAGAACGTGGCGTCGTGCAGGGTGACGAGGGAGCCGCGCCGCCAGCCGAACGGGAAGGTGTAGTGCGGCGAGTGCAGGACGGCGGCCCCGAGGCGCCGACCGAGCGCCGGCAGCCCGGTCTGCTCCCAGAGGAAGCGCAACGGCACCGAGTCCGTCCACGCCGGGGCGGTGTGGACGGTGACGTCGGGGGCGACGGCGCGGAAGTGCGGCGCGTGCGTCGGCCGGACCACGAGGTGCACGTCGAGGTCGCCGTCCGCCGTGCCGAGGTGCCCGACGAGCCCCTCGACGTACCGGCCCACCCCGCCGAGGTTGCGCGGCACCGCGGTCCCGTCGATCAGGACGGTGAGCTGCGGCACGCGTGGTTCCTTCCGTGCGGGGACGCCGCGGCCGGGGCCGGCGGTGGGGGAGAGTCCAGGATAGCCTCCGGCGCTCATCCGCTCGGGTCCACCGCGCGGCGCGGGACGGACGCCCGACGGGACTCCCGGACCCGCCGCGCCAGGTGCCCGGGGAGGTGTGCCGCGACGTCGGCCAGCGCTGCCAGGACGAGCCGCGCCTCCCGGCGGGTGTCGCCGCGCAGCAGGCCGCGGAGGCCGCGCAGCAGGGTCCGCACGCCGGCCCGGAGGACCGTCGACCAGGGGGCGTGCCAGAGGGCGACGACGAGGCGGTTCCGCGCGTTCCGGAAGACGAACAGGTCGCTCTGCACGCCGGACGACGCCGAGTGGTCGTGCTCGACGACGGCGTCGGCGTACTCGACCCGCCAACCGCGACGGCGGAGGCGCCAGGCGAGCTCGGTGTCCTCGTAGTACATGAAGAGGGACTCGTCGAGCAGGCCGACGTCGTCGAGTGCGCTGCGGCGGAGGGCGGACGCGCCGCCGGAGAAGCCGAAGACGTCGCGGGCGGCGGCCCGGTCGGCGGGGGCGAACCAGTCGCGGTCCATGCCGTTGCCGTCGCGGTCGACGAGGACGCCGGTCGAGTTGAGGCGGGCCTCGCCGTCGGGCGAGGGGGTCCACGCCGAGCCGGCGTGGTCGCGCAGCACCCGCTGGTCGGGGGCGGGCGTGGTGCCGTCCGGGAGGCGCGTCCAGCGCCCCGCGAGCACGATCCGGCCCGTCACGGCGGCCACGTCGGCGGGGGCGGCGGCGAGGTGGTCGCGCAGCGCCGCGACGAAGCCCGGCGCGGGGTCCGCGTCGTTGTTGAGGAGCACGACGACGTCGGCGTCGGTGTGCCGGACACCGGCGTTCGCCCCGGCCGCGAACCCGCCGTTCGTGTCGCGCGGGACGATCGTCGCCCCGGGCAGCTCGCGGCGGAGCACCGTCAGCGAGTCGTCCGACGAGCCGTTGTCGACGACGACCACCTCGTCCGCGGCGCCGTCGTCGAGCACGGCCCGTACGGCGCGGGTGGTGAGGTCGGCGCGGTTCCAGTTGACGACGACGACCGCCGTGCGGAGGCCGTCGCCGGTCCGGGTCAGTCGAGCTCCTCGATCGAGGGCTTCGCGTACACGGTGCCGACGGCGTCGCCGAACGAGGGGACCTCGAACGAGTCGCACTCCGGCAGATCATGCAGGTGCCGGCCGGCGGAGTCCATCATCGACACGTTGATGAAGTACTTCCCGGTGCCGAAGTTCGTGTCCGCGATGCGGAGGCGGAGCTTGCGCCGGCCGTGCAGCGGCTCGAGGTGCAGCCCCATGATCCCGGTGGTGGTGCCGTAGACGACCTGGCCGGCGGTGTTGTTGATCTGCACCGCGGCCTCCCAGTCCGCCACCCCGTCCAGGTGTTCGAACTCCATGTCCACGAGCAGGTCGTCGCCGGGGGTGACGCCGTCGCGCGGGCCCTTGCCGTCGGCGTGCACGGTCGCGCCGAGCACGGTGCCCCGGCCGACCGCGACGTCGGCGCTCAGTTCGCCGGACCGGCGCTCCTCGAGCACGTCGCGGAACATGCTGACCGCGGCGATCGGGTCGCCGTCGTGCAGGACCTTGCCCTTGTTGAGCAGGACCACGCGGTCGCACATCTCCTGCACCTGGCTGAGGGAGTGCGTGACGATGATGATCGTCTTGCCCTGCTCCTGGAACGAGCGGATGCGGTCGAGGCACTTGCGCTGGAACGCCTCGTCGCCGACGGCGAGGACCTCGTCGACGAGCAGCACGTCCGGGTCGGTGTGCACGGCGACCGCGAAGGCGAGCCGCACGTACATGCCCGACGAGTAGAACTTCACCTGGGTGTCGATGAAGTCGCCGATGCCGGAGAACGCGAGGATGTCGTCGAACCGGGCCTCGGTCTCGGCGCGGCTCAGGCCGAGCAGGCTCGCGTTGAGGAAGACGTTCTCGCGGCCGGACAGGTCGGGGTGGAAGCCCGCGCCGAGCTCGAGCAGTGCGGCCAGGCGCCCACGGCGGGACACCGTGCCGGACGTCGGCTGGATGATGCCGCCGATCGCCTTGAGCAGCGTCGACTTGCCGGAGCCGTTCTGCCCGATGAGCCCGACCGTCGACCCGGCCCGGATCGTCGTCGTGACGCCGTCGAGCGCCCAGAAGTCCTGACGGTGCTTCCGGCCGGCCCGGCCGAGGGTGACGATCCGCTCGCGGATGGTGTTGTCCTTGCGGACGGTGAAGCGCTTCCGGACGTCGTCGATGACGATGACGTCGGGGCGGTCCTGCGCCGGGGCCGGCGTCGAGGGGACGGTGGGGGTGCTGATCGCCATGGTCTAGAGCTCCTGCGCGAAGTTGCCCTGCAGGCGGGAGAAGACCCGCTGCGCGCCGATGAGGAGGAGCAGACCGATGACGAACGCGACGAGGAGGCGGAGCATGAGGTGCGACGGGTACGCGACGTCGGCGGGGTCGTGCATCCAGATCGCGTTCTGCATCCCGAGCACGGAGAGCGTCAGCGGGTTGTTCGTGTAGATCGCGAGCAGCCAGCCGACCCGGAGCTGGTCGACGACCATCGAGTACGAGTACACGATGGGCGACGCCCAGAGCAGCACCATGAGGCCCACGTCGATGACGAACTGCACGTCGCGGAGGTACACGTTGAGCGCGGAGAGCACGAGGCCGATGGCCGCGCCGTAGACGAGGATGACGAGCAGCGACGGGATCAGGTAGACGATGCCCTCGTGCCAGGGGAAGACCCGGAGCACGAGCGTCGCCGCGAGCAGGATGCCGAACTGGATCGCGAAGTTCACCAGGGCGGCGCCGACGCTCGCGAGCGGGAACACCTCGCGCGGCACGTAGACCTTCTTGATGAGGCCGGAGTTGCCGACGATCGAACCGGTCGACCCGGCGACGATCTCGCTGAACAGCGTGTACGCCGTCAGACCGGTGAAGACGTAGATCGCGAAGTTGTCGATCGCGCCGGCCGAGCCGAGGATCTTCCCCATCACGAAGTAGTAGATCATCAGCTGGGTCAGCGGGCGCACCAGCGTCCAGACGAACCCGAGCGCCGAGTCCTTGTAGCGCGCCTTGAGGTCGCGTCGGATGAGCATCCCGAGCATCTCGCGCTGCCGGAAGACGTCGCGGAGTTCGCGCCAGGTACCTCGGAAGGCGCTCGTCGGAGCGCCGACCACGACGAGGGGCTCCTTCGCGAGCGCCGCCATGCGGGCTTGATCGACCATTCGTCTCTTCGTTCGTGGGGGCGGGACCGGAACAGCATACTCACCGGGCCCGTCGAGCGGCTCCGGCACCGAGGCCTGCCCGACACCCGTCGTGCACCCCCGTGCGGGGGTGAATGTACGCGATGACAACTCTCAACCTTCACTTTCGGGTTACCGTTGACGCAACCCGGACCCTTGTCAACTCCCACAGGACGGCCCGTCAACATGCAGCTTGCTCTCCGGCCGATCGCTGCGATCGCGGTGGTCGGTGCCCTCAGTCTCCTCACGGCGGGGTGTTCCGCCGACGGGGATCCAGACCCATCTCCCAGTCCCACGCCGGGCCGGACCACGTCCGCCCCGGCGACGGCCGACCCGACACCGGGCGGCGACGAGCCCTCGACGGGCACGGATGACGACGACGTCCCGTCCGCCTTCCCCGGCACCGGCCAGACGGTCGAGCCGGACGTCGAGCCGTCCGACTACCCGGCCACCGCCGTCGTCACGTTCGCCGGCTGGGACGCCGACAGCAGGACCCTCCAGGCCGGCGGCCTGGTCTCCGGCACGACGGACACGTCCGGCACGTGCACGTTCACCGCCGAGAAGAGCGGTGTCACCCGCACCCTCACCAGCACGGCCGCGGCCAGCGCGTCGTCCGTGAACTGCGCCCAGGTGGCGTTCCCCGCGAGCCAGGTGTCCAGCGGCACCTGGTCGATCACCCTCGAGTACGCCGTCGGCGACCGTTCGACCGACTCACAACCGATGACGGCGGAGGTGCCGTGATGCGAACCATCCTGACCAGTGGCGGGCGACGGCGCCCGCTGCGGACCACGCTCGGCCTCGTCGCCGCGTTCGCCGTCGCGGTGAGCGGGCTGACGTTCGGCACGATCGCGGCCGAGCAGACCACCACCGAGGCCGCCTCGGCAGCGACGGCGTCGTCGTTCGACCCCGGCTACATCATCAGCGACAAGAACTTCTACAACGGGTCCGCGATGACCGGGTCCGAGGTGCAGTCGTTCCTGAACACCGTCGGGGCGTCGTGCCGGCAGGCCTCGGGCGGCCCGATCTGCTTGAAGAACTTCACGCAGAACGTCAGCGCCATCAAAGCCGTGTCGGGACGCTGTGCCGCGATCGCCGGCGGCAACAAGTCCGCGGCGACGATCATCGCGCAGGTCGGGTCGGCCTGCGGAGTGAGCCAGAAGGCGCTGATCGTGCTGCTCGAGAAGGAGCAGGGCATCATCTCGACCTCGAGCCCGACGAACTGGATGTACCAGCACGCCACGGGGTTCGCCTGCCCGGACACCGCTCCGTGCGACCCGGCGTACCGCGGGTTCGCCCAGCAGGTCTACGCAGCAGCGCTGCAGTTCAAGCGCTACCAGGCGTCGCCGACCTCATGGGCGTACCAGGCCGGTCGGAACAACTCGATCCTCTACAACCCGGACGCGACGTGTGGCCGGAAGACGGTCTACATCCAGAACCAGGCCACCGCGGGTCTGTACATCTACACGCCGTACACGCCGAACAAGTCGGCGCTCGACAACCTCTACGGCTCGGGTGACCGGTGCGGCGCCTACGGCAACCGCAACTTCTGGCGGATGTACACCGACTGGTTCGGCTCGCCCACCGGCAACAGCTCGCCGACCGGGCACATCGACGCCGTGCGGGGCAGCAACGGCTCCATCGGCATCAGCGGCTGGGCGGCCGACCCGGACACCACTGCTCCGCTCCGGGTGGCGTTCTACGTCGACGGCGTCGGCAAGCGCACGGTCGACGCGGACATCGACCGCGGCGACCTCGCATCGCGGCTCGGTGCCGGCAACACGAAGCACGGGTTCTCGACGAACCTGACCGGCATCGCCCCCGGGAACCGGTCGGTGTGCGCCATCGCGATCAACCAGGGACCCGGCTCGAACGCCACCCTCGGCTGCGCCACGGTGAGCGTCGGGAGCAACCCGCCCAAGGGCGTGCTCGACACCGTTCGGGGCGGCACGAACACCATCGCCGTCGCCGGCTGGGTGCTCGACCCGGACTCGTCCGCCGCACCGAACTACAAGGTGCAGGTCGACGGGGTCGGCGCGATCGACGCGAAGGCGGACCGCACCCGGAACGACGTCGCCAAGGTGAACCCCGGTGTCGGTTCGACGCTCGGGTTCTCGAAGACGATCACGAAGGTCGCCGCCGGCACCCGCCAGGTCTCGCTGTGGACGCAGGACAAGCCAGGCACGAAGTGGGTCAAGCTCGTCACGAAGACCGCGACGGTGACCGACCCGACCACCGGCTCGACCGGGCAGACCGGCGCCGTGAAGGGCGCCTACGACTCGGCGACCGTCGGGACGGGGACCGTCTCGGTCTCCGGCTGGGCGATCGACCCGGACGTCTACGACCCGGTCAAGTACAAGATCCACATCGACGGTCTCGAGGTCGGTTCCGGCAGCGCCACCGCCACGCGCGGCGACGTCGCACGCCGGTACCCGGGCTGGGGATCGGACGTCGGGTTGAACACCACGGTGAAGAACGTCAAGCCGGGCAAGCACAGCGTCGTGGTCTGGTACCAGGACCTGCCGCGCGGCAAGTACGTCAAGTGGGGTACGAAGACCGTCACGGTCCCCGGGGCCCCGTCCACCACACCGACCGCGTCGCCGACCGCCACGCCGACGACGCCCCCGACCAGCACCGGGAAGACGGGCCCCGTGATGGGCGCGTACGACTCGGCGCGCGCCGGCAAGGGCACGGTCTCGGTGTCCGGCTGGGCGATCGACCCGGACGTCTCCACCCCGGTCAAGTACAAGCTGCACATCGACGGCCTCGAGGTCGGCTCGGGCAGCGCGAACGCCACCCGGACGGACGTCGAACGCGTGCACCCGGGCTGGGGCTCCGACGTCGGGCTGAACGCCACCGTGACCGGCGTCAAGGCCGGGCAGCACAGCGTCGTGGTCTGGTACCTCGACATGCCGCGTGGCAAGTACGTCAAGTGGGGCACCAAGACCGTCACCGTCTCGTAGACGCGTCGCCCTGACGGACGGGAGGCCCGGTGCCAGCTGGCACCGGGCCTCCCGTCCGTCGTGCGGTCGGCGGTGACGTCGTGTGGGACGCGTCCCGCGTCAGTGCCGGCGCAGCAGGCGCGCGACGCCGCCGAGGCGCTCCAGCAGGCGGAACTCGGCCGACCGGGTGAGTTCCTCGTACCGGGACGCGATCGCGTCCCGCTCCGCCTCGGCCCGCTGTCGCGCGCGGTCGAGGACGGCCACGGCCTCCTCGGAGACCGCGAAGCGCCGGTTGATGTCCTCGACCCCGGAGCGGTGCACGTCGCGCTCCCTGGCGGTCTCCCGGAGCTCCTCGCGCTGCAGTGTCGTCCAGCGCAGCAGCGCGGAACGGCTGCCGGACCGGGCCCCGGCCGCGGCGACGGCGGCGTCGAGCGACGGGCCGACCAGGGCGGCGCGGGCCGCGTACGAGTGCCGTCCGACGACGACGTCGCGCAGCCCGGCGACCAGCCGGTCCCGCTCGTCGGACGGCATCGCGATCGCCCGCTCCAGCGAGGCCGCGTCGGAGAACACCGGCACGTCGGCGAGGCCGAGCTCCTCCAGGCCGAGCGCGCAGTTGGTCACCGGGAGCGCGCCGCAGGCGAGCGACTCGTACAGGCGCGAGTTCAGGGTCCCGAACTCCGCGGCCGGAGCGATGACGTCGTCGACCACGAACGCCGCCGCGCGGTAGACCTCCGGCAGCGCGAAGTACGGCACGGCGGGCCGGAGCTCCACCGCGGGCGACGCCTCGACGTGCTCCGCGTTCGCGGCGAACCAGACGATGGGCTGCTCGGGCGACACCTCGAGCAGGACGTCCTGTACGCGGCGCCGCGCACCCCAGAAGTTCACCGTCGTCACGGTGCGGTCGCTGCGCTCCTGCGCCTCGGTGCGGTCGCTGCGCGCCTGCGTGTCGGTGCGGTCGCTACGCTCCGGGCCCGCGTCGGTCGTGAAGAGGTCGAGGTCGACCCCGATGGGCACGACCTCGACGGGGCGGTCGACGGCGCGGGCGAGCTCGTCGCGCGCGATCGACGACGACGCCCACACCGCGTCGAACTCGTCGAGGTACGGCAGCGACGCCCACTGCGCGGTCCAGTTGCGCACCCACGCGACGGTGGCCGTGCGCTGCGGGACGAGCCCGGGCACGAACGACTCGATCATGCTCACCAGCACGGCGGTGTCCCCGGGGACCTCCTCGGCCCACCGCCGGATCGGCCAGACGTCGACGCCCCAGCCCTCCGCGTGCAGCGCCCGGGCGAGACCGAGCGCCACGAACAGGTCGCCCTTGCCCTCGGCGAGGTCGTCCGTCGACACCGCGAAGCGGACGGTGCCCCGGTCGCCCGTCGCGCGGTCGCCGCGGGCGATCGCGGCGTACTCCTCGGCGAGGGGCGACTGTGCGGGGGCGGTCGGGATCGAGTGGTGCGGCACGTGGACTCCGGGTCTGGGGAGGGACCGGGCCGGCTCGCGGTCCCGGTGGACGGGTGGCCGGGGTGGGCGACCGACAGCCATTGTGCACGACCCGGGCCCGACCTCGGCCGAGCGCCCTGGTGCGCCTTGTATGGTGTTGTCGGCCGTCGGGCATCCCCGAGGCCGGACAACCGACCCACGCCGCGCGCGCGGCAGCCGCTGGAGGAACTCGTCGTGACAGAGCGCAAGCCGGGAGTCGTCTCCGTCGTCCTCGTGAACTACAAGGGCACGGACGACACGCTGACGAGCATCGCCGAGCTCCGCAAGCAGGACTGGCCGCAGGACCGGCTCGAGGTCATCGTCGTGGAGAACGGCTCCGGTCCGGAGCACCTCGGACGGCTGCAGGCCTCCGACCTCGACTTCACGCTCGTCGACGCGAACGCCAACCTCGGCTTCACCGGCGGCTGCAACCTCGGCGTCGAGCACGCCTCCGGTGAGATCGTCGCCTTCCTCAACAACGACGCCCGTCCCGACCCCGGCTGGGTGCGCGAGGCGATGGCGACCTTCGCCTCCGGCGCGGACATCGGCGCGGTGGCGTCGAAGGTCCTCGACTGGGAGGGCGTCAACGTCGACTTCACCGAGGCCGCGATGACCTGGTACGGCATGGGCTACAAGCCCTTCGCCGGGTCGCCGGACACCGGCCGCTGGGAGAGCGAGACCGACGTGCTGTTCGGCACCGGCGCGGCGATGTTCATCCGGGCGGAGCTGTTCGAGCAGCTCGGCGGGTTCGACGACCGCTACTTCATGTTCTACGAGGACGTGGACCTCGGCTGGCGACTCAACCTGCTCGGCTGGCGCTTCCGGTACCAGCCGAAGTCGGTGGCGTTCCACAAGCACCACGCGTCGATGAACAAGTTCGGCGACTTCCGCGAGACCTACCTGCTCGAGCGCAACGCGCTGTTCACGCTGTACAAGAACCTGGGCGACGAGCAGCTCGCCGCCGCCCTGCCCGGGTCGCTCGCGCTCGTCGTCCGGCGGGCGGTCGGCCGGGGCGAGCTCGACTCGACCGAGCTGGACCTCCGCAACCCCGGGGACGACAGCGTGCCGACGATCCCGGTGCCGAAGACGAGCATGGCGGGCATCTACGGCGTCGACCAGTTCGTCGAGCAGCTGCCGTCGATGACCGAGTCGCGCCGCCAGATCCAGGCCACCCGTGTCCGCAGCGACCGCGAGCTGCTCCGGCTGTTCGGCAACCGTGACGAGCCGGCGTACCCGATCGAGGGCTACCTCGCCGGCTACGACAAGATCGTGCACTCGCTCGGCGTGCTCGAGGTCGGCACGCGCCGCCGGGTGCTCATCATCACCGGCGACGCCATCGGCGAGAAGATGGCCGGCCCGGCGATCCGGGCGACGCAGATGGCGAAGCAGCTCGCCTCGGAGCACGACGTGCGGGTGATCAGCCTGACGCGGTCGTCGCAGATCGACCCGTCGTACGAGGTGGTCACGGTGCCGCACCGCCACCCGCGGCAGATGGTCGAGCACGAGGCCTGGGCCGACGTCATCGTCGTGCAGGGCCACGCCCTCCGCCTCTTCCCGGTGCTCGAGTCGACGCGGAAGATCCTGGTCGTCGACGTCTACGACCCGCTGCACCTCGAGCAGCTCGAGCAGGGCCGCAGCGACGACGTCGACCAGTGGAACCGGCAGATCCTCGACGCGTCCGACACGCTC
>Ga0265798_10007503_pt1 | contig 14098 bp, 10 predicted proteins | sample P3T30metagenome_FD_192430 | JGI IMG/M metagenome (GOLD analysis project Ga0265798, IMG submission 192430) | Plant litter microbial communities from East Loma Ridge, Irvine, California - P3 T30 | ecosystem: Environmental > Terrestrial > Plant litter > Unclassified | place: USA: California...
CGCCACCCACTCCGCAAACACCCGCAACTTCGCCGTCGCCATCCGCCCTTTCGGATACAGCAGCGACACCGGCATCGGCACCGGCGGCGTCTCGGGCAACAGTTCCACCAGCGCCCCGCTTTGCAGGTGCGCGCGCACCTGATACGCCGCGGCCTGCGTGATGCCGATACCCTGCAAGGCGCAGATGACGTTGGCGTCCGCATCGTCGATCGCGACCGGGCCGCCCACCTGCGCCGTCTCGACGCGGCCCTCCACCACGAAGTCCCAGTCGAACGGCCGCCCCGTGCGGCCCGAGAAGTGGACGATGCCGCGGTGTGACCGCAGGTCGGCGATGGTGTGCGGCGTGCCGTGCGCCGCCAGGTAGGCCGGCGACGCGCACGTGACAAAGCGCATGCTGCCCACCTGCCTGCCGATCAGCGCGGAGTCCTGCAGGGTGCCGACGCGCAAGGCGCAGTCGACGCCCTCCTGCGTCAGGTCGACAAAACGGTTTGCCACACTGATCGTCAGCGCCAGTTCCGGCCATGCGGCAAGGAAGGCGCCCAGCCGCGGCAGGATGACAACGCGACTGACCGCGCCGGGCAACTCGACGCGCAGCGTGCCGCGCGGTGTCGCGGACGCCGCACCGCGGAAGCCCTGCTCCGCCACGTCGATGGCCGCGAGGATCTGCACGCACTGGTCGTAATACTCGGCACCGTCCGTCGTCAGCGCCAGCTTGCGCGTCGTGCGCAGCAGCAGCGTCGTGCCCAGGTACGCTTCCAGCTTCTGGATCGTTGCCGTCAGCGCGGCTCTCGGCAGCCCCAGCGTTTCCGCCGCCTTGGTAAAACTGTTCGCCTCGACGATCCGGACGAACGTTTGCATGGCCTTGACCTTGTCCATCGATTGTTCATCTAAAGTGAAATGTAAAGGTGCATTATGCGCTGATTATCTATGCCCCGAACGTCGATAGACTGGCCTCATCACTTCTCACCTTGAGGCCATCATGAACACATCTTCCATTTCACGCGGCATGGTCACCTTGCTTGCCGCTGCGGCCGGGCTGATCGTCGCCAACCTGTACTACGCGCAGACGCTGGTCGGCCCCATCAGCGCCGCAACCGGGCTGTCGCCGGCCGCGGCCGGGCTGATCGTTACGCTGACGCAGGTCGGCTACACATTGGGATTGCTGTTTGTCGTCCCGCTGGGCGACCTGCTGGAAAATCGCCGCCTGATTGTCGTGGCGCTGGCCGTTGCCTCGGTGGCGCTGCTGGCTGCGGCCTTCGCCACCAGCGCGGCCGTGTTCCTGGCCGCGGCGCTGGCGATCGGCCTGTCGTCCGTCGCCGCGCAGGTGCTGGTGCCGTTCGCCGCGCACCTGTCCAGCGAGGCCGAGCGGGGTCACACTGTCGGCAAGGTCGTCAGCGGACTGCTGCTGGGCGTGATGCTGGCGCGCCCTGCCGCCAGCCTGATTGCCGACCACGCCAGCTGGCACGTGGTGTTTGGCGGCGCCGCCGTGCTGATCGCGCTGCTGGCCATCGTGTTGCGCATCAAACTGCCGCAGCGCGTGCCGCAGTCGGCGCTGTCGTACCCGAAACTGATCGGTTCACTGTGGACGCTGTTCACAACGACACCCATCCTGCGCCGCCGTGCCGCCTATCATGCCGGCCTGTTCGGCGCGTTCAGCCTGTTCTGGACCGTCGTGCCACAGGTGCTGGCCGGCCCCGGGTTCGGGCTGTCGCAGTCGGCCATTGCCGTCTTCGCCCTCGTCGGCATGGCCGGCGCGGTCGCATCGCCCGTCGCCGGCAAGCTGGCCGACAAGGGACACAGCACGATCGCCACGGCCGTCGCGCTGATCCTTGGCATCGCCGGCTTTGCGCTGCCGCTGCTGGTGCCCGGCTCGCATGTTGTCGCGCTGGCAGTGCTGGTGGTCGCGTCGATCGTGCTGGACATGGGTGTCGCCGGCAATCTGGTGCTGGGCCAGCGCGCCATCTTCATGCTGGGCCATGAGGTGCGCAGCCGCCTGAACGGGCTGTATTTCGCCGTGTTCTTTGCCGGCGGCGCGGCCGGCTCCGCCCTGGGCGGCTGGGTTTATGCACAATACGGCTGGCACGCCGCGTTACTGGCGGGGATGGCGCTGCCTGTCCTGGCGCTGATTTACTGGATTGGCGAGGCGTTGCCGGCGGCAGAGCGCAAGGCGGTTTGAGCTGACAGCGAACGTCGGGGACAGGCACCTGTCAGGGTCGGAGACCCTGACAGGTGCCTGTCCCCATAAACTCAGTGAGCTCGGCTTCGATCTGCTGCGCCAGCTGGTGGATATGAAAACCGTCGACGAAGCCGTGGTGGGCCTGCACGGAAAACGGCAGTTGCAGCCGCCCGCCCGGCGCATCGCGGAACTTGCCCCAGGCGATGGACGGAATATCGGGATTGTCCAGCGCTGCTGTCGGATGCTGGATCGACGTGAAGTCCAGCCAGGGAATGCACGTGATGAAGACCTGGTCGCGGCATTCGCGTGGCGTCATCGCCTTGTAGACGGGGTTCAGCGCCGTCATCGCGGACGCTTCGACGCGCGCCGCCTGCCCGCGCGCCACGAACTCGCGCAGGTCATCCGACCATGCGAACTGGGCGAAATTGACGTCGTCGTTGGCGTTGGTCACGGTGAAGGACGGTCGCAGCCGGTCGATCCGCAGCACTTCGCCATCGAGCACGCGGTAGCGGAAATTCTCCACCTTCAACGTCGAGCGCAGCACCGCGCACAGCAGCACGTGGAACGGCGCCAGCCCCTGCGCCTTGCACCACGGCCGGAAGTCGGGCAGCTCCAGCGTGAAGGTGAGATTCAGCGCCGGACTGTCCATCCCGTCGAACATGGCAAAGCGGTCGCGCCGCTGTTCAAACTTCTTCATCGTTTCTTATCTTCCCGCCGGGCGGATATATTTCGGATACATTTCCTTGAGCAGGAAGGCGCGCAGCTCGGCCTCGTCTTCCTTGCGCGCGCTCATCCGCACGACGCGACCCAGGCGATGCGACTCCCATTCGAAGTCGCCCGGCTTTTCCTTGCGGATCAGTTCGATCATTTTCGTCACGACGGCATTCTCGATATCGATCTCGCTGCCCAGCTCTACGTGCACCTGCTGCAGCCAGCGGCGCTTGAAGTTGGTGTTCCAGCCGCGGAACTTGACGTCCGCGCTGTTGAACGTCTGGTTCTGCACGTCGAAGATGCCGCCCGAGTCCTCGCGGTCGCCGGCCGCGTTGCGGCCCTGTGCCCCCATGATGTTGGCAATGGCGCGGGCCTTGGCCTTGGCGTCCTCGCTCTCGGCCGAGTCGGCTGGTGGCGACGACGTCGCGCCCCGCTTGCGGCGGTTCGCTTCGATCAGTTGCGACATATCGGTGACGTCCGGCGGCGGCGGCGTCAGCTTCGCCTGCACCGGTGGCGGCTCCTGCTGCTGCTTCTGCGTGATCGCATCCGGATTGGTGCGCGGCTGCAGGGGCGGCGCCGGACGCGGCGGTGCTTTCGCAACCTTTTTCGGCGTCTGTTTCTGTGGGGTCGGTGTCGGCTTTGGAGCCGGCGCGGTCTTCGCGGGCGTCGGCGTGGGCGCGACAGGGGCGATCCACACCATTTCGCCCTGTTTCGACGGCGGCTTCAGCTTGACGAACGTCTGTGGATTCATCAGGACCAGCAGCACGATCAGCACGTGCAGGCCGATGGCAATGCCGAGGCCGATGCGATTCGGCTGCTTGCGTCCATATTGCGGCATCAGGCCGCCGGGCGGCAGGGGCTGGCCGCAGGTGGGGCAATACTCGTCGGGACCGTGGGTGTGACTTGACTGTAACAAGATGAACCGTTTTCTGTGCACAAACCGGCAAGCCGGGCCAAAGTCGAGCAAGCTTACGCGAGCTTGTCGTTAACGGATGTTACCGTATGTATCCCGCCAGCGGAGCGCAACGGTCGCGCTGACCGCTGAGCCCGTGTCAACATCGGGGTCAGGCACCGAAACTGACAGGGCCTCAGCACTAGGGAGCTACAGGGCAGAGCTCGTGTCAGTTTTCGTGCCTGACCCCACGGTTGACCCCACGGTTGACACGAGCGCGGCTGTCAATGCTTCGTCAGGTTGACGGCTTTCAGCTCCACCGGTTGCTTGTCCGCCGGCGGCTCGCTGTCGTCCAGGTCGCTGTCGCTCATCGGGCCCGTGCCGCTGTATTTATCGAGGAACAGATAAATGACGGGGGTGATGTACAACGTGATGACCTGCGAGAAGATCAGGCCACCGCAGACGGCCAGGCCCAGCGGCTGACGCAGTTCGGCGCCGGCGCCCAGGCCCAGCGCGATCGGCAGTGCGCCCATCAGTGCGGCCAGGGTCGTCATCAGGATCGGACGGAAACGCAGGATGCACGCTTCGCGGATCGCTTCCACCGGTGGCTTGCCCTCCTCCCGCTGCAACTGCAACGCGAAGTCGATCATCATGATGGCGTTTTTCTTGACGATACCGATCAGCATCAGGATGCCGATAATCGCAATCATCGTCAGGTCCATTTTAAAAATCCACAGCGTCAGCAACGCGCCGACGGCTGCCGACGGCAGCCCGGCCAGGATCGTCAGCGGGTGGATATAGCTTTCGTACAGCACGCCCAGCAGCACGTAGATGACGCCCAGCGCGGCCACGATCAGGATGACCTGACTGCTCTGCGACTTCTGGAACACGGCCGCATCGCCGCCGTACGTCGTGATGATCGACGCCGGCAGGCCGAATTCCTGGCCCATCGCTTCGATCTTGGCCGTGGCGTTACCCAGCGGTACGTCCGGCGCCAGGTTGAACGACAGCGTGATCGCCTGCAACTGCCCCTGGTGATTGACGGCTGTCGGTCCCACCGTGCGCTCGACCGACGCAAAGCTGGACAGTTTCACCAGCTGCCCGGCCGTGTTGCGCACGGACACCTTCGTCAGCGCGTCCTCGAACCGGCGGTCCTCGTTGGCCGCTTCCAGGATCACGTAATAACTGGCCGCCGACGAATAGATCGTCGACACCTGCCGCTCGCCGAACGCCAGGTACAGCGCCGTGCGGATGTCGCTCAAGGCGACGCCCAGGTTGTTCGCCTTGTCGCGGTCGATCTTCAACGATGCCTGCAGGCCCCGGTTCTGCGAGTCGCTCGTCACGTCGCGGAACTCCGGGTCGGCGCGCATGCGCTCCAGATAGCGCTCGGCCCATTCGTTGAGCGCATCCGGGCTGACGGACTGCAACGTGTACTGATACCGGCTCTTGGAAGGACGGCCGCCCAATTGCAGATTCTGCACCGGCGACATGTAGACGGCAATGCCGGCCACCTGGCGCGTCGACTTGCGCAGGCTTTCCAGCACCTGCGGCATCTTGTCGCGCTCGCTGCGATCTTTCAGCACGACAAACATGCGGCCCGTATTGCCGCCGCCCGTGAACGACACGACGTCCTTGACGTTGCGGTCGGCCCGGATCAGCTCGGCCACCTTTTCCTGCAAGGCCAGCATGGCCGACGACGAGATGTCTTCGGACGCTTCCGTGTTGATGCGGATCTGGCCGATATCCTCCTCGGGGAAGAAGCCTTTCGGGATTGTTGTGTACATGACGATCGTCAGCGCAAACGTGCCGATGGCAATGGCCAGCACGACAAACCGGTGGCGCAACGCGATGTCCAGCGTGCTGGCGTAGCCGTTGCGCACCTTGCGGAAGCCGGCCTCGAAATGGCGGCCGATAAAGCCGTCGTCGCCGGACGTTTCATGCGAGTCGGCCGGCAGGAAGCGCGACGCCAGCATCGGCACCAGCGTCAGCGACACGGCGGCGGACACCAGCACGGACAGCGCGACAACGACGGCGAATTCATGGAACATCAGCCCCATCACGCCGGGCATGAAGAAGATCGGAATGAACACGGCCACCAGCGAAATCGAGATCGAGATGATGGTGAACCCCATCTCGCGGGCGCCGATCAGCGCCGCCTGCAACGGCTTCTTGCCATGCTCGATGTGCCGGACGATGTTCTCCAGCACGACGATCGCATCGTCGACAACCAGGCCGACGGCCAGCGTGATGCCCAGCAGCGAGATGTTGTCCAGGCTGTAGCCGAACGCATACAGCAGCGCGAGCGCGCCCAGCAGCGAAATCGGCATCGTGATCGCGGGAATGAACGTCGCCGCGGCGCGGCGCAGGAACAGGAAGATGACAAGCACGACCAGGACGATCGTCAGCGCCAGGGTGAGATTCACGTCATGCAGCGCTTCGCGGATCGACACGGAACGGTCGTTGACGAGGGCGATATTGATCGACTCCGGCAACTGCGCCTTGAAACGCGGCAGCAGGGCCTTGACGCCGTCGACGACCTGCACGGTATTCGCGTCCGGCTGGCGCTGCACCAGCAGCACGATGGCGCGCTCGCCGTTGTAGCTGCCAAATGATTTGATGGACTGGAAACTGTCTTCTACGGTTGCCACGTCCTTCAGGCGCACGGGCTCGCCATTGCGCACGGCAATGATCAGGTCGCGGAATTCCGACGCCTTCATCATCTGCGGATTGCCCTGGATCGTCAGCGTCTGATCCGGGCCGTCCAGCACGCCCAGCGGGGTGTTGGCGTTGGCGTTGCGCACGGCCGCCTGCACGTCCGCCAACGTCAGGTCGCGGGCGTTCAGCAGGTCGGACTTGGCACGGATGCGCACGGCAAAACGTTTCTGGCCGTTGACGGACACCTGCGCCACGCCGGGCAATGTCGACAGGCTGGGCGCGATCAGGTTTTCCGCGTAGTCGTTCAGTTCGGACAGCGACAGCGACGGCGAGTTCATCGCCATGAATAGCACGGGGGCGTCGGCCGGGTTGATCTTGCGGTACGACGGCAGGTCCGTCATTTCCTGCGGCAACTGGCGCTGGGCGCGCAGCAGGGCGGCCTGCACGTCCACGGCCGCTTCGTTGACGTTGATACTGGAGTCGAACTCCAGGGTCAGCGACGTGTTGCCCTGCGTGCTCGTCGACGTGATCATCTGCAGGCCGGCAATCGTCGAGAACTGCTTCTCGAGCGGCAGCGCCACGGACGACGCCATCGTCTCCGGGCTGGCGCCGGCCAGATCCGCGCTGACGTTGATGACGGGCGTGTTGTAGCTGGGCAGTGCCGCGACGGGGATCTTCAGATAGGCCAGCACGCCGGCCAGGATCAGGGTCAGCGACAGCAGCACCACCATGACGGGGCGCCGGATGGAAAGCTCGGACAGGCTCATTCGATACCCTTGCTGCCGGAATTGGCCACGTGCGTATCGGCAACGCGCACCTTGCCGCCCGGACGGAGGTTCTGCTTGCCTTCGACGATGACTTTTTCGTCACCCTGCAGGCCGCGCACGGCGGCATCGGCGCCGAACGCATGCAGGCGCACGACGTTGGCCATCTTTGCCGTGTTGTCGGGCCCGACGGTGTAGACGAAAGTCCCGCGGGTGTTCGTGATGATGGCGTTTTGCGGTACCACCAGCGCGTCCTTCAACGTCTGCACCGTCAGGGTCGTGTTGACGTACTGGCCCGGCCACAGGCGCGTGCCCTTGTTGTCGAACTGGGCCTTGACGCGGATGACGCCGGCCACGGGATCGACCGTGTTGTCGATAAAGCTCAGGTGGCCTTCGATGGGCGTATCCGAATTGTTCTGGAACGCCTGCACGGCCACTTTACCGGCGCGCTGCGCGTCCAGCAGCGACGCCAGCGCGTTTTCCGGCAACGTGAACGACACGTTGATCGGGTCCAGCTGCGTGATCGTCGCCAGCGACGTGCTCAGCTGCACGAGGCTGCCCGGATAGACGTTGATGGCGCCGACCCGGCCCGTCATCGGCGCGCGGATCGACGTGTAGCTCTGGTCCACGCGCACGGCCCGCGCGGCGGCGATGTCCGCCTCCAGCAGCGCGCGGGCCGCGTCCACCTGGCTTTTCAGCGTGTCGACGGCGCCCTGCGCGATGAATTTCTGCGCCAGCAGTTCATTGCTGCGTTTGTACTGGCGCTCCAGGTCGGCCAGGCTGGCGCGGTCGCGCGCCACCTGCGCATCGGCCTTCTGCACGTTGGCTGCCTCGCTGCGGCTGTCCAGCGAGAACATCAGCTCGCCCTGCTGGACGAACTGGCCTTCCTTGACATGCACCTTGACGATCGTGCTGGTCGTCTGCGGATGCAGGTCGACGGTGCTGATGGGGCTGACGGTACCGTTGGCCTGCAGCTGGACGGGAACGTCCTGCCGGCGCGGCTTCACGATGTTGACGGTCGTCGGCCCCCCAAAGCCGTTGCCCTTGCCGGCAGCGGCCTGCGGCGCTTCGGCCGGACGCGTGAAATGCCACGCGCCAGCGGCAACGACGACGACGGCAACGCCGGCGAGAACTCCCAGAGTTTTCTTTTTCATTCTATTGAACTGCGGTGATAAGTGAGTAGCATGAACCGGCCGCGCCGGATTCCCCGAACTGCTGTTCTTGTTCTTGTTGTTTCTTGCGATGTTGCCGTGCGGCACCGAACCCGGCATTGTCGCATCATTTTGTGTCTTGCCGATTACTTCCCTGCATAAAATTCAGGCAGTGTCAGCACAGCTTCCAGCCCACCGTTGTCGCCGTTGGACAAACTCAACGTAGCGCCATGCTGCTCGGCGATATTGCGGGCGATCGTCAGGCCCAGGCCCGTCCCCCCGGACGAGCGCGAGCGCGAGCTTTCCAGCCGATAAAAAGGTTCGAACACGCGCGCCAACTGGTCCTGCGGGATGCCCGGGCCTTCGTCGCGAATACGGATGCGCGCGGCGCCGGCCAACCGCTCCACTGTCACATGCGCCTTCTGGCCATACTTGACGGCGTTGTCGATCAGGTTGACGAGGCAGCGCTGGATGTCCAGCGGCCGGCCCAGCAGCGCCATGCCCGCCGAGCCCTTCAGCTGGACGGGCTGGCCGGCTTCGACCGCATCGGCACAGACGCTGTCGAGCAGCGAATCGAGGTCGAGTTTCTGCATCGCGCCGCCGGCATCGATGCTGCGCGCGAGGTCCAGCCCTTCCTTGACCATCGCCTGCATCGCCGACAGGTCGCCGATCAGCTTCTGCCGCAGATCCTCGTCCGTGACCTTTTCCAGGCGCAGCCGCAGGCGCGTCAGCGGCGTTTGCAGATCGTGCGTGATGGCCGCCAGCATCTCCGTGCGCTGCGCGATGTACTGCCGGATGCGCGCCTGCATCGCGTTGAACGCGGCGCTGGCCTGGCGGATTTCGCTGGCGCCCGTCAGGCCCAGCGGCGGATGGTTGATGTCGTTGCCCAGGTCCTTGGCCGCCTGCGCCAGCTGTTTCAGAGGCCGCACCGTCATCCGGGTGACGAGGTAGGCCAACACGGCAATGCACAGCAGGAATGGGAGGATGACGGCATATTCATTGTGTCCCGTGGGTGCCGGCGCGCGCGGCGGCAGGATCGACAGTTTCAGCAGCTGTCCGTCCGTCATTGCGATGTGGACGGATTCGCACGTGCCGCGCCAGGTCGTCGCGCCGAACAGCGTGTTGGTGGCGATCGGCTTGTCGCAACTGGGCGGACGCTCGGCAACCGGCGTCACCTGGAACTCGCGGCCCAGGCGCTGCGCCAGCGCCGCGGAAAACTCCGTGGGCGGCAGCGGCGGCGCCTCGTGCGCGGCCAGTTCCAGCTGGACCGTGCCCTTGCTGGCCACTTGCAGGTACTGCGCGCGCGATTCGGGCCGCACGACGTCCGCCGTCTCGATGATCTGCTCGGCCCGCTCCAGCGCGTGAAAATTGCGGTAGCGTTCCAGGGTGCGTTGCCGTTCGTTTAACGCCAGCCACTGCGTCAGCGCGGCCGACGCGATAATCCCCAGCATCAGGGCGAAGAACACCCGCCCCGTCATCGAGTTGAAGAATGCCTTCACACCCTGGGCTCCACCGCCACGGTGCCGGCAAGCACGTAGCCGCCGTTACGCACCGTCTTGATGATTTGCGGCACACGGGCGTCTTCGCCCAGCTTCTGGCGCAGGCGGCTGATCTGGATGTCGATCGAGCGGTCGAACGGGTCGGCGTCGCGCCCCTGCGTCAGGTTCAGCAGCTGATCGCGGTTCAAAACGCGGTTCGGGTGCTCGAGAAACACTTTCAGCAGGCGGAACTCGGCGCCGGAGAGCATGATGACCGTGCCGTCGGGATTGAGCAGGTGGCGCGCCGTCAGGTCGAGCGTCCAGCCGGAAAAGCGGATCTGCGCAGCCTTGTCGGCCCCGCCTGCCGCCGTCGTGCTGCTGCGGCGCAGGACGCTGCGGATGCGCGCCAGCAGCTCGCGCGGCTCAAAGGGCTTCGGCAGATAGTCGTCCGCGCCCATCTCCAGGCCGAGGATGCGGTCCAGCGGCTCGCTGCGGGCCGTCAGCATGATGACCGGCAGGTTCGAATGGGCACGCAGCTTGCGGCAGATCGTCAGGCCGTCCTCGCCCGGCATGTTCAGGTCCAGCACGATCAGGTCCGGCTTGGTTTCGTCCAGCAGCTTCCACATGGCGGTCCCGTCCTGCGCGCCGAACGTGCGGTAGCCGTTCGTCTCCAGGTAGTCCGCCAGCAGGGTGCGGATATCGCGGTCGTCGTCGACGATCAGAATGCTCGATGTAGGTTCCATGCCTCAATTATCCCCAGTTCCCAGGCGCGCGCCTAACGCCTGTTTGTATCGTCTTGTATATCAGTATTGCAGCAAATCCGGCATCCGAAAGGACACAAACGGATACAAATAACGGCGCCCGCGACACTTCATCGAAACACATGGCTGCCAAGATGAGTCCATGTGCAGAGCGTTATCGATCGACATGCACATGATCTATTAACGTAGCATTTATTCCGAAGGACAGAATATGAACACCCTGCGCAAATCCCTGATTATCGGCATGACGGTTATCGGCTTCGGCTCCGCCATCGGCGCGCAAGCCCAGGAAGCAACGACGCCGCATCACCGCGCTTATGCCGCCACCAAATTCGATCCGGCCAAGCGCGCCGAACATATCGCGCAACGCCAGCAGAAACTGCACGATGCACTGAAACTGACGGCGGCGCAGGAACCGGCATGGAATACCTATATTGCCGCCATCAAGCCGCAGACGCCGGTGGGCCGCGCCGACCGCGTCAGTTTCAAGGAACTGCCGGCGCCCGAGCGAATGGAGAAAATGCTGGAGCTGCAAAAGGAACGCCTGGCAAAGCAGGAAAGCCGGCTGGCTGCCCTGAAAACGTTTTATGCGGTGCTGACGCCGGAGCAGCAGAAGGCGTTCGATGCCGCGACCGTACGCCAGGGTCCGCATCATCGTCACCACATGCGCGGCGACGTGCAGAAGCAGCAGGGCTGATCGGCCAGCCTCAAGGCGGCATCCCGCCTTCCCTGGCACTCTCACGCCAAGCTCTGGTCTGATCGTGCCGGGAAGTGGCTCCTACAGGCGGGCTCGGCGAACAAAAAAGCGCCTCGGTGGCGCTTGAGATTTTGCTGCTGCCGACCGACACGGCTCTTCGGGCGAACGTCCGAAGAGCCGTGTCTTTTTAATTCAGCTTTTGCAAAGACCTGAGAAACTTGGTCGAGTTCTGGAAACCGATGACGCGGGAATCCGGGATTTCCCGACCATTCCGGTCAAACAAGATGATGCCAGGCGGCCCGAAAAGGTTGAATCGCTTCAGCAGCTCCTTGTCCGCTGCGTTATTGGCCGTCACGTCTGCCTGCAGCAGAATGGTATTGCCCAGTTTTTTCTGCACGGCTGGATCGACAAACGTCAGCTTCTCCATTTCCTTGCAGGACACACACCAATCGGCATAGAAATCCAGCATCACGGTTTTACCGCCCGTATTGGCAAGAATGCTGTCCAGCTCCTGCACAGTCGCAATCCGCTTGAAATGGACGGGTGCGGCGGCATTCCCGGTCAGATGTGCCAGCGGTGCCAGCGGATCGCGGCTGCCGGTCGCCACGCCGATCATCTGGACAATACCGAAGGCGATCGAAAACATGGCGATCCCTTTCGCCAGCCAGCCATATTTCTGCCTGAACAGATAAGTGCCGTAGCCAATACCCAGCACGGCCCACCCCGACATTTGTACGACACCCGGCAATACGGGCGACACAAGCCACCACGCCATCGCCAGCAATAACACGCCAAAGAAACGTTTGACAGCGTCCATCCACGCGCCGGCGCGCGGCAATAGCGATCCGGCGGAAAGGCCGACAAGCATCAGCGGCACGCTCATGCCGACCGCCATCGCAAACAGGGCGCTGCCGCCGATCAGCACGTTGCGCGTCTGGCTGATGTAGACGAGCGCGCCGGCCAGCGGCGCGGCCACGCAGGGACCGACGATCAGCGCGGAAATGGCGCCCATCGCGAACACGCCCGCCAGCTTGCCGGCCGACTGGCGCCCGGACGCGGCCGCGAGGCGGCTTTGCAGGCTGGACGGCAGCTGCAGTTCGTAGACACCGAACATGGACAACGCCATGGCCGCCATCGCCAGCCCGAACGCGCCCAGCACCCACGGGTTTTGCAGCGCGGCCGCCAGGCCCTCGCCGATCAGTCCGGCGGCAACGCCCAGTGCCGTATAAACGATGGCCATGCCCAGCGCATAGCTGCCGGACAGGATCACGCCGCGCTTGCGCGTCGTGGCGGCGCCCTCGCCCACAATGATCGAGGACAGGATCGGCACCATCGGCAGCACGCACGGCGTGAACGACAGCCCCAGGCCCAGCAGCAGGAACAACGGCACGATGACGATCATGCGGCCGCCCTGCAGGGCGCTGTCGATGCGGCCCAGCTCGCTCTGTGGCGGGGCGATGCTGGCAGATGTGACGTCGGCCGGGGCTGCGGTGGCGGGCACGCTGACGGGAGCGCTGACGGGAGCGCTGGACGTCGGCGGGCTCATCTTCAGGCTGAACGGCGATGCCGCCGGGGCCGCGTTGGCGGCGATGCCGACGTCGCCGGGCGCACCGCCGATACTGACCGTCGCGTCCTGCGGCGAATAGCACAGGCCCTTGTCGGAGCAGCCCTGGCCGGTTGCTGTCAGCGTGAACGGTCCGCCGGCCTCGACCGGCACGCGGATAACGACGTTATGCCGGTAGGTCTCCACCTCCTTGCCGAACGTCTCGTCGAATTTCACCTTGCCGGGCGGGATCTGCGGGGCGCCGACGGTCGCACCTTGTGCCTTGACGGCAAAGCGCTCGCGGTACATGTAGTAGCCTTCGGCGATCTTCCACGTCACCTCGACGGTTTTCGCATCGGCCATGCGGGCGGACATCTGGAACGCGACTGTCGGCTCGAGAAACTCCTCGTCGGCGCGCGCGGGCGCACCCGGCAGCAGCAACGTCAGGCAGGTCAACACATGGAAAAGTTGCCCGAAAAATGGGGTCTGTCCCCATTTTCGCGGCAAGAGAGACGCACACAGGCGCAGCAGGAAGGGCATTTGATCACTCTGCAAAAAGACAATTCGCGAGCATGGTACGCCAAAAACCCGGGAGAGTCCCCTGTTTTGAGGCAACAGCGGGGGCGGCGCGGGCGCGTCGACTCGCCGTCAATATAGGCGGTAGGGTGGCGTGTGTCTGTCGCGAAAGTGTCGGACAAAGCGCGTGCCCATGGAAAAGCCGGACAGACCCGGCTCAATAGCGCATAAAAAAAGCCGGGCGGAGTTTGGCCCGTTGCGACATAAAAAAAGCCGGGCGGACCCGGCTTTTTCGTTGAACGCTGATTACTCAGCGGTCGGTGCAGCTTCGACTTCGGTTGGTTCTGGACGGTCCAGCAGCTCGACGTAAGCCATTGGAGCGTTGTCGCCAACACGGAAACCCATCTTCAGGATGCGCAGGTAGCCGCCGTTGCGGTTAGCGTAGCGCGGGCCCAGTTCAGCGAACAGTTTCTGAACCATTTCACGATCGCGCAGGCGAGCAAACGCCAGGCGCTTGTTTGCCAGGGTGTCGGTCTTGCCCAGGGTCAGGATCGGCTCGATCACGCGGCGCAGTTCTTTTGCCTTTGGCACGGTGGTCTTGATCGCTTCGTGACGCAGCAGCGAAACGGTCATGTTGCGCAGCATTGCCAGACGGTGGGACGAGGTACGGTTCAGTTTACGGAGGCCGTGACGGTGACGCATGGTACTTCCTTTCAATGATGTTTATATCCGAACTCTTCGATCGCCATGATTA
>Ga0265798_10007504_pt1 | contig 14094 bp, 17 predicted proteins | sample P3T30metagenome_FD_192430 | JGI IMG/M metagenome (GOLD analysis project Ga0265798, IMG submission 192430) | Plant litter microbial communities from East Loma Ridge, Irvine, California - P3 T30 | ecosystem: Environmental > Terrestrial > Plant litter > Unclassified | place: USA: California...
GACTGGGGAGTCCGACGTAGGCAAGCCAAGCTGTCGCCTGACCTGGTACACAGTCTGACGCTCCTCGGTGGACTGCTCTGCTCCAAAGACCTCATCCATCTCTTCCAATGTCTTGAGACGTGTCTCGGGGATGAAGAAGTCTGATATTAATCAGCATGGCTCCGAGGAAAGTAGAGGTGCTTACAGACTGTCAAGAAACCCATGATGGCGAAAGCTGCAAAGAAGAAATAGGTTCCTCCGTGGTCGAGGTTGGCGAGCATCATGGGAGATACGAGACCAATGATACTGATACATCAGCTGAATACTGGTGATGATGCATTGGTACTCACAAGTTGCTCATCCAGGTACATGATGTGGTGATAGAAACACCAGTGGATCGAGTGGACAGGTTGAAGATCTCAGATGGCAAGACCCAACCGATGGGTGCCCATGAGAAGGAGAAGAAGACATCGTAGATGTATACAAAGGCTAGCGAAGTCAGCGTCTCTCTATCATCGATCTATGTTACTCACCGATAGCAACGTGACCTGGCATAGGATTGACGTCAAACGTTCCGCCATAAGCCGCAATCATAGATCCGACCATGATTAGAGAGAAGAAACAGCCAACAGCTCCGGCCATTAATAGAGGTCGACGGCCAAGTCGATCCAAGAAGAAGACGGCGGGTAGAGTGACTGGACGTCAGTCCAGCAGAATCATTATTGCGTTTCTGCACTTACAGACTGTGTTGACGATACCGTAGACACCGGTTGCGAGAAGAGATGTCGTGTTTGGATCCAGACCAAGACTGGCAAAGACTGAGAACATAAGCAAACATATTGAGTATCAGAATGCGCGACTCACTGGTTGGAGCGTAGTAGATAATAGCGTTACAACCGATGAACTGCTGATAGAACATAACGACGGACCCAATGAAGAGACGTTTGGCGTTCGATTTTGATGAAACGAGGTCTCGATAGGGACGGAGGAACTTGCCAAACTTGGTCGTTGCTTTGTCGCTCCTGGCGGCTTCAATCTCTCGTACAGCAAGGACCTCGGCCTTGATCTCGAGATATTCAACCAATACGTCGGCATCATCTTGGGACAGCTTCCGGAGGTACGATAAGGTCTTCTTGGCCTCTTCGTCCCGGTTCTTCTCAACAAGCCATCTAGGAGAGTATGGCATGAAGAACATGCCGATCTGCAGACCGAGCGAGGGGAGCATTTGTAGTCCAACAGGGATTCTCCACGCGGCTTCGCTTTGACCGGTACATCCACCTTCTGGCACGTCGGTGTAAGGGTTGAATGTAGCACGACCGTTAGAGATGGGACCGGTGTAAGGGATCTCGGGAGCACAGCGAGTTCCGCCAATGTGAGAAGTACCGAACGCGATCCAGTAACTGAAGAGGATCTGTATCGTCAGTATGATCCATGCAATCGCGCTAGGGGAGTAAGACTTACACCTAGAGTGATCGCTAGTTGTTGAAGGGCGACAAGAGATCCACGGATGGACGAAGGGGCCAGCTGCCGGAGTTAGCGCTGCTGGATATATTGACCTTTTCACTCACCTCGGCGATATACATGGGCACAACATGGGTCAGACCGCCGATAGCAATACCAGCCAAAACTCGACCCGCAAAGTGATGTGCTACTTCATTAGCGGGCAGGTCATATACGTCAGTCTCTTACGCACCTTCCTTAGTAGCTCCGGTCTGCAGTGCGGATCCAACGAGGAAGATAACGTTCTGCGCCATGATACTTCGTTTTCGGCCAAGTCTGTCGACAATGGGACCACTGATCAGGGATCCAAACCATGCTCCGAGCAAGAGTGATGATACGAACCAGCCCTGACCGTCAGCTTTTCGGCTGAAATATGTGAATGGGATACACACCTTGATATTCTCGTCGGCAAAGAATCTCGGGAAATCGCTTCCGAATCGCTCAAGCACCAAAACGTTACCGACAACACCCTGGTCATAACCGAAGAGGAAACCTCCAACAGTGGCCATCAGAGTGATGGATAATCTAGCAAACGTCAGCCTATATGATTGCAGCTGAAGACAAAGACTCACATTCTACCGTCCTTGAACAAGCCAAAGACACTTGATTTACGCTGACCATTAGAGGCAGTAGGGTAATTTGATCGTTCGATCAGCTTGTCGTCTCCGCCTTTCAAGACGTCTTCGGTACTTGTGTCTGCTTTTGACATCGTAGCTCGTGTTGGGGGGGTGAGATAGCGATCGGAGAGGGAGTAAGTGGGCACAACATGTCTGTCTGGGGTATGGTTCTTATAGAAGATCGTGAAGCGAGGTTTTTTGCGAGGTTTCTCCGCTAAGACCGCTTGCGGAGCGCCATGAGGAAAACAGAGGGGGCAGAAAGAGAGGCGAGCGGTATTAAACAGTCCGCTCGCTTAACTACACCTTACCACTGCCGCAACTCCGGCCCGGGCATCCCCGAGAACAGGCTTGGCAGCTTCGTTGGGTCCCTTTTCTAGAACAGTCCGCTGTCTTGCAAAGTGCCCTGTTTGCGGACTGATTGACTCCACAAGTAGTCTTAGCGACTCCGGCTGGGGCTGTTAGTTGCGTCTCGTGAGTAGTAGTGTAATGCCTTGAGACCCCAACGTGTGTACTCGGCGGACCAGCTGTGATAGTTCCGGGCGAAAGGCCGCTGGTACATCCGAGCAGGAACTCGGAGCCAGGGATAGTTCGCAACGGTTCCGCTTCTTGCACATCAGTGTAGTCCGAATAATGATACCCCAATCGAGAAACTGCCCGACCTGGGCGACGAGGTCATCGTCTATGCTCATACTCCCTCATAATTCTGGATCTACCATCACATACAATGGACCAGATTATCGATTCACTCGCCAACGAGCTTATCGACCGTTTCAAGCAGTAAGCTTGTGTCTCCTGAGCGTCTAAACTGACAAACCAGACTAGAGGATGATAGTCGGCTTCTTGTCGGTATCGCAGGGTGAGTCCTCCCATACCTTTGGCGCATTCTGACGGTCTAGGATCCCTGGTTCTGGCAAGTCTACCATTGCGTATCCTTTGGCGGATCGTGTCAACACCATCTTGTGTTCCTCTCAAAGCTCTCCTGATAGCGAGAACTCCGAATGCTATCTCCACGATGAGATATCCCGAGCAAATGGCGTGGCGCGATGTGTCGGACTAGATGGCTGGCATATATCTCGCGCAAAGCTCGCTATGTGTCCAAATCCCGAGGAAGCTTTTGCTCGTCGAGTGAGTCCTTCCCAAAACGTGGCGGATGCTTCTAATCATCAGGGGGCTCCTTTCACGTATGACTTAGATGAATATAGTCGCTTCGTGAAAACCGCGAAATACGACTCTTCATCCCCACTAGGCTTCCCTACTTTCGAGCACCACATCAAAGACCCGGTCCCATCAGCCGTTCCCCTTTTACCCTCGAATAGGATAGTCATCATCGAAGGGCTGTATACGATACTTGATGAACCTGGATGGACCGAAGTCAGCGATCATATCGACATTTCGATCTATGTCGATACACCGCGAAATATCGCTCGCGAGAGATGTATCAAAAGAAACTTCGCGGCGGGACTAGCAGACACGTTAGAGGCGACCGCATACCGAGGTACGGCTATCATCAATGACATATGGACCTTCCTAACTTCTGCAGTGGACGCGTCCGATATGATAAACGGTGATTTAGTTAGGACTCGGTCGAGAAAGCCGACTTTTGTTGTCACAGGAGCATGACCCAGAGGTTAGGCTAAAACACGAATCCCGGTTCGGATGCATCAGCGATAGTAGAGACCTCGTTACGCAGATTATTTGTGAGATCACTGACCTGATGGGCGACCTAAAAATGTTCGGCGTTGCGGCCAAGGAATTCCAGGTTTGCCAAGAGATTCGTCTAGCACTTCCCGCCTCCTCTTCCAGCCCAAACACCCTCTCGCTTGCAGAAATTCCCGTAGCGTCCCCTTTTTTTGTCCGTACACGTGCATTCTTCTTGCAAGCATCGCTTCTGTGCAAAGATTTCATTATTCCCTCAACCCGGACCCATATTCTGCCAATGCCAAGATATCAGGCCTGCCATGAAGTTCACTTCGGCCGGTGAGGAACTATCAGATAAGAGAAAAAATTGCTTAAGACGATCTAGTACAGCACAGCTATCCACTCTCCAGCCGTCATGTCCTCCTCGAACGAACTACAGTACAGACAGACCGAAAGAAACTACTTGAGGGATTTGGACAGCAAGACATTCGAGCCTCTCGAGCCCAACGATGGAGATGAGAAGGCGCTTCAGCAATCAACGAGGTCAGAACCCTTTCTTGGTGTACATCGCTTTGCTTACTAATATTATGTCCACTGATGCTTTAGGAAGATATTTCTGAAGGTCCCGATGTGCCGTGGACCGTGAAATGGATCAGCTTGGCAGCAGTGATGGCGATGCCGATCGGTGGGGTCTTCGGGTATGACCGCGCTAACCAGTAGGGATGAACTGGGCGAACTCAGCCCTCGGCCCATTGCGTAACACACTCAGAAATGAGATGGGAATCAACAATGAACAATTCGGTGTCATAAGCTCAGCCGATGCCATCGTCAACTCGTAGGCGTACATGTACGGGTCGTATGAGCTGAATGACAGCATCTGGCCGCTTGTCGGTGGTATCATCCTCGATTGGGTAGGGGTAGACGTGGTCGCTCCCATTTGTACGACTACTATCCTCGTCGGCAGTCTGGTCGCAGCTTCGGGAGTCCAGATCGGCAATTGGCGAGTACTGGCTGGTGGGTATATCTTGCAAGGCTTTGGGACAGCGTTGCTTGACTCCTGTCAGCAAGTCTTTTTCCACGCTTTCGGTCGTCGACAGGGTCTCGCCTTTGCCTTTGGCCTTGAAAATGCTATTGCCAGCGCAACCAGCCTTGCATCGGAGGCAGCTGCTATCCCTATTCGAGACTCGCTTGGTACCAACTACGTTTTCTGGATTCCAGTCGCATTCTGCGGGTTCTCGGCTTTACTCAACTTCGCCTATCTGTATTATGCGAAACGAAAGATGCCGGTGCAGTATCGCGTCTCGACAGGGAGAGAGCGGGCTCAAGCCGGAGCGGCTCGAAAATTGTTGTCCCTGGATTCATTGTGGCTCCTGCCTTGGTGCTTTTGGATGTTACCGGCGACTCAGCTTTTGCAGTCTGGGGCAGCAGGCGGCTTCTCGGTCGCCAGGGCGGATATAATCAGAATGTGAGCTCAGTGTCCGACATATGACTGAGCTGTAGGAAGGGATATACTGAGGCCACGGCTGGATTTTTACAGAGTGGAAGTACTGTGATTCAGGCAAGTTACTGACCACGTGCACCTGTTCCCAACTGATAGCTAGGTGGTGATGGCTCCCATATTTGGCTATTGCGTAGACAGGTGGGGTCATCGATTCCACTATGTTGCCTTGGCTCCCTTGCTTTGGATCACTTCTTGTTCGCTGCTTGGATTTACCGACACCCATCCGATGGTCGCGTTGGTGTTTGCTAGTCTTGCCGGTGTCATCAATTCAGCCCCGCTGCGTAAGATGTTTTCCTCAAGTGGGACATCCTTCTGACCCATGTAGAAATGGCATTACATCTGCTCGTCGCAGATCACCGCTTGATAGGGACCGCTTTCGGAGATGTGTTACACACATTCTCAAACTTCTGTACTGATCGATAGTGTGGAGAGCGTCCAACAACTCGGGTAGCGTGGTGATGGTGAGTCAACAGTCCATCTTGGCATTGCTGATGATCGAGGATGTCAGTTACGGCCGCATACAGGACAGGACACCCGGCAAGGGCTACGATCGCGTCCTCAAATTGACGATCGCCATCAAAGCCTGGGCGTTCGCGCTGGGCGTCGGGTATGCTCTCATCGACAAGATATACCTAGGATCGGGATTGACAATGACGCGAAAGCATAGGGATGAGGTCGAAAGCACTATTCCGAAGGAAGAGAGGCAGGACCATCCGTTACTTCGACGAGTTCCGGTGCCATGGGTTACCTATTCCTGTTTGGCCCTATTAGCTGGATTTGTAGTAACAGCTTGGACCCTGTTCTTTTTGGGACTCGCAAGCTGAGCCCGATCACGAGATCACTGTTCCGGGCATAAGGCTTGAGCCATCCGAGTTACGTAGACAGGGCGAGGGACACTATGCAATCAGTCGTTTAGCAAAGCATAGCATGGGTGCAGCATCCGCTCGAATATGGAATGTAGAGGTCTGAGCCCACTTGCCATTCCCTGATCAGTAGAAATGGTCGGCGATTGTGAAGCGCGGGCATTATAGTGGACTATCATAATCACGGCCAAGATCTAGAATAGCACCGATACGAACTTCTTCCATCGGGTGTCGGGCTTGAATCGCTCCTCGTCTTCCGCCTGTTGCTCGTCTAGCTCTCGCATACCGGTGACAAAGTCAATCTCGGCGAGGGGAATCATCTTGGTCTTTTTGACGAGCTTCCATCCTAGCCATGCGAAGAAGAATATTGGTAGACCTGTTTGATCAGGGACGGCCGCTCATGCGAAGTCACTACTTACCGATGTACGAAGCGACAAAAGAGCTGGGGTTCCAGTTGCCTTTAAGGAAGACGGTGAAGCCATTGAAAATGAGGACGACGGAGAACGAAATAAACTACAGATCAGCAAGGTCGTAAGGTCGTATGGCCCGGAATTCACTCACTCCGAAGTATGACAAGTACGGCTGGAATGGCGCTCTGTATGGGAAATTGTCTCGGCTAATGCCCTGAACCTTCAAGCCGTGGTAGAAACGGATGTAGCTGAGTAAGATAGCCCTGAATGTAAGCTATGTCACGCCGTCGCCAGCGGTGACTTACCACCATGTGAAGATACCAGCAATGGTCGAGATATTGTAGAGCCATGTGAAGACTTGTCCAGCAGTGGCGCTTCCGACATTGAGGTAGGCTAAGGGGCCAAAGAGGGCGGTGATGGCTACACACCAGATGGGAAGTCCTCGCTTGGTGCACTTTCGGAATATTCGGGGCACCTGACCTTCCAATGATAGTGCGTAGAGGGTTCGACTGGCAGCGTACAAGTCGGCGTTTCCAGCAGACCAGGCAGCAATCAAGACGACGGCGTTCACAATTGAGGGCAGGGCGGGAATACCGGCATTCTGAATGGCAATGACGAAGGGTGAAGCGGCTGCGGTACCACTTTTTCCGTTGAGGAGCATTGGGTCGTCGTAAGCGACAAGGACACCGATGATGAAGATACCCAAAACGTAGAAGACCATGAGTCGGAAGAAGACACGCTTGATGGCTTTGGGGACTGCCTTTCGGGGGTTCTGAGCTTCTCCAAAGGTAGTAGCAATGATCTCGGTTCCAAGGAAAGAGAAGGCTGCCTGGATGAGACATGCAAACCATGCAAGGAATTGACCAGTGGTGCCGGGGATGAAAGAGTCACCACCCTGAATGGACACCTGATTGAAGGGACCTTGACAATCAGCCAAGTCCTTGTGAAGACAGTGAACGACTTACCAGGGTTTCGCCAATATCGGAATCCAATAGGATCGTGGTTGGGTCCACCACCGGCCATGAGGATGATACCGAGAATGATCAGACCAATAATAGCGATAACCTTCAAGCTCGAGAACCAGAATTCCATCTCTCCGAAAACCCTGGTACCGAGGAAGTTGACTGCGAGGATGAGAACTAAGAATACGGTCATGTATACAGCAGGGTGAGTAGCCTCATCTAATCGTCAATGCGGTTCGACCTCAGAGCTGATAGAAGTACCCCAATAACTGATGACGATGGAGGTGGCCACTACCTCTACGGGAATCGTGATCGCCCAACTGTCTGAATTCATCAGCGCTGATCGCACAAGTGATGGATGCACTCACACCAGTAGTTGACTCCAGTAGCGAATCCGAGAGCGGGATCGACGAATCGAGCGCAGTAGTGGGTGAAAGCCCCACTGGTAGGGATCAAACTACCCATCTCTCCGAGCGCAATCATCATCGAATAGACCATGATGGCCATGATGATGTAGGCAAGCCAAGCACCGACGGGTCCACCTGTGCTCAATGCTGCACCTGAACCAACAAATAGACCTTGTTTCATTAGCGCATGGCCTATCCGTAGCGGGACTGCCTCACCTGTTCCGATAGCTCCACCGAGGGCAATCATCGAAAGATGTCGCTCCTTGAGTGTACGATTGACATGTCCGTCGGTTGAGGCTGCTGGGCATGAGCAATTACTTCTGCATTACTGGTGTAAACGTACCTTCCCCTACATTATGTTCTAAGTCCGATTTGGTGTGCTGAGCATCTGCTCCGTACGCTGGACCAGACGACGCCTGAATGCCGTTCGTACCGACCTTGTCGTATCCGTCTTTCTCGTCAAAAGACATGATTGTGTGTGTGATGAAACGTCACGCGAGTTGAAGTGAAGAGTACCCTGTTCATTGGAGCGCTTTTCAAGCAGCCATGAGCCCACGACGACCGGGACTCCCCGTACAGTAAATTTCGAGTAGGGGAAAATCAGTTATTTTGAGCTTAGCGGTGCCTTGCAACCCATGATCCGGCATGTTCCGGACTTCCCCTCCCCTTGCGTCGTCAAATGGTAATTAGTGGCACCTGTCATAGCTCGCCTAAAATAGACGTTGCCGATAAGGGTAGATAAGAGCCCAAACATTACTGGTCGTCGGCACCGAAGACACATGCGTGCACTCATCCTAGGTTTCCAGCTGGACCCAGACGCACACACGCTGGTTCATGTTCACGAATAGAGAGAACCGCGCGACGGCCATACAATTTTGGTCTCGTGGCGCGCGGTTCTAGGAAAAGCACATGCGCAGATTAGCGGGTCGTAGGCTAGCGGATAGTAAGAGCTATATCGGGCGCCTCTAACTTGGTCAGGAGCCGAGACACGCTATCCGCGTGCAACGAACCAAGTGGTATCCGCCCTGCTTTGTGAGGGTGGAGGGTTCATGAGGGCATTAGCGATCTGCAACGACTTCACGGTTTCAGACGATGCGTCCTCGTAGTTCTTCAGCGCAGACCGCCATCATTTGCAAATTTCACGTGCAAACTGTTGGACTACAGGCAGATCGATGACAGCCTCTCGGCTCGGCTACAGGTTACTCTGGCGGGCGAGTGAACCGAAGAATGCGACCGCATCATGATTGCAAAGGGTGACAGTCTCGAAGAGAATCCTCTGTCAGGTCCTTCAAGCTCGTATTCCTTAGAGCGAGAGGGCTAAAGTGGTAACCGGAGAACCTCTCGGACAAGGCGTGAAACGAGACGCATCTATGGACCGGAAGGGCGTTCGGTTCAATTTGAATACACCGACTGTACAACAGACTTTTCAAGCCTTTTCCTGCCTACCAAACTTGTGATCCTAGAGAAATACAACTCGCCGAGACGTGCGGAAAGAACGCGTCATTACTTGGCTTCCTTGACCTTACAACCAACGGCTGGCCATGTTCGTCCTCGCCTAGCACTCAGATCAACACTTTTAAGCGGAGCTGATTGGTCAGGAGAGCACAGTCACTTCAGATGGTGGGGTGATATGGCGCGGCATGCAACGATTGGCGACAGCAGACGAGTGAGATTTTAGAAGGTCAACGACTGCAGTGTATATGACTGCATACTGGATGACAGCACCGAGGAAGGGGCAGTAACTCCCGCCGGCCTTGACTCCGTCTCTCAAGGTGTTCGATGAGTGGCATCATGAATTTGCGGAACCTGGGCTCGCCGTACGTGTAGAAACTGTGAGGTAGCTCGCGACTCGTCATCTGTCTTGTGGAATGTAGAACATGCAGCTTTGGCGTACGCAGCCGCCTCAGGCCACTGCTCGATCGATAACAATGAATCGGATCAAATTCATGGTGGTAAGCGGTCCCAGCTCATCAAGTGATTGATCGAAATCCAGTCCTTTTCGCAGGCAGACTAAGTAGTAAAATGGGAGCTGCCGAGTAGATGAAGCGCTAACCGCAACAAATCAGGTCTTCGAGTATGCATGATTTTTTATGATGGGATTACAGGAACCCACTCTTACGCCAACACTTGACCATCCTGACCATATCTTCCGTTTTCAGCGGTTTGATATTCACCAAAGTGGAAGAAGCGCCTTGTGCGTTCACGCAAGTAACCGGTGGCTCTGCTTTTGTTTCCGAATCTGAGCCATACTAAATGTCAGCATTGGACACAATGGTCTGCGAAGAGGACTCACTGCACCGATCCATAGTGGGAGCATTCCACTACTTGGATCTTCCTCCTTGGCTGAGATACTGGATTGCACCTTGCTCAGCCATTCCTTTCTTGATGTGACCTCGAAGTCTATTCCGGCTTCTTTCAGTCCAGCTAGTACCGTTTGCCAGGATACCCGGATGGGATGGACAACATGATATACCAGTTGGGCATTAGAACTTCGAGCGATATCAATACTGCTTGTCAGCAGGCTACCGACACAGGCATTGTATGTTCATGACTGACATGGTTTGTGCGGCAAGATCCACTGGTAGCCAAGAAGGTTCCTGAAGATTAGCTTATCTCGCATGTGTTCTCGTGGAACCTACCTCGGACAAGTCCGGCAATGACCCCGTCGTCTGAGCGGTCCTGATCAACAGAGGCCACCCCTCCTTCTCATTCCAATATCCAGTGACGGTATCCCCGCATAATTGCCCAATCCGCAGAATCCGAACACGACCATCCAGATCCGGGAGCTGAGAAGCGGTCTCGCAAATCTTCTCGACTACCCACTTAGACTGCGAGTAACCGATAGGTGAAGCTGTCGCCGGGTCACTGGACGACAATTCTTCGATCCCAGTCTGCGATTGTGCGTGTCCACCAAGTACCGATGCGATGGATGAACAGAAGTAAAATCGAGATGTCCTGTTTGACGACTGACGGACGAGGTCGATCAGGTTACGAGTCCCTTAAGATCAGCTTGCTCAGACCAACTCGAACGTACCTCTGATTTGATCTTCGAAAGAAACAAGACTGGAAGCAAAGTGGACCGGCCAGGCAGCCTGTACATCAGCCAGGCTTGGATGCGGCGGTAAATCACTCACGTGAACCACGGTCTCGACCGTCTTGACCAGACCCTCGTACACCGAGGCGGACAAGCCGAGATTCTCCTTGGTGACGTCGGCCGCTAGAGCTACCACTCTGTTCTCATCAATCTCCAAGCCCCGTGATGCCACTATCTGAAGGATTCGAGAATGGGCCGAGGCGTCGTCTGCAGCTCGAACCAAGCAGAGGATCTTGCCGTTGTTTCCTGACGAGTTCGAAGATAGTAGATGGAGGAGGTGGGCACCAAGAGAGCCTGTGGCACCGGTAAGAAGCTGTTCATCAACGATGTCCTCTGAGTCAGAGGTTCCCACTCACAATGTCGGATCCAGGCCCGAAACCCGGAGCAGGCGAAATAGGAGTAAAAGTACTGTAGCGGGAGGCCAGAGTCTCCATGAGTTTTAACGATTTGTTGCTCGTTTTGTTACCCTCTTCCATCCCCTCTTGTCGCTGATAGACGTAATCAGCCAATCTGCTTTCGTCAGCGACAGAGATATTCGCGGTCTTGATATGACTTACAATTGTATTGTTGGCTGCTCGAAGACGATATTTTGGGGAAGTGCACGCCCGCCTGTGTTCAGAGACTGGTAGTCAGCAAAAGCCGTATATGTCACATGAATGCCTCACCTTTTGCATAGCGGTTCTGATCCGAGTAGCCATGACTGAATTGACTCCCCAGCTGAACAAATCGGTGTCGAGCTCAATCGGGGTCTTTTGTGCTCGTTCGCCGGCGACAGATGAGACTATATCGAGAATCAGGTTGCGGATCTCATGCACATTCCGCTTGTCAATCGGACTAGCGCTATCGCTCGTTTGCGCCCCATTGTACAGACGATCGATTTCCTCCTTGTAGACCTCGTTGGCTACACCCCTCTGTATTGTGCCTTTACTACTTTTCGGGAGTTGCGCTGCGCGTTCGGGTCCGATGGATATACACATATCGGTAGCAATATGAGCGAAGGAAGGAGATGATTTGTTTGCTTGATCTATGAGTGGTGAGATCGCGGGCAGGAGGGATTCGATAGATGTGTCATTACGGGGGAATAGCAGGAGACCGAGTTGAGATCGATCCGAACCGACGACAAGGGCATCCGCTAATTCGGTAGACGTACGCAATAGCGATTCGATTGGGCCTGGAGATGATTTCTCGCCATTTGACTGCCATCAGCCTGACCGAGCGAATCAAGGGGTGAGCTTACCATCACTATCACATCATCTCCTCTTCCCACATATCGCCAAACCCCATCTTTGGTCGGATGCTTCTCATACAGGTCACCAGAGGCATATGATCCGTCATCTCTGTTGCTCTTGGTCTACGTCGTCAGCTTTTTTCCCGAAAGCAGGAAGGAACTCACCAAGCTTGACCATTCCGATGTTACGACCATCTCGTACCTCTTGCTTCCGCTCGGTCCAGCGTCAGCGGTCTCCTCGAATTGCAGCGCATCCGCGTATGGACTATCATTGCGTAGCAATTCCCAATCCTTCTCAGAATCATAGTCTCGATGAGAGCTCAAGAGAACTGGATCTGTCAACTACGTCTAGATTGGCAACGGAGGACTCACAACCGCATTCACTACTCCCAAGCCGGCTGACCAGTCGTACCCCCCTCTCCACCATGGCATCTCCAATTGAAGTATCCAAAGGTGCTCCTCCTGTACTGACATAGTCCATTTCCTGCAACATCTTCATCCCATCCCCCTCGAGGTCCTCGACCAGCGTCGACAAGATATACGGGACTGATAGGAAGGCTGTTGGCTTGAACCTATTCTCCCTCTCGGCCAACGGGGAGTCGATGAATCTCGGCAGGTCGCATAGATCAGGCGGTGGAGCTTGACAAGCCTCTACGGCAGCGACTACGTTCTTCATGGTGATGGGGACGTCGGAGGTGGGATAGAAGTAGACCATACTCCTAGCCATCCACCCTCGTAGGAGATCCGAGACACCACCGTGGAAGAGGGGTGTCGTGGTGAATGCTGCTGACTCGGAAGGTGGGGGTGATGAACTGCTGGAGGGGGTGTCCTGGCCCGCTGGTGACAAATAGGAAGGTAAAGCGCGGCGGGGCAAGACGTTGACGCTTCGAGCGTGGGTATTTGGGATAGGCTTCGGTAGTCCACTGGTTCCCGATGAGTGAAATACGTGTGAGACCGAGTCTGGATTGATGTTGATGTTGCCAAACGTTAGGTTACTGCTTTCGTGGTGGTTCGATGTGTCGACGCCCGAAGTCATCTCGACAAGCTGAATTGATGGGTCGAGGCGACGTGTATCCTCGGCGAGGGTTGAGTACTTGGGATGGTAGATAGTTCGAACTGATGAAGTCGTCTTGTGCAGATTGAGAATGGCTGGAGGCGAGCACTGTGGCCTTGAGGATGAGCTGGTCCGGAACGACACAAAGTGAATCTCACTCACGCAATCAACACAACCCCGTATCCCATCCTCATCAAGGTAATCCAAATGACCAAAAACTCCAGCCCAGTCGGAAATAGAATAGAAATCATCTTGACCGCATCTTTGTTCATCTCCACTCCTAGCTTCTCCAGCACCCTTGCCCTGGCGTCTGACATCTTCAAAAGTTGCTTGAATGCTGTATGTCAGCGCTCCTGAGAGACACATCTAAGAAGACACGTACAGTACCGATGACATGTCCAGGCCGCATCCCCTCCAACCGTTCCAGTCTCGGGCGAGGTGAAGCCCACGACCTTCTCGTCGCCAAACTCCTCGGCCCCCTCTGTGATCAGTTGCACTATTGTCCTGATATCGTGTGGGTATGTCTCATTCTGATGCTGTGCGTGACCAGCTGTCGACACGAGATAGGATAGCACCATGGCTGTCGCAGGCAGATGCGTGAGACCAGAAGGGTAATATGTGTATAGGTAAGTAATGCATAGTGATTGACTAACAAGAGATATGGATGACGTGAGGGAAGCATGGACTATGCATCGGGTACAGATTCGCGATCGGCGGAGATGACCGCTGCTTCTGGAATTGATGAAACAACAACAAAGGGGGGGACAAGGCCTTGTATGACCGAATGACCGCTTACCGCCCAGGTCTCGGTCAACGGGGCCCCAATCGCTCATCGACTGAT
>Ga0265798_10007505_pt1 | contig 14093 bp, 18 predicted proteins | sample P3T30metagenome_FD_192430 | JGI IMG/M metagenome (GOLD analysis project Ga0265798, IMG submission 192430) | Plant litter microbial communities from East Loma Ridge, Irvine, California - P3 T30 | ecosystem: Environmental > Terrestrial > Plant litter > Unclassified | place: USA: California...
CCAAGAGGTTGTCAGGTCGCCGAACGGTCCCGCCGCTCCCGCATTTTTGCTTCTTTTGTTGCGAGACAAAAGAAGGCCCCGCCGGCAGGCGACTAGCGGTAGCGAACGCCCGAAAGCGCAGCTTTCGTAAAACACAACGATAAAGCCAAGCCGCAGGCGAGGCGGACCGCAACTAAGGAATCCAAGAAAGCGCAGTTTTCAACATCACTAACCACAGTTCGATCTTAACCATACCAAAAAGCCCAGACTCAGGCGATCCGCGTAGCGAACACCCGAAAGCGCAACTGTCTTCCCCACAACTAAAATCTATTAACACCTCAAACCCTTGTTACTAAAAACCTTACAAAAAATAATTACATTAGCACATATTTCTCCCATATGAAAAAACTTCTACTCCTCTTAACCACATTCCTGACCGCTTCATCCCTCTATTCCCAGATCAGTTTCCAGGAACACGAAATCACCAGCTACACACCGGGAGCCGGCGGCAACCGCATGGCCGACCTCGACAACGACGGCGACATGGACATCGTTACCTTTGGCCGACTCGGAGTGGACTGGTACGAAAACACCTTTCCCCAACCCGGCTTTCTGCCGAGACAAACCGTTGCTGCCATTCCGGGGACGAATTACATCCAATCTATAGATATTACCGATTTCGACGGGGACGGAGACCTCGATATCATCGGAGCGGAACTGTTTCAGGACAAGTTGTTCCTGTGCACAAATCTCGACGGCCAGGGCACTTTCGCTCCGTTTGAAGTGCTGAAGACCGTCGAACAGATCTCGTTCGTGAAGCACATCGATATGGACAACGACGGCGACAAGGACCTGTTTTACCAGCGAAGCGGCTCGAATGGCCAATTCACGGGATATCTGGAAAACCAATCGAACAATTACACTATTTTACATACGGCGTATTCGTTGGGAGAAGAGATCGCGCTTGCCGATTTCGACAACGACGGCCTGCCCGACCTGTTCTTCCGGGGCGCCAACTATATCGCCTGGGTGAAAAATAACGGAGGCGGCAACTTTTCCGATATCATTCCGATCAACACCCTGAACAATCATTGCTACCATTTCGATATTGCGGACATCGACAGCGACGGCGACCTCGATCTCGTGGGCAATGTCGAAAACAACATTTACATCACGAAACTCATCTACAAGCTCAACGACGGTTCCGGAAATTTTGCCCCGGAAGTAATTATCAGGCAGAATATATCGGAAATCAAAGCGCTGCGGCTAGGCGACGTAGACAATGACGCGAAGCCGGACCTGATCGTCACGATCCGGAATTCGAACAGCTCCGAATATTTCAGCGACCTGCAATGGTACAAAAATACCGGATCGAACGTTTTTGCCGATATGCCGGTTGTCGATGTTAAGTTGCGCCAGGTTTTTGACATCGAAACGTCAGACGTAACGAACGACGGGATCAACGACATCGTCATTTTGTCGAATGCCCATCGGACCACAATCTATGCCGCCACCGGATCGGGCGCGTTCGGCGGACCCAAACATGCGGCGGCCGCGAATCTCCAGGCCAGTTGTGCCGTTTCCGGCGATGTCGATGCGGACGGCGACCTCGACATCGTAACATCCTCATTGGACGACAGTAAAATCTATCTGTATAAGAATAATGCGAATGTGTATCAAAACCAGGTCATCGTCAACCACGACGTCAATGCGGCGAAAGAAGTCGCGCTTGCGGACATAGACGGCGACAACGACCTCGACATTGTATGCGTTTCAGGAGATTCCGATACCGGCAGTGCGGATCGTATTTCCTGGTACAAAAACCTTGACGGTCTCGGCAATTTCGGGCCTCAGATCAACATCCCGATCGGAATTTACGACAGCCCCGACGGCCTGGCGGTTTATGACGTGGATGCCGACGGTGATAAGGACATCGTGACTTCGCTCGACAACTGGCCGGACGACGGCGACAAAATCGTATGGTATTCCAATAACGGCAGCGGCGGATTCTCAGGCGAGCAGATCATCGCAAGCGGTCCCGATGGCGTACGTGCGCTTCAATATGAGGATATCGACAACGACGGCGACCTCGACCTGATTTTTGCAGCGTCACTGGACAACATGATCGGTTGGTTGGAGAACGTCAACGGATCGGGAAGTTTCGGTCCGATGAAAATTATATCCGACAATGCTCAAAGGGTGGTCGATTTCGCCATTGCCGATTATGACAGCGACGGAGACAACGATGTGGCCTACATGACCAACGGAAACGTGCGGGATATTCTGTGGCAGCCTAACGACGGTCTTGGCAATTTCGGCGCTGCGCGGATGGTAAACTCCAATGTTGACCTTAACGGCGCGTCGGCTATCGCTGCAGCCGATCTCGACAACGATGCCGACATCGATATCGTCGTAGGCGAATCCACACAGACGGTCTGGTGCGAGAATTTGTACGGACAGGCCAATTTCGAGCCTCCGAAAATCATCTCAACATCGGTCAACTCGCCTTCGGGCGCGCAAATCGTGGATGGCGACAATGATGGCGACATGGACATCCTGCTCGCTTCTAATGGTGCCAACAGCGTGGTTTTATTCAAGAATCAGGGCCTTTCGCTCAATACCATCAAAGGAACCATCCGGCTTGATATTGAAGGAAACGGATGCGGGGCGAACGACCGGGCGTTGCCGGACATCCTGGTTTCGACCACGGACGGAACCAATACGATTGCGACCCTGACGTTCCGGAACGAGCACGCGGGCAAATACCGTCTGTACACGGGCGAAGGAAATTTTGAGACGACGGCAACCGTCACCGTTCCGAATTATTATATGCTGACGCCATTGTCGCACGATTCGTCTTTTACGGGTTTCGGCAACATGGATACCGCCGATTTCTGTATCGAACCCATCGGACAATACAATGACCTGAGCATTAATCTGTATCCGCTTGACGAAGCGCGTCCCGGTTTCGATGCTTCGTATCAGCTGATTTACCGCAATGTCGGCACCACGGTTCTGACCGGGCAGGCAACGCTTGCCTATGACAACGCCAGGATGCAATTCCTCAACGCATCGACCGCACCAGGTTCGCAAACGCCGAATACGCTTGTCTACAGCTTTACGGACCTGATGCCGTTTGAAACCAGAAGCGTAAAAGTTAACTTCAACGTTTTTCCTCCGCCGACGACAAACATTAGCGAAAACCTGGTTTTTACGGCTACGGCCGATCCGGTCCAGGACGACCACACGCCCGTCGATAACGTCCAGGTCTTAAACCAGATCGTGATCGGATCTTACGATCCCAACGATATCACATGCCTGGAAGGAGATGCCGTTCTGGTTACCGATGCCGATAAATTCCTGCACTATGTGATCCGGTTCCAGAATTCCGGAACGGCGAGTGCGATAAACGTGAGGGTTCAGCATCAATTGGACTCGAAGCTGGACTGGTCGACGCTTCAGCTGGAAGGCATGAGCCACAACGGACGTACCACGATCACGGATGAAAGCCTCGTCGAGTTTACGTTCAACAACATTTATCTTCCTCACAGTGCCGCCAACGAGCCCGGATCACACGGTTATATCATGTTTAAGATCAAACCCAGGGCAAATTCGATCGTACTTGGCGATATTGTGGATGCTACGGCCGATATTTTCTTCGATTTCAATCCTCCGATTACGACCAATACCGCTTCTACGACTTATGTGGATCAATTATCGGTCTCCTCGCCTGTCGCGGGAAAATGGGACGTTTATCCGAACCCGACGAACGGCTTGCTCAATATTGAGACAAATTCCGCTATCGGAAACGTGTCTGTAATGGATGTCAACGGCCGGATACTAAAGGAATTCAGATTTGATGCCGCCCCGTTATCGGTACAATTGGACGTAAAAGAGCTGACAAGCGGGATTTACTTTTTGAACATAAAATCCGAAAAAGGAAGTGTGAGCAGGAAGATTATTAAGAATTGAAAGTGTATGCGGCAACCGTCTCCGCTTTCGGGCGTTTCGCTACCGCGGGTCGCGGGTCGGCGGGGCCTACTTTTAGCTACGCTGAATCTCCGGGCCCGGCGGGTTTTCCCAAAAAAGTAAATTTGCGCTTGGTCCTCGATTTCCTCCGCTTCGCTGCGATAAAAAGTCGCTGAAAGAACTTGTATTGACTGTCTTTGACGGAACTTCAGATGTTCTCGGTTGACCCTTTGAACTCGAATTTCCCAAAAAATAGAAGTCCCCGAGATCGCTTAATATGACAGCTGCGCTGTCCGTCTTCGCTACCGCTAGTCGCCTGCCGGCGGGGCCTTCTTTTGTCTCGCAACAAAAGAAGCAAAAATGCGGGAGCGGCGGGACCGTTCGGCGACCTGACAACCTCTTGGTTCGGAACCGAAAATAACTCGCCGTGAGCTTGTATTGTACATGAGGAAATCCTGTTTCGGCTCAAACACCTTTTCGGTTTTATCCGAACCTGCAAGGGTCAGGTGCCCGCCTGCACGGTTAAACGCCGCAACTAAGCGGAAGAGGCTTTTATATTTATCCTCCGCTGCGCTGCGGATAAAGAGGTCGCTGAAAGAACTTTTGGTGACTGTCTTTGACGGGACTTCAGTTGTTTTCGGTTGACCCTTTAGACTCGAATTTCCCAACTTCACACGAATGCCCGTGTCCATTGAACTCCGAAGGATCTTAAAAAATGATTTTAAAAATACACAAGCCACCTTCTTACGGAGCCATTTTTAGCAAAGCGCAAGCGGCGCTAAAAATAAAATAAACACTTCCTACCTGGCGGCGCCCTCGTGAAAATGGCGTCAAGAAGAGCAGGCTCAGAATGCGGAAAACGCGGGGAACTGTCTGAGCGTTAGCGAGTTTTTCCCGCGTTCCGCAGTCGTGCCGCTCTTTAGCCATTTTTATGGGGCGCAACCGCATTTTTGCTACTTTTTTTGCGAGAAAAAAGTAGGCCCCGCCGGCAGGCGACCTAGCGGTAGCGAACGCGAAAGCGCAGCTTTCGCATAAAAACACAAAGTTCAGGACAACGATAAAGCGGTGCCGCAGGAGCCAGCACCCTGTCACGATAATCTCAGAAACAACAAATGCAAAGTAATTAGCTACTTAGTTTACAAAAGTAAAACAATGTAAATTAAGTTGGAATTGATTCATTTAGGTGGTTCAAAACATCAATCCAAATAAAGATAAAGCGCACTGATCTTGCCCTTTTCTACAACGGCGATATCTGTTCCACCGGCAACAGGCTCATCGCCAGGGATACCTAAAGTCCAGGATGCGATCTCGATACCGTGATTCGTTTGGCTGGGCCTGGACAATTGAAACGAGAAGCCGGGCGCCCATCCGGATTGCAGGCCGGTGATCAGGGTGTTGATGTTTTCGTATCCGATGACAGGCTCGGCGGAATCGCTCTCATAGAAGCAGATGTCTTCCGAATAGATTTTTTGCATGGCTTGCAGACGCTGTTCGACATCTGTATTGCTCCAGACCAGGAATAAACTGTCTTCAAGAAGTTGGGCTTTGTTTGTCATGATGCTTGTTTATCGATAGCGCCAAATATAGTTTTATAATGGTTCAGAAAGGCATCTGAAGTAAATAAAGTGTCAATTCTGACGACTGCTATTCGTGACCATCATCTGAAAAATCCGAAATAAATTTGAAAGGATAAGCGATTAGAAATCAACATAACCCACCGGCGCAAGCGAAATCCGAATCTTCCAGGCTTTGAGCATTGCATAATATATAGTAAATTCCGCGTTCAGAAATCCCCAAATTTGACATGAATTATTTTTCAGAAACCAGGAAATTACTCGATAATTCCATTTTATATTACATCATTACGACCGGCATGGATGGAAATTACTCCTTTATAAACGAGCACTATGCCAAGGAGTTTGCGCATATCAGCAGCAATTTCGTCGGACAGCCGTATCACATAACAATGCACCCGGACGATATGCAGACGTGCGTAGAAGTTTCACAGAAATGTTTTGAAAATCCCGACAAGCTGTTCCCGGCAACGATCAGGAAACACGATGGAAGAGGCGGCTATATTTACACGCAATGGGAATACAAAGCGATGTTTGACAAGAATAATGATCCGGCCGGGATATTTTGCCTCGGATACGACATTACCAAATATGTTTCGGAGGAATTGGAATTGCAGAGCGCCCAGAAAAAACTCGAACAGAATTCGAATATTATTGAGAAGATCACGTTTCAGCAGTCGCATCTGGTACGATCGCCTTTGAGCAACATCATCGGGCTCGTCCAAAACCTCGATAAAACAAGCATGGACAGCAACAACCGCAATATATGCGACATGATCCTGGAAAGCGCAAAGCAACTCGATGACGTCATCAAAAGCATCGTGACGACAGCCAGGACGTAGCCAAGATCAAAGGCACGCGCTTATCCGATAAGACATAAAAAAAGGGACAAACGTAAAGCTTGTCCCTTTTTTATATCGATAGAAAAAGTACTATTCTTCTTTTTTCTCTTCCGTTGCGTCAGCAGCCGGAGCTTCCGGAGCCTCGACAGCAGGAGCTGCGTCAGCGATAGGAGCGTTTTGGTTTTCAGCCTCAAGAGCGTCTTCGACAGAAGCTTCAGTTGCAGCAGCAGGAGCAGGAGCAGTAGCAGTAGCAGTTGCAGTTGCAGTAGCTTTCGCTTTTCCGCCACGACGGCTTCTTCCTTTTTTCTCCTCTTTTTTGCCTCCGTTATACAATTCGTTGAAATCTACAAGTTCGATCATCGCCATGTCAGCGTTATCTCCCAAACGGTTACCCAATTTGATGATACGTGTGTATCCGCCCGGACGGTCGCCTACTTTGGCCGCTACGTCGCGGAACAAATCGGTTACCGCATATTTGGAACGCAGGTAAGCGAATACGATACGACGGTTGTGAGTAGTATCTTCTTTGGATTTCGTGATAAGCGGCTCAACGAAAACCTTAAGCGCTTTTGCTTTAGCGACAGTGGTGTTGATGCGCTTGTGCTCGATAAGGGAACAAGCCATGTTAGCCAACATAGCCTTACGGTGGCCAGTCTGTCTGCTAAGGTGATTGAATTTCTTTCCGTGTCTCATTGTTATACTTTTTTAATTCGCGCTGCGAACTAGTCTTTATCTAATTTATATTTGCTTAGATCCATTCCGAAGGTCAGGTTCTTCTGAGCGACCAATTCGTCAAGCTCAGTCAACGACTTCTTACCGAAGTTGCGGAATTTCATCAGATCGTTCTTGTTGAAGGAAACGAGGTCTCCCAAAGTATCGACTTCTGCTGCTTTCAAACAGTTGAGCGCGCGTACCGACAAATCCATATCGACCAATTTGGTCTTCAACAGCTGACGCATGTGCAACGACTCTTCATCGTAAGATTCTGTTTGTGCGATTTCATCCGCTTCAAGCGTGATACGCTCGTCGCTGAATAGCATGAAGTGGTGGATCAAGACCTTTGCAGCTTCCGTCAACGCATCTTTCGGGTTGATGGAACCGTCTGTCTTGATTTCGAAAACCAGTTTCTCGTAATCTGTCTTTTGCTCGACGCGGAAGTTCTCGATAGCGTACTTCACGTTCTTTACAGGAGTAAAGATCGAATCTGTAGCGATCGTACCGATTGGCGCGTTTTGCTTTTTGTTCTCTTCAGCAGGAACGTATCCGCGGCCTTTCTCGATGGTAAGTTCCATGTTGACGTTGACCTTGCTGTCAAGATTGCAGATCACAAGTTCCGGGTTCAATACCTGGAAACCAGAGATGAATTTCTGGAAATCGCCAGCGGTAAGCTGATCTTTTCCTGAAACGGAAATGGTAACCGACTCGTTGTCTACGTCTTCAATCTGGCGTTTGAAACGCACCTGCTTCAGGTTGAGGATGATTTCGGTCACATCTTCCACAACTCCTGAAATAGTGGAGAATTCGTGATCAACACCTTCGATGCGTACCGAGGTGATTGCATATCCTTCCAGTGCGGAAAGCAGGACCCTTCTCAAAGCGTTACCAACAGTCAATCCATATCCTGGTTCAAGAGGGCGAAATTCGAATTTGCCTTCTGAATCGGTTGAATCGATCATGATAACCTTATCGGGTTTCTGAAAATTAAATATTGCCATAATTTCGACTGCGTCAGTTATTATTTGTTGTACAATTCGACGATTAGTTGCTCCTTGATGTTTTCAGGTATCTGAAGACGTGCAGGAACAGAAACGAAAGTACCTTCCATTGTTGCCTGGTTCCAGGTAATCCACTCATAAACATGAGAAGATGCTGCCAGAGAGTTCGTGATCGTGTCAAGGGATTTTGACTTTTCGCGAACGGCTACCTTGTCGCCGGCTTTCAAGTGATAAGAAGGAATGTTAACCAATTCGCCATTTACCGTTACATGACGGTGTGAAACGATTTGACGGGCTGCACGGCGTGAAGGCGCGATTCCCATGCGGTAAACCACGTTATCCAAACGTGCTTCGCAAAGCTGGATCAATACTTCACCGGTTACACCACGTGAAGCAGATGCTTTTTCGAACAATCCGCGGAATTGCTTCTCAAGAATACCGTAAGTGTACTTCGCTTTTTGCTTTTCCATCAACTGTACTGCGTATTCTGATTTTTTACCTCTCTTTTTTGCAAGGCCGTGTTGCCCTGGAGGGTAATTCTTTTTTTCGAAAGACTTGTCGTCTCCGAAGATCGCCTCGCCGAATTTACGGGCGATTTTAGTTTGTGGACCAGTATATCTTGCCATTTCTAAATTATTTGGAAGCGCGGTTATGAATTCAGGTCAAATCCTCCGATAACCAATTGCTACTTCCGGGTTATACTTAAATATTTGTTTAAAGTTTAAAGTTTAAGGTTCGTGAAAACTTTAAACTTTAAACCTTGAACTTTTATTAAACTCTACGTCTCTTTGGAGGACGGCATCCGTTGTGCGGCATAGGCGTAACGTCGATGATTTCCGTCACCTCGATTCCGCTGTTGTGCAAAGAACGGATCGCAGACTCACGTCCGTTTCCTGGTCCTTTGACGTATACCTTCACTTTCTTCAAACCAGCTTCGATCGCTACTTTGCTGCAATCTTCGGCGGCCATCTGAGCTGCGTAAGGCGTGTTCTTCTTAGAACCGCGGAAGCCCATTTTACCTGCTGAAGACCAAGAGATAACTTCACCTTTCTTGTTTGTCAAGGAAATGATGATGTTATTGAAAGTGGCGCTAACATGAGCCTCTCCTGTAGATTCAATTACGACTTTGCGTTTTTTAGCTGTTGCTTTAGCCATCTCTACTTATTATTTGGTTGCTTTCTTCTTGTTAGCAACAGTTTTACGTTTACCTTTTCTCGTACGTGAGTTGTTCTTGGTGCGTTGGCCACGAAGCGGGAGACCTGCTCTGTGACGGATTCCGCGGTAACAACCGATATCCATCAAACGTTTGATGTTCAAAGATGTCTCAGAACGAAGCTCACCTTCGATCTTGTAGTAGGAAACCGCATCACGGATCGCTCCGATCTGCTCGTCATTCCACTCCTGTACTTTGATGTCTTCACTGACTCCGGCTTTTGCCAAGATTTCAGCGGCACGGCTGTTTCCGATACCGAAGATATAGGTCAAAGCGATAACTCCTCTTTTGTTTTTCGGGATGTCTACCCCTGCTATTCTTGCCATAATTACCCTTGTCTTTGTTTGAATCTAGGATTCTTTTTGTTGATTACGTATAATCTTCCTTTTCTGCGCACAATGATGCACTCTGCGCTTCTTTTCTTAACTGATGCTCTTACTTTCATCTTGTTTTGCTTTATGCTTTAGGCTTTAGGCTTTAAGCTATTGCTTACTGCTTACAGCTTTCGGCCTTTAGTATCTGTATGTGATTCTTGCTTTGGACAAATCGTACGGGCTCATCTCCAGTTTCACCTTGTCGCCCGGAAGCAACTTGATGTAGTGCATGCGCATCTTGCCGGAAATGTGTGCGATCACGACGTGGCCGTTCTCTAATTCGACACGGAACATCGCATTCGACAATGCCTCGATGATGGATCCGTCCTGTTCTATTGCTGATTGTTTCGCCATAAATTAAGCTACCGCTTTTCTGTTTTTACCGCTTTTCATCAAGCCGTCATAATGTTTGTTCAGCAAGTACGAGTTGATCTGCTGGATGGTATCGATAGCGACACCTACCATGATGATCAGGGACGTACCTCCGAAGAACATCGCCCAGGCCTGTTGTACGTTCAGCACGCTTACAAGGATCGCAGGGAAAATAGCGATCAGAGCAAGGAACAAAGATCCCGGGAAAGTAATCAATGACATGATGTGGTCAAGAAAATCAGACGTTTCCTGTCCTGGACGAACGCCCGGGATGAAACCGCCGCTTCTTTTCAAATCATCGGCCATCTTGTTCGTAGGAACCGTGATCGCAGTGTAGAAGTACGTGAAAAGTACGATCAGCAATCCGAAAACGAGGTTGTACCACAATCCGAACATATTGCTGAACTCACCTGCTATAGACTGTGAAGCCTCCGACTGTGAAAGTCCTGCAAGCGCGGCCGGGATGAACATGATCGCCTGGGCGAAGATGATCGGCATTACGCCGGCAGCATTGAGCTTAAGCGGAATCCACTGACGGTTTCCATCCTGCTCGAATTCTCCCGATACCGTTCTTCTCGCATATTGCACCGGTATCCGGCGAACGGCCATGACCAGCAAAACACAAGCGATGATGACGAGCAACCATACGATGACTTCGATCACAAGGATCATCGGTCCTCCGTTGTTGTTGGTGATCGTAGACGCGAATTCCTGAGCGAAAGCTTCAGGCAAACGAGCCAGGATACCCACCATGATCAACAGGGAAATACCGTTTCCGATACCTTTATCGGTAATCTTCTCACCAAGCCACATCGCGAAGATGGTACCTGTAGTGAGGATCAATACCGAAGAGAAAAGGAACGAGAACGAATCAAATCCTAAAAGGAATGCCTCGCCCGGCAACGTACGGTACAGGTTATAGATATAACCCGGGCCTTGTACGAATGTGATCAGGATCGTCAGCCAGCGTGTGATCTGGTTGAGTTTCTTGCGTCCGCTTTCGCCTTCTTTCTGCAGTTTCTGAAGATAAGGAATAGCGATTCCCATCAACTGAACCACGATAGAGGCAGAAATGTACGGCATGATCCCAAGGGCGAACACGGATGCTTTCGAGAAAGCACCTCCCGTGAACATGTCAATGATAGATCCGATACCTTTTTCTGTCTGGCCTGCCAAACTGTCCAGTGCCGTAGCGTCGATCCCCGGAAGGGTAACGTGCGCCCCGAATCGGTAAACCAACAGCAACATCAGCGTAAACGTGATGCGGTTGCGGAGTTCGTCGATTTTCCAGACGTTAGCTAATGATTCAAAAAATTTCTTCATCGTGCCAGATTGATTACAGTTCGATAGCTTCCCCGCCCGCAGCCTCGATGGCAGCTTTGGCGGAAGCAGTAAATTTGTGTGCGCTTACTTTAAGTTTAGCCTTCAGTTCACCTCTTCCAAGGATTTTCACGACTTCGTTCTTAGTGGCAAGACGGTTCGCAATGATAGCAGTAAAGTCTACTGTATCGGTAACGATGTTGTTGTCTACCAAAGACTGAAGTGTGTCAAGGTTGATCCCTTGATAATCCACACGGTTGATGTTCTTGAAACCGAACTTAGGTACGCGTCTTTGAAGTGGCATCTGACCACCTTCAAAACCAATCTTTTTAGAATAACCCGAACGGGATTTAGCTCCCTTGTGACCACGTGCGGAAGTTCCGCCTTTTCCGGAACCTTCACCGCGACCAACGCGCTTATTCTGATTATGAGTTGAGCCTTCAGCAGGCTGCAAATTACTTAGATTCATAACAGTGGATTAGTTTGATTCCTCTACAGAAACCAAGTGTTTGACTTTGTTTATCATCCCGATTATAGCAGGATTCGACTCATGCTCCACAACTTGCCCCAGTCTTTTAAGCCCCAAAGCGATGAGACCTCTTTTCTGCGTTAGCGGGCAGTTGATTTGACTTCTAACTTGTTTTACTATTAGTTTTGCCATGATTCCTGTTATTAACCTTTAAACACTTTCTCAAGCGATACACCGCGCTGTTTGGCGATAGTGTAGGCGCTTCTCATCTGTAGCAAAGCATCGAAAGTCGCTTTAACAACGTTATGAGGATTGGACGATCCTTGTGATTTTGACAATACGTCGTGAATACCTACCGACTCAAGTACGGCACGAACCGCACCACCGGCGATAACTCCCGTACCGTGTGAGGCTGGCATCAGATTCACGCGTGCCCCGCCAAATTTTCCTTTTTGCTCGTGTGGAACCGATTGGCCGGCAAGCGGGATACGGACCAGGTTTTTCTTAGCGTCTTCCACCGCTTTCGCGATTGCTTCAGAAACGTCTTTCGACTTACCCAAACCGTGACCTACAACACCGTTCTCGTCACCTACGACTACGATAGCAGAGAACCCGAAGGCACGTCCACCCTTTGTAACCTTGGTCACACGGTTAACAGCTACCAGACGATCTTTCAGTTCGAGTCCGCTTGGCTTAACGATTTCTACGTTTTTATATGTATGATACATGATTCTTAGAATTTAAGCCCGGCCTCTCTCGCGCCTTCTGCTAGTGATTTAATACGTCCGTGGTAAAGATTCCCTCCGCGGTCAAAAGCCACATCGGTAATACCAGCTTGCAACGCTTTCTCGGCAACTGCTTTACCGACAGCGTTAGCTCTTTCGGTAGCGTTACCTTTAACGTCGAAACCTTTGTCTCTTGAAGATGCAGCAAGTAGCGTAACACCATTCACGTCGTCGATTACCTGAGCATAGATCTCTTTGTTGCTACGGAAAATAGCGAGTCTGGGCTTTGAGGCCGTTCCGTTCACAATCTTTCTGATTCTGAACTTGATCCTTTGTTTTCTCTCGGATTTAGTTAATGACATAATTTTACTACTTATTAAGCTGATTTACCTGCTTTTCTTCTCAATACTTCACCTACGAACTTAACTCCTTTTCCTTTGTAAGGCTCAGGACGACGGAATCCGCGGATTTTAGCTGCTACTGCGCCCAAAAGCTGTTTGTCCAAAGACGAAAGCTTGATGACGGGGTTTTTACCTTTTTCAGAAACAGTCTCTATTTTAACTTCCGGAGCGATGTCAAGCACGATGTTGTGCGAGAAACCAAGAGCCAAATCAAGCTTCTGGCCTGTGTTTGACGCTCTGTAACCTACTCCTACAAGTTCTAGGTCTTTGGTAAATCCGGTAGAAACACCGATTACCATATTATTGATCAACGAACGGTACAAACCGTGCTTTGCTCTAAGATTCTTGTTGTCGGCTGCACGCTCGACAATTACCTGGCCTTCTTCGATTCTCACGTCTACCTCTGTAAACTCCTGAGTAAGTTGGCCCAATTTTCCTTTTACAGTTACGATACCGTCTTTAATATCGACAGTAACTCCTGCAGGAATAGCGACTGGATTCTTTCCTATTCTTGACATTGTGTTTCGTCTTTAAAGATTAGTATACGTAGCAAACTACCTCACCACCAACGTTGAGCTGCTTCGCCTGCTTCCCGGTCATAAGGCCTTTGGAAGTAGAAACGATTGCGATACCCAATCCGTTAAGGATGCGAGGAAGGTTAGAAGCACCTGCGTACTTGCGCAAACCTGGCTTACTGATTCTTTGAATGTCTTTGATAACCGGCTCTTTAGTCTCTTTGTCGTACTTGAGCGCGATCTTGATGGTTCCCTGGACTTTGTCATCCTCGAATTTGTAGCTCAGGATATAACCTTGATCGAACAAAATCTTGGTGATTTCCTTCTTCATCTTCGAAGCAGGGATCTCCACCACTTTGTGGTTTGCAGCCACAGCGTTGCGGACGCGTGTTAGGTAATCCGCGATTGGATCTGTATACATTATTATAAAATTGCGGTTATGGTATTTGACAGCACCACACTGACCAAACCTGTAACCAATTAAACTCGTTAAAAATATGTTAAAATTTCCTCTTGAGCGTAAATTCTTACAAACAAGAGGAAATTTTTAACTTATTACCAGCTGGCTTTCTTTACACCTGGGATCAAACCCGAGTTGGCCATCTCACGAAATGTGACGCGAGAT
>Ga0265798_10007506_pt1 | contig 14093 bp, 14 predicted proteins | sample P3T30metagenome_FD_192430 | JGI IMG/M metagenome (GOLD analysis project Ga0265798, IMG submission 192430) | Plant litter microbial communities from East Loma Ridge, Irvine, California - P3 T30 | ecosystem: Environmental > Terrestrial > Plant litter > Unclassified | place: USA: California...
GGGAGTAAGTGAGATTGGGACGATGATTTCGATCTACTTTGTCAGCTTAGGAACAAAATCATGTCCGAACAGCTTACCTTGGGAGGAAGTCGAAGGACATCTGCTTTGATCCGTCGAAGGATGTACGGCTGGATCATATCATGCAACTCCCCCAGTAACGTCTCGTTGAGATCTGAGAAACGTTCTTCCAAGTCGGCCAAGTGTCTATATTGTCAGAACCAGCCTATCCTGGAATTAGGAGAACGTACTTGAAATTAACGGGATCGAGAAAGTTTAGTAGATTGAAGAGTTCTCGAAGATTGTTATTGAGTGGTGTACCAGTCAACAGAATCCTGTGAACCGTATTGAGCGTCTTCAATCGATTGAAGATCAAGTTTGAATCCGACTTGACTACACTATCAGCTCAAATCCGAGAAATTCGGGGTATGCTAGCTTACGCCTTTGACCCTCATCAACGACCAACATTTCCCACCGGGGAATATTTCTGAATATCGAAAAGTCCCCTCCCGTGATCACGTCGTATGTGGTCAGAATCACATGGCTGGTCGTTAGCGGAGCGGATAAATGGGGAGGACATACGCTTTCAATCCCGCTGCTTTGCCTTGTAGACCTTTTCGGTAGAGTTCGTATTGTGAGATGACCTTACGGGCTGAACGTCAGCTGTCTTGATCTCGGCGAAGTCTATTGGCTTACACGATGAGAGACCGTAGTATGGGACCTGCCATCAGCTTGGTCTCTCTCGGGCATAGAAGCTTACCACTCGCATGTGCGGGACCCATTTCTCGAACTCCCTGACCCAGTTGGTAATTGTCGAATTGGGGACGATGACCAGGAAAGGATAGATCTTGTGTTCTTGCGATCCGAGGAAACCGATTAGGGATGTGATCTGAATACTGTTCTTCAGCTTTTGTGACAGCTCGAGAATCAATAAGCTCACGTTTTACCCAACCCCATGTCATCTGCCAGAATACACGATTCACGCTTAAAGTACTTGGTCAATAACCATTGGAATCCATTTATCTGGAACGGCATAAGAGTCTGCAATCGTTAGCTTGGCCTGAGTGCGATCGAGAAAGCTCACTCCTCCGACGATACATGTCGGCTGCGTACTTGGTGGCCTTGTGAACTTTTCTGCCTTTGTTTCTCGTCGTTCACATTGTTTGTCATCTAGGATGGGTATGATGACTTTTCGATCTCGTAAATATCGTTTCAAAGCAACCTTGTAAGCGTCGTAGAGCGTAATGTCCGTGACGGGTGGAGGTGTATCCCAAGTGGCTACGACATCAGCTCTCCGAGCCCAGGCTCAATGCAGCTGACTTACATTGATCGTATTGAAGATCGTCCCATTTGACGTAGTACCAAGTAATCAATTTGGCTACTTCATCCACGTCATTTTCGTTCAGCTCCCTGCCCGCAGCTTCTTCCCAATCGTCGATATTCATCTGTTCAGCTGCAGAGGGTTCAATACCATCGACCATGGTTTCTGTGGCATCTCCATAATTTGGTGTACCAGTAGTTTCGGAGGTGCTGCGTCTACTTCTCGAAATATTCTTTCGGGCCTTCTTAGCTTTTGGAGGTGGAGTAAGGAGCATCGCGTCCAGGATCCGATCGACCGTCTAATGGGTCAGCTTTGGGTCCCAGAGGGATATGCCAGCTTACACTCCAGGCGGGCGGCAGACTGCCGGCTCCGCCTATATCAGGCGGTGGACCACCTGCAATCCAATCGTCTTTAGCTTTATCAGCCGTATGATGATGAGCATTAGCTCGATCCACCTCATCAAGGACGTTGGCGATAGTGGGAGCCTCCATCTCATCTCCCTTAGCGGCCAAAGTCTCATCGGTGATCAGGTCGAGAGATGGACCCTTTTCCAGGAAGTTCCTTAGCCTTGATGTCGAGTTTGCAAGAAGCCATGCGTGGGGTACCCACGTGACCTGCAAGTGAGCTTTTATATAGTTGACTAAACGTACATGTCTGAAACCTCGAGTCGCCCATTTCACTAAGTACTCTCGTGGTAATGGGTCTTTGTAATTGGCGATCTCGTCTCGACCGAGATTTTCAACTGCTCCAGCTGGGAGAGGTCTCCAAGCAATGATCTAACCATAAGCTTTCGAATCCTTCGGGATCGAGCAGCTTACAGTCTCGACGGTCCATATCCACTCTCTACATTGATGACACTCCCACCGATCTCGTTTCCTCCCGGTTGGTTGTTGGTAATGATACGCGATTTCGGGGAGGGAGGCATCGTCCGTCGAGAATGGATTAGCCACTGATGGTCAGCTCTAGCTATCAAAGGATTTATTGAGCTTACAATGTTCATAATGTGCTTCTTGTTTACACCTGAAGCATCGGAATCGCAGTGGTCCATCGTCTTCTTGTTGAACTTCCTCCTCTTCCGATTCGTCTATCACTGTTTGAGAACCACTAGGTCCAGCTTCCGCTTCGCCGTTGGTATCCGTTTTGAGGTCCGTAATCGATAACAGCACTCCATTGGATTTGACGTCCTCCTTGGGCTCTGCTAATAGCTTGTCCTGGTGACAGACCATACACTTTGGGTTCGAACTGCACCTGGAGCAGAGAAATGAGGCTTCATCATCTATCTCAACCTCCCTAATCTTCCTGCGACCATGCTCAACGGGTCCTTCTAGAGCCTGCAAGTCTACCAGAACATCCTTCTTCTGATTCCCGCCTAGACATCCCTATCTTTTCAGCTAGATCTCAGTGCGAAAGAGCGAACTTACCCAATGAGTAGCCACGACACATCGCTCACATGTGAGCCAACCTCCCAATGAATGAGCTATTTCCTCGTCACTCATATCATCTTCATGTTGTTTCCTCTTTTTGCCTTTTGATCTTCTCTTCTTTTCCCTAGCTGCTTCGAGTAGATCGTCGGCAGGGCCACGCTGGCATTTCTCACAGAACTGCTTATCAGCTCCAAGCAGGGCAGACACAGCTGATACTCACTGCTCGATGCTCGTATAGGATATCATCTGTTATCTTATCTTCCTTCTGCTTCCCCTTTTTAGGTCTACCCCTCCCTCGTGCCTTCCCGTTGTATCCAGAATAACCACTTTCCGAGTCCTCCTCTTCCTCGTTGTCTTCATCTGAGCTTATCAGTTCGTAAGTCGAGTTTGACTTCAGTGATGGTGAACTGAAGTCGTCGATTCGTTTCCTCTTCTCTCGCCTAGGTAACATATTTCGAGAATCACGCGATCCGGAGCGAGAAGAGGAGAGATCGATATGTGCCAATTGATCACGATACGTTTTGGGTTTCTAGAGCGTCAGCTGAGTCGGAGAACAAAGGGAGCCATCAGTCTCCCTCCTTTGAAATCTTAAATGAAATTACTTACCTTTGCTTCAGCCCGAGTGGTACGCCTCGTCTCCTTTTCTTTGCCCTTGCCGTTCCGCCTTGTTGTCCTCCTGTTAATCTCAATTCCATCGCTGCTCTCACCATCACTGGACTCTATCTCATCCTCACTGACTTCTCCGTATCCTCCCAAATCGGGCGAACTCATTTCCGTATGATTGGACCGGGTAGCCCAGGTAGGAAACTTTCCACTCCGTTTACGCTGATGCCCAATTTGCTGCAAAAGTTGGAACGTAGCCGAGTCAGCGTTGGGTGAAGCGGGTGATCTGGGTGGCGTTTGACGATATTGAATCTGGTCGTTCCGGGAGAGAGGATTAGGGCCTCGAAATCCAGTGGGTAAGGTGAAACGCTTGAGGGTTGACAGGGGTAGGAAAGTAAGTTCGATATACGGTGCACCTTTACACTTACGGATGGCCCGTTTGCGACGTGAAGGTTGTGGATGCGTTGAAGAGCTGGGTAATGATTGTATGTCGAGTTGATCGTCATCCGAATCGATATTGATGGTTTCCTCATTAGGGCGAGGTCCGTGCGTAGGTTTTGAGTTTCGGGGTTCCTGTTCTACCTTCCTTTGGGCTACTATTTCCGCCTCTTCATCTTCCTCGCTAGCTTCGTCGATATCGATGATCGTGCGAGAACGGGATGATTGAGGAGGTGGCACCGCTTGCGATGACGGGCCAGCGGACTTTGTGTATTGCGAAGGTCCTGCGACCGGTTGTTGACTCTCCCCGGATGCAGCCAGCTTGCGTGGTCGTCCGGGCCGTCTCGGAGGAGCCAATGATCCCTTTCTGAGGAGTAAGATATCGCTAGACGTAGGTGTCAATGTCGCAGTGCGCGTACCGGTTGAGCGCCTAGATGGTGAAGCCTGCAACAATTCTCGGAAAGCAGAACTGGGCAATGCCGTCCTCCCAACTCTATCAGCATTGGATTCGAGAGTTTCTTCCTCTTCCTCTGGCGAAGGGATGCTGCCCTTCATCCTGCGCCTTACTACCCGAGGCGTTTGGAGTGGGGTGTGACGGAAAAATGTGTGTCTGTTGTGGTCATGTCTGATCTCTAGATCTTTGGACAGATAGTACGTTCCTGTTGATTTCTCCACATGTTACCCCGCACACACCTTAACCTACACACAGTCTCGGGTAACTATTTGATCCCGCACTCTCTCTGTCGCGTTTACCCCTTAGATATCATTTACTGTTCTCGGCAACATTGTTAACGCGCTTCATTATAGAATCAAGTAGATACACCATCAATTCATCTCTGTATCGTACTTCATCTTGTTCTTCCCACTACAATTCAACCATAATACATCTTCGTCAGAATGAACTCCGTATCCGCCCTTAGATCTCTACGAGTGAGTGGACCTTCGCCCCGAAGCACTGATGCCATGCTGATACCACTCAAGTCCGTCGCACCTGCCTTCACCGGTCAATCCAGGTCATATGCTAAAGCCACTCTTATCGGTGGACTGATTGCTGTTCCCGAAGAGCGACAGACTGCTGCTGGGAAGGGATACTACATGTAAGTGGCTCCGGCTTCAAGATGAGCACTCGGGCTGACGAGACCAGCTACAGAATTGCTTGTCCCAGGCCAGTCAAGGTCGACGCCGAGGGCAGTAAGTTCTTTGCATGGCACATGCTACTGTTGCTGATGAATAGATGTTCAGCGAGATGAGAATGGCTGTAAGTCCCTACGAATAACTGACTGATTGCCGACTAACACCCTAGATCCCGTCAGAGAATCTGATTACCACACCATCTTCAACTTCAGAGACCGTGCTTCCGAGAGCTTGCCCAACCTCATTCCTGGATCTCAGATCCTGGTCGAAGGTGAGTGATTCCGGTACCAAAGACATCACTGACAATACAGCTGCTATCGGTACCCGACCCAACGAGATAGACGGCAAGAACTATCAGCAGACCACCTTCACGTACGTCTTGGTTTCCAGCGATCGCTGACAGTCCAGTGAGATCAACCACCGTGTTCTCAGCAGGCCTAGGAAGACCGAGGAGCAGGCCTCCGAATAGATTTGGCTTTGATTCTCGCTTCGTTTCGTTTTGATTTAGACTTTTACACAAAATACTCTACAGATCTTGAATGCACCACTCTTCTTGTCTACTTCTGCCAGACCTCACTACCAGCCTCTGCTGCTTTCGACTCTTCTTCCGTAGGCTCCACTAGTGTATCCTCTAAAACTGCCCCTCCACCGGCTTCCATCTCAAATCGTCGCGTAATCTCTCTCGTCATGGCCTGGACGTATGCTGGTGAAAGACCGATGAGCATAGCTTCGAGGGACTCGTACGTTGTGACGGGATACGTTCGGCCAGTTGTCGAAGTAGCTGATTCGAGCTATCCATCAGCTTCAACCCTTTTCCATAGGAAGGTGCTCACCGTGTACCCTCTCGAGTCAAGCGAGATCTCCAGTATATCCCCCTCCAGTAATCCCACCTTCGCCCTACATTTCACTTTCGTATCCGTAACCCCCTTCTGAACAGCCTCCTGCGCTACCCTCACTTTATCCTCATCGTTGATTGGGAAGCTGTCTGCCAAGAGGATCTGAGTAGCAGGCGAAGGGGCGAGGCCGAATGAGTTGATAGAAAGGACTTGTTGCAACTCCTCGATGGGATCAAGGAGGAGGTTGGAAGTGAGGCTGCTCATAGTTGTAATAGTGGTAGAGCAAAGTAGACATGACAGAAGTCCATCACAAATCTCCCCGGACCGGAATCAGATTGAGTGACCGGATATAGGCGGTAAAAGGGTAAAGATAACGCTCGAGTCGTAATGGGTGGGGGCGTCTAGAACAACCTTCATCTACTCCTGTCCTAGCTACGAAATATGAGCAAGGTATACAAGAACACGTATACTCCACCAAAAGTGGAAATCAATGATTTTCACCCCGACACCCCTGAGGACGAATATGACCACAATTTCGTGTTAGAAGTCAAAGCTCTAAGGTCGGAAAGGGTAGAGCTGCGGCCGTTCATTGTATGTCTGCTCCAGCCAAGACTTGCTCAGACTCATGTTCTAGCCTTCTCTTCATTCCCAACTCTTGCTGCAAGGTCATTTGGATGCACCTGATATAGCACATTGGTTGCCAATGTCTTTCAAGACTGTTGATGATGTCAATCGATTCGTCGAGACCGCGTTCCGGAGCGTCCCAGTAAGTCCCAATCTTCACATCCGTATAGTACAGAGACATCCGGATTGAGCTGACCATATAGGGCAATTGTTTCTACGCTATCTACTCAGGACCAGTAGGACCTGAGCCCGGAGACGTCTCTCCTGAGGATTACACATTCGCGGGATCAATAGGGCTCATCAACTCATCGAGAGACGATATGGTCTCGGAGCTAGGCTTCATACAGATCTTAAAACCGTTCCAGGTCAGTTCATAAATCCCGCTCAAGCAGGCATGACTTAGCTGATTTTTAGCGTACACATGTCCTATCCAACGCGGCAGGATTGATGATTCACCGAATCCTTGATTCCGAGTCAGAAGGTGGATTAGGTCTGAGACGATGTCAATGGTTCGCCAACTCCCTCAATGAGCCTTCAAAGGCAGCTGCGAAGAGATTAGGGTTCCAGCTAGATGGGATATTGAGGAATCATAGAGTACTTGGGTCTGGGAAAGCTGGCGCGAGTGGTAAGTCATGGCTCGGGACAATGAGAAAGCTCCGCTGATCAACAGCTGGTAGAAAAGGAGATTATAGGGAGGAGTGTATGAGTCGAGATTCGTGGCTTGCTTGTATTACTTGGCAGGATTGGGAGAATGGGACCAGGGAGCATATAGATAAGCTCATGGCTCGAAGACAGTAGCAGGGCCAGACGTCGCTTAGAAATGCATGGCCAAGTTACTGTTCCCTTTGTCGGGCTTGAGGCTCCTGAATCGTGTGCGTTACCCCTCTCAACTTGCCTGTAGCCCTACTTGGGTCTCAGAACATTCCCGGGCCGTATATTGAATCACGTGACTATGCCTTGGCGGTGCTGCCCCGCGGGGTAGTTGGATGACACGGACCATCCTCAACGCCTTCTACTACTCGTCGTCCAACTCATATCAAGCTTCTTTTGTATCATATACCTGTTCTTTCTTCAGCGCCCAGCTGATGAGACTGTCAAGCTTTCCCTGTGACCTCCCGCTGTAGTCCTATCCGCACACAATGGTCAACATATTCTCATTCTTCACTGGCAAGAAGAAGTCCAAGCGTTCTGGCAGCTGGACCGATGGACCAACAGCATCTACCACCGCACAACTCGTCGGTACTTCGAATGCGACTCAAACGCCAGCTCAGCAATCTGTTAAGCGTCAGACCTCTCGATTCTTGTCTCTTCGCACCCGCTCTTCGTCCAAAATGATCGATTCACCAAAAGCTCTACACCGTCAAAGCTCAATCGGTTCATTGCGACGTAAAGCAAGTCGTCGAAGCTCTATCGCTACTGTTTTACCTAAATTTGGGTTTGAGGGAGAGAGCGGGGGTAAAGAGAGCTTGGGGGAGGAACTGGGAGTTTCAGGTTCGAGTTTGGGACTGGCGAATTTAGTTGGATTGCCCAAGCTTAGGGATAGTGAGGTCGATCTGATCTATGCTGTCGAGCTTAGCGTGGACGAGGTCACAGCATGTTGGGATCTATTTGAAAAGGCTCTGAGAGCTACCGGTGAGCTAAATCGAGTGCATGATCGTCACACTGTAGCTGACCGCCAGGGTGCGATACAGTCGGCCTCATGCTACCTCAACACACCGACCCCAACCCTTCGACAGTTCACCAGCTCCTCGCCTTGTTCTTGCTGCATCATCAACCATCGATAGCTCCATCTTTTCCGTCAATATCAGCATATGCTGCATCCCAAACCCCCAAGCCTCTGTATTCCGACCTATTACGAAACGCACTTAACGACCGACCACACCCTCACGAGCTATGCGAAATCCTAAAGTCATCCCTTCAACATCTTACACCTTCTCAGACTCCGCTCATCGATGAGGGAGAGTACATCAAGTTCGTACAGGCCGAACATGCCGCTACCTACCCACTTGACGCTTATACGGATCTCTATCTCCCTCGACTAGGGCCTGGAATCGGGGAATGCTTGAATAGTATCTTTGAGGTGATTGCCGATATTGCTATCAAGAGCGAAGATAATATGATGAGTGGAGGAAAAGTCTGCTTGTTGTTAGGATGGTGGCTATGTGGGAATAGGAAGCTGGAGGGCGACTGGCAAAAGGTGTATAAGGAATGGCAGGTCGCTGGACAGCGAGTTGAACATTTGTTCTACGCTTGGATTCGGTAAGCTACATGTTCCCCACTACGAACCAGCTGAGACTACAGTTCGCAATCTACAAATTCAAAGTTGCCGACCAGACTGATGGAACTGGTTGAAGACTACCCATTCGGTGAATCGACTTTATCGACTGATCACCTGCCTCTTCCCCCACCTTCCAGCTTTCCTCGCCATACACTCCACATACACCTGGAAAGCGAGTCCAAGTTTTCTCAAATCGGCCCACGAGATCTGCTCGAAGCGGCGCTTCGCGCAAATCAAGGTTTGACTCCTCTACTTGACAAGCTCCACTTGTTAGCCTCCGAAGGCGAGGGTATGAACATCGATCATATCATTCAGCTCGAATCGCAAGCGTTTCTCCAAAGAACCTTGGGTCCCTCGTCGCGACCTACTATCTCGAGCTCGAAGTCTACGTCTTCTACGAATCGGTTAAATCTACCTGCTAGTACCAGTGGTCGATCGGTGGACAGTATGGCCCATTCCCAACTCACGCCTCTTCTCGAGCTCAGTGAAGAATTGGGTACCTTGGCCAGTAGGCATCCTGCTTCCAGATCATTTCAACGGAGTACTTCATCATCCTCAACTTCGGCACCCAAAGCAGACTGGGACGACTTCTCGAAAGTTGGATTCGGCGACGCTCCGGAAACAGCTACCAAGCTCGACCTCAAGTTGTCTCCGCGAGTTTCACCCCTATCTCTATCTCGTTCACCATCCGCCGTGGATCCTATCGTATCTGATCGACCCTCGCTCAGACTCATGGCTACTCGGGAAGAACGGATTGAGATCATCGATGCTTTCTTGCCTTTCGTTGAAGATTCTCAGCTCGACAAGACCAATTCAGTCTTCAACAACATCCTCCTTGTACGACTTTCCACCACTGCAGCTTTGGAGCTGAGTGAAGAATCACCAATTGAATGGCTCCTCCTCTCGGTCACTTACAAGCCACCGACCCCACACAAGCCTCTTCCGACTACCAACTTCAGATCATCATCGCCAAGTAAGGAATCCACTAATACCCGAAAACGGTTCAGTCTCGGTGGTCTTACTTCGACTTTTAGGCGATCTAGTTCGATGGCTCTCAAGTCTGATGATTTGAAGAGATCTACTGATAGTAAGAAATCTGGAAGAGGTAGTCTTGAGCCGCTAGATGAGACTGGTGGAGGTGCGTCGGAGGCACTGAGGGCTGGTGCGAAGGGGGAGTCATTGAAGGAGTCCGGCGGAGTAGCTGTTATGGCGAGTCCCAAATCTCCTCAGATAGAGGAGCAAAACGCACTTGTGCCGGATTCAGCAGTGAACAACAACACGACGCCCGAAACCAAGACAATACAGGCGCCGATTGGAACCGAAGTCCAGGCCGCCCAGATACCGGTCACTTCTTCTTTGATTGCTGAAGCGGAACCTCTGAGACTTGCACCACCTGCCGAAACGACTACCGCCGTCGCACCAAACCAGACGACGAGATCAGATGCCCAACCTATGGGCACAGCTGGTGGGACCTCGGATATCGCCGACTGGCACTACATCGCGGAGGGCGGTGCCAATCTTGTCTTTGGGTATCATGGCCGCAACCCCGAATATCGCAACAAAGCTCTGCGTATCCCAAAATCGCTTGAAAGCAAGCCCGACGAAGACATTTCCGATATCTCGATCTTGTGGAGGGACGAGCTACTCCCCAAGTTGCTCCCGAAGACACACCTGCCGGTTGTTGAGCCTGTATCTTTGGACGGTAAATGGGTCGCTGAACTCGTTGAACATGTGAAACATACCAGGCCCGACTTCAGGGCTGATATCGATTTACCAACGTTTTCAACCTCGGCCACTCCTGTCAAGGCTACACTGATGGATGACTTACGGACTAGTTTGAGTGATGTTAGTCATACTGTCCTCGCGATTGAGATCAAGGTGAGCTTCAGTACTCTAGTCTCAGTGTACTCAGCTGACAACCAGCCTAAGTGGGGTTTCCTGCCTTCCTCTGAAAATATCCACCCGCAAGAAGCAGCCGCCATCAAGTCGGAGCACTCCCGGTTTATATTACATCAACATATGCGAGGTGTTGAGACTGAGTACGATCCTCTTGATCTTTACTCTGACGACTTGAGTAGAATGGCCACTGCCATGCAAGCTTTGTGGGGATTATGGTCGTCGAGTGGTGGGGATAGTAACAATTGGAGAGTCTTTGTCGATGGTCAAGCCATTGGAGTGCATGAGGTATGTCTCTTCTCCTTGGGCATACCCCACAGGGTCATTGCTGATGGCAGGGGTATATGGTACCTGGTGTAGGCGAGTCTGACGATGAGGCGACCAAGACTATTCCGATCTTGTCACCTGTGCTGTGGCACTCTGGCGTAATGCAACGTCTTCGAGATCTTCAATCGACTTTGGACGGTACAGACATATCCCACATCGCCCAGCGCTTTACAAACGATTTGCCGGAATCCGACTTGTTCGATCCCACCCTCCTGCCTCAACCGTCCGCGGAAGAGCTTCGCCAATTCATCGATCTGTACTTCTCTGATCCATATGCTGGTAGATCCGACAAGTGGAGCTTACGAGAATCACTGGTCGCATATGCCCTCTCGGCGACTTTCAAAGATTGTTCGGTCTTCATCACTTGTCCTTTGGTTTCAACCTCGGACGGCTGGAAACTCGATGAACCTCAGGCTACTGTCAAGGTTATCGATCTCGATTTGAAGCCATTAACAAATATGCGGAAATGGTATGACCTCGATGAGAAGATCTGGCGACATTGGCGGAGTACAAAGTCTGTCGTTCCAGAAGCAAGCGCGCAGCCAGTCAGCCAACTTGCCACCCCAGCAGAGATCACTCGAATAGCAGTGCCATCAAGACTCGCCTCTCCGTCTACCGAGGCTTTGTACATGCCTTCTCCTGATCGACAACAGAACAATCTGATGGGCAATCCCGGCCATTCCCCCCACTTCCAAAGTGTTCTGGCTAGTTCAGGTCAAGATACATCTTCCACCCGGGCTCTACATACGAGAACACCAGAGGATAGTCAACCCTCTACGCCTAATAAAGCCATTCCGACCATCGCTTCCGAAACGCCCGCTTCAATGTCATTATCGGATGCCCTGTTCATTTCTCCTGCAGCCACTACTCCAGCGTCAATGTCACTTTCCGATGCTCTTTTCATTTCCCCCTCTGCAGCAGTCATCGGTCCCGAAATCACCGAACATGCTACGCCGGCTTCAATGTCATTTTCCGACGCTCTTTTCATATCACCTTCGGCTGCTATGACTATTGCAAATGAAAATGGTCGAAGAGGGTCGAACTTTGGTCTGGAAGAATCACCAATGAAAGATCTCAACTTACACGGACATGATGAGGGTCTTGATGAACAAGAGGAAAATGTTGGTGGCTTGAAACCGGAAACTCCTCAACGAATGACTCGATCTGCTGGACCGTCACCCTCCCCCGGTGTGGTAGCTGCCGCTGGGCATATTGCTACCGGTAATGTACAAGTTACCGCGGGAGCCGATTACACCTTTCCTCCCAGAGTGAAGCTTGGTGAGACTACCCATCCCGAAACACAGACGGCTATCACGAATCGAAACGACGAGAATACCACCCTTGACGCCCTTACACCCCCAGATCCACCTGATCTCGATTCATCCCCACCTACAATCCCTAATGAAGTACCTCCACCCCCATCTGAGGACGATCAACAACATTTCAGGTCTGTTATCGCTGGAGTTATCGATGAACCCATCGAACCAGGAACCGAGACTCCGGTACCCGAGGGTAGAGAGCAGGACATTGCGGATCAGGCGATCTTTGATCAGGAGGTTACGGAAGAGGACACTACCAAGTCAGAACAATTGCCTTCTGTCCCGTCCGCAAAGGAGCAACAATACTTCAGGTCTATCATCGCTGGTATCACTGAGGAACCTATCAAGTCAGAAGCCATGACTATAGACCAGGGTTCTACTGGACTGGAAAGCGAAACTGCTGAACGCCATGTTATCGATTCTGGCCCAGAGGTCACCACGGAGGACCCCGTAAATGTACCTGCTGTGAAGCAGCAAATCTCCACATCGGAAGTGGCTCAAAATGACGAAAACGAAGATGGTGACAAATCTGAATCAAACTTGGCTGAAGATCAATCTTTTACCCCCTTGGCCAATCGACAACAACATGTACGGGCTATCCTTGCTGGAGTCCTTATTGACGACACGACTGGTCTTCAGTCAACCGAGATGGATGCTACCGTACCATCTGCCGACTCGGGAGCACCATCTATCACCCCGCCTTTCGTCACCCCAATGACGTTCAACGAGGACCTTGAGCCCACCTACCCTGAAGCAAATGACGCCGGCCACCTACATAGACCTCACAACTGAGGCTACGAATAAAGTCTCGACGTCAGACGTAGTTCGAGACAACGTCGCTCAATGAGCTGTTGTTCCACAATGATATCACTTGTCCCGGAAATTATTACGAATCTCCCAAAAAGGCTCTCTTTACTTAATGATTACGCTTAGTATCTGTCGAAACGAATATTTATGAATCGCTGCCAATATCGTAGGGCCTGGCGTATTGTGCTAGTCGTGGAGTGTTTACCGATCTCGTTCTGTACGGTTTGATTGCGTCAGAGTGCGCTGCACCATTGACCCCCTTTGTGATGAACATTCATAAACTGATCCTGATCATAACATATGCTAGCGGCCCCTTGGATGGGTTCTGATACCAAACAATATGGCAGAATAGATTGCGATATCCTCGAGACCTTGTCGAGGACTCGATGCCAGGTTCCTCTTCTTTCGCTCGTTTATCGAGTGGCGCAAGATGAGAAATAGCAGAGAGGTCAGCCAAAGCTTCGAGATCCTTTATCTTGGGCTCTACATAATACTTGATGGGCAGCGGCAGAGGTTTGAAGACATCATCGATCGTCACTCTGTCACCGAGTCCCTTTCATCTCTCGGTGATTACTGCCGAACACACAATGGAGATCAAGTCTAGCACCCTCTATAAGCAGGATCGAGAAGGCAGGTGGAGCTCGTACTGCCTTATAAAGGTCCGTTCTCCTGATTGAAAGACTTCCAAACACACTACGCTATCTACCCCTGAGACACCAAGATTGAATTACCATTACACAGCACCGATATGTCTGACAACACAGCTAGGTACCACAAAGCCAAGTTCACGATCGTCGGAGGTGGAAGGGGAAGGGGAAAGGAAAGTGTCACTGTGACTGCATTGGGAAGTTGGCTGAACGAGCTGGAGCATGGAGATGGGTGGAAAAAAGAGGCTGGTGAGACCATGGTAAGGAGTTTTGATTCGATGCGAAGTGTCGTAGAATCGGTTTACCCGTCCGCTCGTGTGACTGCAAGTAGGACGCAGGCATTTAATGACGGCCGTACACGGAAACAGGCGGTCGAAATCATCTGGCACAAAGACGCGAATAAGAATATTGTTCGACAAGGCCCCCAACTGGGAGGTCAGTA
>Ga0265798_10007509_pt1 | contig 14091 bp, 21 predicted proteins | sample P3T30metagenome_FD_192430 | JGI IMG/M metagenome (GOLD analysis project Ga0265798, IMG submission 192430) | Plant litter microbial communities from East Loma Ridge, Irvine, California - P3 T30 | ecosystem: Environmental > Terrestrial > Plant litter > Unclassified | place: USA: California...
CTCGACAGCCCCCTCGCGGATGCCCGCAGCACCAGCGCGGGCCTCTGGGGCGCCTGCCCCGGCTGGGGCGCCGACGCCATGGCCAGCCGATACTGAGAGGACCGAGAGATGACGACCACCACCCCCGGCTCGACCACCCACGCCGCCCGAGCCGACCTGCGGAGCTTCCTCGCCACCCTGCCGCACGCTCCGCAGAACGTCGCCCTGATCGACCTCTTCGCCGAGCATGGCCTGCCGAACGAGTTCGACCCCCTCGGCTCAGGCCGCGACTTCAGGCTCATCGCCGAGCGCGTGATGGCCTACGACTACATGGGGCCGTGGTGGCAGCCTGGCCCGGTGGGTCGCGCCCTCCTCGAAGCCGACCCCGAGGCGGGCCCTGTCGTCGGCGAGCGTGCGCTCGTTCGGGTCGCGACGCCGTTCTCGTGGGAGTCCGGAGTCGTCGTCGCGGTGCGCCTCGACGGCACCACGTCGGTCCAGATCGACGACCAGGACGGGCGGGTCATCGACGCGCCCACCAGCGAGGTCGTCGGCCTCCCGCGGACCTAGGGCAAGCGTCGTTTGGGGCGCCTTTAGGGAAAGTGCAACTGTGGCACTTTCCCCAAAGGCGCCCCATTCTGTCAGTAGTCGCAAACTGCTATGCTAAGCGTCATGGGAAGAAGACGAGGGCGAAAGCGCCCAGTGGTGGGCACTGACGATCTCGGCCTCACGTTCGCCGTCACTGCGCAGCTCGCACGCGAGACGATCGTCGCCCCAGCCCGCCTGCTCTCCCTCGCGCGCCTGCAAGGAGTGCCGTGGGCATCACCTGCGCGCCCCCGCGGCAGCCAGGCCTTCCGCGACAGGGAGGGGGTCCACGAGACCACCTATCTCTGCGCCGTCGCCATCGAGGACATCGAAGGCGTCCTTGGGCGCGGCGATCTCGACCGAGTGACCCTCGAAGACGCCATGGCGACCCGGGCGGGAGTGCCGAACGAGCGCCTACCCCAGGGCGTCACCGCGCTCCTGATCTCCTCGGCCAGCTTCATCGGGCCCTGGTCGCCTGAGCACCTCGCGGGCGCCGCGGTCGACCTCCGCCGCGGGGGTCTCCTGGCGGACCTGCGGGCCGACCTCGACTTCTACGCCACCCCGGGCGTGGCCGCTTAGGCCGATCGCTGCGTGGCGCCGTGCGCACTCAGAGGTGGCGGTGACCGATCAGCTCACCGATGTCGGCCTCCAGGGCCTCGATCGAGCCCTCATCGACGTTCGGCGTCTGGCGCGAGCGGTCGACGCGCAGCTTGACGAGACCGGCGACGCCCACGAGAACCCAGAGGGTCCAGAGAAGCGAGGCGAAGGCCGGTGTGTCCATGACTCGACGCTATCGACACTCCTGGGCGACCACACGAACCCTTTTCGGGGGCAACGGCCCGACCACCCCGCCACGTCGGGACGGGGTGGTCGAGTCGGGTCCACCCTGAACCGAGCGGCGCGACCGTCATTCCTCGGGGGTGGTCGTCGGCAATCATGCCCCAGGAGCCCCGACCCCAGGGGGCGTGATGGCGAAATTGACCAGATCGAGACCCGTGCTCACTCGAAGGCACCTACGGGCACCGCGAGGAGTGAAGAAGCGGCTCCGCCCTGGGGGGAGGGGGAGCCGCCATGCCACGAGCGGCGAACCGCCGGGCGACGCACCTCGCCGCGAGGGCGGAAGCGTCCCGGGCAGGCTACCTCCTGCCGCTCCCGGTTGGGTCAATTATTGCCAGTGTCAGAGGTGGCATGTACTGTAGCAAGCGAGGTCGAAGGACGGCCCACGAGAGGACATCATGACCCCCGCGCCCGCCACCACCCCCCTGCCGACCTTTCCTTGGCAGGAAGACGAGGTCGGCATGCTGACCACTGACGGCCACGTCGGCGGGGACAAGCAGGCCGGTCCCTCCGTCTCGCGGCGCTTCTGGCTGGCGCGGCCCGACGACACCTACACGGTCGCGACAGCCACCTACTACTACACCGTCGAGTACCGCGAGGTGGGCGACGATGGCGAGGAGACCGGCGCCGTCTCCTCTGACGTCGACGACTTCGAGCGCGCCACGAAGTTCATCGACATCGAGTGCCAGACCGAGTTCACGCTCTGCCGCGACAGGAACGATGTCGGCGGGACGGAGATCAACAGCACCATGGACCTCGCCTACCCGTACGACCTCATCCCCCGTGACGGGGCCCACGCGCAGGAGATCGTCGAGCAGCTCTGCGGGGCAGAGGGCACCCATCTGTACCAGCACTCTGACGGCTCGATCGCCTGACCCAACCCGACCCGGGGGCGCCCACGCCGCGCCCGCGGGTCGGGGATGGGAGGGTGCGTTGAAATCGGGAGGCGAGGCCAGACCGAGACGACTTGACGCGGGCCATGTACTGTAAACTTGGGTGCACGCAGGAGCACTTGCGGCGACGCGTCGCCCCGAGTCGCACCCCCCAGCCCCTCCCCAGAAAGGCACCCGTGACGACCACCTTCACGGCCGAGACCATCCTCGCCAGCCCGACCGCCAACGTGCCCATCCCAGCATCCGTCGGAGAGCCCGTCATCAACTTCGCCGACGACAGGGGGCGCAGGCTCCTGATGAGCGTCGACCTGCCCGATGTCGTCCTCAACGTCTTCCAGGCGCGGGGCAAGGTGGGGGTCGGCTACGTCAAGCACGGCGCGCACCCCGTGCCCACGAAGTCGCCCTACGACCGCGAGGTCAGCCAGCAGCTCGTGGACTGGGCTCTGGCGATGTACGCCTTCGCCACCGTCAACATCGACAAGCTCGTCGAGTTCGGTGACGCCGTCCGCGATGCCGTCACCGATGGGCGCGAGGAGCTGCGCCTGGACGGGGCGGCGGCGAGCGTCGTCGAGATGGAATTGCCCTCGTTCCCCGAGGGCGCGTCGTGGCCGTTCGCCGGAACGGCCGAGCCCACGGCCGACGTCGACGACGTCGACTCCGAGACCGTCCACTTCTGGCTCGGCAGCCAGAAGGTCGGCACGGCGTCGGTCGCTGGCGCCACGCTGGCGAGCCCGAGCCGGTGGCGCGACGAGCAGCGCGAGCCGCTGCTGGCGTGGATGCGCGACCAGAGAGCCCGAGCGGCGGCTGTCGAGAGCTTCGTCCTGAAGTTCAACGGCGCTCTCATGCGCCAGCTCGGCGGGCTGAGCTAGCTCGCGAGAACAACGAAGGCCCCCACTCGGCGAGTGGGGGCCTTCGTCGTGACCGAGCGTCAGTGCTGGGGTCGGAGGCGATCCGCGATCGTGCCTTCCTTGGCGCGGAGATCGTCGAGCAGGTCGATCGCGATGGCCCCCTGTGGAGTGAGGACGTCCACGCTGCCGCGGGGCCAGCGGACGATGAGCGCCTGGGGGAAGGCCCCGCCGTAGAAGTGCGCCCGGGAGACTCGTCGGGCGCCACGAGCGAACGCGGGCCAGAGCGCACGAGGGACGCGGGGGGCTCGGGCGAGGATCACGCGCGCTTCGGGGCCGAGGCCGTGCTGGGCGCGAAGGGCCAGGAGGTCGCGGACGAACTGGGTGGTGCGGACGGCGCTCCTCACCGTGTGCGGCAGCGTGATGGCGACGAGCGTGAGGAAGGTGACCGAGAGGACCCACTGCAAGGGCCCGAGCTGCTCGCGGAAGATCGCCTGGGCGATGATCGCCACGAAGGCGATTCCCGCGGCGATCTCGATGGGGCGGTTGATGGGAGGGCCATCGATGAGGAGGGAGGCCTCCTGCTTGGCGAGGTCGTGCAGGGCCTCCTGCTCCAGCTTGGCAAGCTCGGACCGCTCGTTGGGAGAGAAGGGCAGGGGCAGGGGGCTGGCTGTGCTCATGTGATCCTCCGGATCAGCGGATGATGTTCGTCGCGGCCGTGACCACGGCGACGTTGTCGTAGTTGATCTCGGGCCAGGAGCGGGCGCTCATGGGCTCCACTCGATCGCCCACGACGTCGTAGAGCGCAGGCTCGCCCTCGCGGATCACGAGGTAGATGTCGCCGAGCGGTCCCTCGACGCGGTTCACGAAGCTGGCGCCAGCGAACTGCTCGATCTCGGGTGCGGCGGGGCCCTGCGCATCGATGAGCTGCGCGGCGATCCCGGTGGGGATGTTCCTGCTGGTCAGCCAGATGATCATGGCGGCGCGCCACTCCGTCCGGCGGTGCAGCCAGCGGCGGAGGCTGAAGCCGAGCGCCGCGAGGTAGGCCAGGATGACGGCCGTCGTGCCGATGACGTAGCCGGGCGTGATGAGGTCGGACTGCACGGTACTCAGGGTGATGATCGGCACGATGATCATCGCGGCCAGGAGCGCGCCGAGTCCGCGCATCATGCCTGCCGGGCTGGCGGGCGGGGAGTGGTTCGTGTCGTCTGTCATGGCTTCCCAGGGGTGAAGTGTGTCGGCCGCCCCGATCGTCGGGCTACTTCTGACGATAGGGCGGTGCGTGTGCTGTAGCCCGACCCCCGTAGTGGGTGACGGTGCGCTTTTACGCCGCGCGCTTGGCCTCGACGGCAGCGAGGTGCGTGTTCTCGCCCCAGGCGTCGCGGAACTGGCCGAGGTCGGGGTTGTCGATGCCGTCGGCGGCGAGGAGGCGGAGGCCCGTGGGCGTGAACGACTCCTCCCACGCTCGGATGTCACCGTCGGCGTTGATGAGGACCCGGTACTCGACCTCGGGGTCCTCCATGCTGGGCAGGCCGTCACGGATGACGGCGCGGGCGCCCTCTTCGGTCACGTGGACGCTGGAGACGGTGCCTCCGGTGATGCGCGCGATGGACTCGATGGCTTCGTTCTGCGCTCGGGTCTGGAGCAGCAGCGTGGGGGCGGCGGTGATCATGGTGCTCCTCTGTGGCAGGGCTAGATGGACGCGGCGAGGTGGGTGACCCCGGCGTGGGTCTTGCTGCGGTGGTTCAGCTCGTCTCGCAGCTCCTTCATGCTGAAGGCGGCGAGATAGCTGCGGACGTCGTCCATGAAGGCGGGGATGAGCCCAGCGCTGTTCAGCGCCTCCCAGGAGGACAGGCCGAGGGCCGTGGCATAAGCGAGGACGTCGTCGGCACTCGGAGGCGCCGAGGTCCAGTCCATGATTCGAGACGGCGCGATGAGAGTGGTAGCCGCGAGGAGGTCGACGGAGTAGTCCCCCGCGGTGCGCTTGACGTACCGGCGCCACCCTTCGGCGGCGGTCGCGGGGTCGGTGATGGCCATGGGCAGCGGTGCGGCCCGGCGGATCGGCGTGACGGTCATGATCTATCCCTAGGAATGAAGCAACTGGTGTGAGTATAGCAGGTTGCGATAAGCTGCCACCATGACGCACTACCCAATCGGGTCTGACGACTTCGCCCTGCACCTCCCCTCCGACCTGCTGCCGGAGGCACCGATCCGACTGCATCACGGCGCCGCGCAGCACATGCAGATCGTCGCCCACCCCTCGGGCAGCGGCCAGGCCTTCCGTCTCGACGTCGAGGTGGAGGGTGGACGCGCCATCTTCCGCACCGGTCCTGACGGCGACTCTGTGCAATTCGCTCGCGTCGGCGCCGCCGTCTGGGACGTTGCCCACTCCCCCTGGAGTCACGACCTCACGGATGCGGTCTGCGAGTTCGGGGCACGCCTGGCGCTCTTCCTGTCGCCGCGCATCGAGGCGATCCATGCCGCTGCGGAGTCGGCGGGACGCGCGGCCGCGCGCGGAGCCCAGGAGGCTGGTCGCGCCAGTGACCTCGCGTCCACCACCGTCTGGGTCGCACGCGAGGCGCTCCACGCGCGGCGCGACGCCCTCGGGCCCGTGTCGGCAGCCTCGCTCGCCCTCACGAACGCGATCGTCTACGCCTGCGCGGGCCAGCGGTACGGCTCGGCCGTGCGGGTGGCCGCATGACCGGGAGCAGCCTCCTCCAGGTCGCCTCGGAGGTCACCTTCCGCCCCGCGGTCCAGCGACGCAGGTGGCGGCCTTTCGTCAAGCCGTCGCCCGCAACCCTGCACTTCGAGGCGGTCAGTCTCGCGGGCGACCTGGCCAGCGAGTCCGTCATCATCGCGGTCGCCGAAGGGCCGATCGCGGAAGCCTGGCGCGACCTGCGCCAGGGCGACTGCGTCACGGTCGAAGCCACCCGCCTGGACGGGAAGAGCTGCGAGGCGGTGTACGTCGAGGTGACCGCCATCGCAGCCTACGAGCACCCCAAGGCGCCCCCGAAGGCGAAGCTCTTCACATACTGATGTGACAACAGCGCAAAGAGGTGTACTGTGGCATCTAGACGCGAGACACGCGTCGCGAAGGGACCCACCATGAGCACCTCAACCATCACGCGCTCCCCCGGCCTCGCGGTCGGTTCGTTCGTCGTCGGCGGAGGAAGGGCGATCAGCCCCGAACTCGACGCGCTCGTCCTGGAGGCCGCTGCACAGCTCGGTGCCACCTTCGACGGCGCGCCCGTCACCATCCGCTACAACACCGGCGGCGCCAGCGGCGGGGCGTGGCTCCAGACCAGCGCGCAGGACGCAATCGGCCGCAATGCCGAGGTCGGCATCACCGCGTGGCAGTCGCCCGAGACGTCCGATTTGCACCTGAGCGTCCGCATCTCCCCCGTCGCCACTGGTTCCGACCCGATCTACGAGTCGGCCGACACGGTCGAGGCGGCCGTCGAGACCATCCTCGCCCATGCCCCCGCCACCTTCGACGCTCTCGTCGAGACGATCGCGGCCGCCGAGGCGCGATTCCGAGACGACCACGTTCGCCTCGGGCTGTCAGCCGTTCGCTCCGACGGGGCCTACTTCGTCTTCGCCGACAACGACGATGACGGGCGAGCCCTCCTGGCCTCCGTGGCGCGCTCGACCTCGACGGTCAACGCCCCCTTCAGTCGCTACGCCATCCCGGCTACCTTCGTCGTCAAGGGTGGGCGAGTGCAGCCGCGGGGCGGCGCTGGCGCAGTCGGTGCCCATGGCGTTCCGTGGTCCAACGCCCACGACTTCGAGACCAACACCGTGTACCGCATGACGGACGGCGGCAGCACCGTCGAGGCGCTCGGGGTCGCAGTCAAGCGCCGTCGGCCGTGACCGTGGTCGCCCGCTACCAGGCTAGCGACCAGGTAGACAACGCCCGTAGCATGGCGGCCATGCGACAGCTCCTCCACGACGGCACCGAGGCTGCGCTACGGCGCCTCGCCTCGGAGCAAGAGGTGGACGTGCTCGCCGACTGGCTGCGCGCTGCGGAGCGGTCGAGCCCGGTGGTCCTGATCTCGACGCGGGCCCGACAACCCTCGCCCCTCATCGGGGCGGAACGCGTAGCGGAAGACCTCGCCGGAGTAGCCGATGTCTTCCTCATTCAGACCGGGTCGCACACGTTCCGCTTATCGGAACTCCTGGGCGAATACCGCAGCGTTTCTGGCGGCGCAGCGCGCGTCTATCCCCCCGGCACCGGCTGGCTTGACCAGCCCCGCGACGCGCCCCTGATCTTTACGTACCACCCCGATGAGGCCCCGCGCTCCGAGCGTCGCGTCATCCGCGTGTCCCTCTCCGTCGCCGACGGCTCTTACTCTGCGATCGCGGAGCCCTCTACCCCCGCAAGAGGATCGACGAAGGCGCCCGCGTCGCCGCCACGGTCGTCGGCGGGCGCGGCCGCGAGATCGACCGTCGACCTGCCGCCCCGCGGGCCGCTGACCTACCAGCTCGGTCGGCACGTCGACCCAGACGTCGCGAGCCGCCTCCAGGAGGCCCTCACCGAGGCAGCCGGGCGCCAGCACCAGGTCGCCCCCGCACCGAGCCCTGCGGCGGCGCCTGCGCCGCTCCAGACCTCGGCAGCGGAGACGAAGAGAACGCTGGTCGAGGGGCTGAAGCACTCGCTCGAAGAGGAGCGCGCACGCGTTCGTCGACTGACCAGCGAGGCCGCCTCCCTCACGCGCCAGCTCGACGCGCAGAAACGAGAGGCCGACGCCCGCCGCGAGAGAGAAGCCCACGAGTTCCGTGTCCAGCTCGCGACAGAGCGCGAGAAGACGAGGGCCACAACAGAGAGGGCGCGTGTCGCAGGCTCCGCCGCGCGCAAGGCCCAGAAGGGCGGCGGCAGCCAGCCCGCAGAGGCCGCCCCCGTCCTCGATCTCGACAAGTTCGCGACGCCCGAGCACGCCGTGCGCCACGCGATCTACCTTGCCTGGGTCGAGCGCGTCCCCGCCACCGAGAAGGCGGATCACCCGCTTCCCGAGTACGAGATGGGGGCAGAGCTTGCCCCGAGCCTCCTCGCGCTTCGCGACGGGCAGCTCGCGAAGGCGCTGCGCTGCGCCGTCGACATGCTCACGGGCATGGGCGAGACGATGCACTCCAGGCGCGTCCATCCCCTGCGAGAGAGCGCCGCCGGGAACTCCGGCATCTACACCGACGACAGGGGCGCCGTGTGCATGCGCGCCTACATCGAGGCCGACACCGCATCGGCCCGACGCCTGCACTACTGGAAGCTGCCGGACGGGTCCATCGAGCTGATCCGCATCGTGCTGCACGACGTCGTCGAACCGTAGGCCCCAGGCGCGAGGGCGCGCACGCGTTGTTTGACTGGCAGATCACCAGCGGGGCCGGAGCCCCCTCGATCGGCACAGTCGCGGGGCTCGACTCCTTGACTGGCTCGTCAGCCGTCCGCCAGGAGCGCCTCAGCGAGGGCCACCTGAAGGCGCACGTGGTGCGCGGCGTTCGCGTGCGCGCGGTCGGGCTGCCCGAAGAAGATGCCAGGCGGCGAGTCGACGCCCAGGGACGGCGCCTGCGTGGCCGACAGGCACGACTCATAGGTCGTGATGGCCCCCGCCAGGATGGCGGTCTGCGCCAGGGTGACGGCGGTCGGGGCTCCGGCAGCGGAGCGCTCGCTCAGAGCCGTGAGGGCGTCCCTGAGAGTGTCGAGGGAGGAGCCTCGAACGGCCCGGGTCATGGGCGGAACTCCTGCGAATCCGATCGAGCATCGGCGTCCCTGATGATGGGCAGCAAGTCGGCGAAGGGCGCCACGACGTCCTCACGGAGCAGCGCGCACGGCCACGCGGCCGCGGCGACGATCTCCTCGTGGCCAGCCTCCGCGCCTTCGTCGACCGAGAGGCATCCGTGACAGCACTCGAAGCTGTCGATCCGCTCGGCTTCGACCTGCGCGTCGAAGTCGTCGGCCCCCTTCGCGACGTTGGCCAGGAGGGCCGCCCGCGTGGCGAACGCGTACTCCGCATCCGGGTGCGAGAAGAGGACCTGGCGGTAGTGGTCCGCGGGGCGGACGACCCCCACCCCTCCGCGGAGGACTGGCTGGCTCGTCATGCGGCCGCGGCCTCCCTGCCCTCACGCCGTGCGACCTTCTCGGCGCGCTCGGCGGCCCGCGCGGCCTCGCGGGCTGCGGTGCGATCGGCGATGAGCTGGTCGGCCTGTGCGTCGCCGAGGATGTAGCGAGCCAGTGCCTGGCCGCGCCCCATCTCGCGCGTCTCGGCGGAGACGCTCGTCAGCTGGCCGTCCTTGGACATCATGGGCTCGACCTGCTGGCGCTTCAGGCCGAGCATCTCGGAGATCACGGGGTCGCTGCCCGTGTTGGACATGACCCAGTGCACGACGACGGATCGCGTCACGTCCATGCCGTCCCGTCGCACGCGCCCGATGCCCTGCTTGTGGACCTCGGGGCTCCAGTCCAGCTCGCCCTGGACGACGTCCTGGGTGACGTGCTGCAAGCCGTCGAGTCCGGCGCCGGAGCGCAGGGACATGATCAGGACGCGGCTCTCGCCACTCGTGAACTTCGCGACCCCGGCATCCTTCTGCTTCGCCGTCTCCGAGCCGGTGAACAGGACGGGGTTGAAGTCGGCCAGCAGCTCTTTCCAGAGGTCGTAGACGGCGCGGTGCCACCCGAAGAGGACGACGTTCTGGCGCATCGTGAGGAGTGTGCGGACGTACTCGGCCGTGAAGGGGGCCTTGGCGAGGCCGGTTGCCTGTCGCAGCTTCCAGTCGAGGTCTCCGGCGGCCTGGAAGCGGTCCTTGCGGGAGGTCGCCTTGTCGAGGATCATCCGGGCCATCTCGGCGGCGTCGCCGCGGAGGCGTTCCATGGTGTCGTCGTCGACGTCGGCGTCGACGTAGACGGGCACGGCCGGAGGCAGTTCGCGGCCGACCTCTTCGAGCGTGTGGCCGAACATCAGACCGTGCTCGCGGAGGTAGGCGCCGAGTGCGGCGGGGTCGGTGACGCGCACGCCGTTCTGGACGGCGGTCCCCCACTCGCGCCCGAACTCGCTCGATGTCCCGAGTTCTCCCTGGGCGATGATGTCGAGGACGGACCAGATTTCGCCGCCCATGTTGTAGACCGGCGTGGCAGTGAGGCCCATGACGTACTCGGCCGCGTCGGAGATGTTGCCGAGGGCGCTGCCCTTGTTGGTCCCTCGCCCCTTGCGCACCTCCTGGGCTTCGTCGGCGAGGACCGCTCGGATGCGCCCCTGGAGGGCGAACTGCCAGGCGTCGAGCTTGCTGTAGGTGATGATCGTGATGTCGGCCAGCTCGCCGTTGAGGATGCTCTCGGGGACCTTGCGGGTCTCGGCGACGTGGACGCTGAGGTGGGGCACGGTCTCGGCGATCTCGGTCTGCCACCGCGACACCAGGTGCGTGGGGGCGACGACGAGCGCGGGGAGCGTCTCGGGGGTGTTGATGGAGAGCAGGCCCGTCACCGTCTTGCCGAGGCCCAGCTCGTCGGTCAGCAGGTACCGCTTCCGGGCGTGCATCAGGTCGATCGCCTTCTGCTGGTACGGCCGCGCCGTCTTCAGAGGCGCCTTGATGATCGGCTTCAGTCTCGTGGTGCCGCCGGAGATGACGGACGCGACCAGCTGCTCTGTCGCCGTGAACGCGGTGGAGCCTGCGGCGAGGCGGGCCTCGCTCTCGCTCCCCACGGGCCGGAGGGGGTAGCGCTGGAGGAACCACTCCAGGTCGCGGCACACCTCGTGGGAGTCGCCGAGTTCGATGCGCCCCTTGACGCCGATGATGGCGCGCGTGAAGAGGCGCTTGGCGCGCATGGCGACGGCGGGCTCCATCTGGAGGGCCCAGGTGCCGCGCTTGCCGCTGCCCTCGGTGTACTCGTAGGTGCCGTAGGTGCGTTCGGTCACTGAAGGGCTCCGGTCATGTGAATGCGGGCGACGGGGACTCCGGCGAGTTCGCCAGGGAGGTCGAGGTGGGTCCAGCTGCTCGTGACGAGGATGAGCGCATCCACCTCATCGCAGTGGGCGTACCGCTGGAGCTGGCGAGCGACGCTGCTCTGCGGGGCGCGACCGGAGGCCTTGATCTTGACCTCGATGCCGACGCGGCCGCAGAGGAGATCGATGCGGGACCTGCCGTCGGACAGCCGCACCTCGCGGCGGGCATCGATGCCCTCGGCGACGAGCACGCGCGCGATCTCGGCCTGGAGTTCCGCCTCGGTCACGTAGGTCATGACGGCGTCGTCGAGGAGGTCGAGGATGTCGTCGGAGAGCTTGTAGGCGTCGAGGACCGGGGAGGTGGTCACGTCGCGCCGGGGAGGTCGATGGCGACGAGAGGCCACACCTTGACCAGCAGCTCCGACTCATCGCCCACGAAGGTCACGAGGGGCCCGTCGAAGTGCTGCCTGACCGCCTCGACGACGCCCGTTCTCCGCACGCGCCCGCACTGCAAGGTCACCGTCGCTCCGGGCGCCAGAGTGGACGCGTCGAGGGCGATCGGCTTGGGCGCCTCCGGGGGCTGGTGGGTGTCGCTGGGGATGTGCAGGATGCGGATGAAGCCGTCGGTGAGGCCCCGTCGGGAGGCCGTGAGGATCAGGTAGTGGGACGAGACCGTCTCCTCGCCGTCCATGCGATCGGACGGGTCGAGGCCGAGCCACTGGCCACCGTCACGACCGCCGACGCTGTACCGCTGGAAGACCTCGCCGTGACCGTGCCAGGAGTCGGTGACGACGGTGACTAGCGCTCCCTCGGGGAGTCCCGCGAGAACGTCGTAGTCCGTGACGATGGAGCCCACCAAGGGGTCCTGCGCCTCGTGCGCGGCGACGATCTCGGCCGCCAGGCGCTCGATGCGGACCTGCGCGGCGCGGTCGAGACCCGCTCTGGTCGAGGGCGCCGCGTCCAGAGCGGCCTGTTCATCCGGATGCCAGCCACTGACGAGCTTGGGCAGGGTGTCGCCCGTGATGCTGGTCGCCAGGAGGGCGGTGATGCGCTCGTGCAGGGTGGGCGTGTGAGCGCCGCCGTCGGGCTGGTCCATGAGTCCCCCAAGTCGAAGAAGTGACTCTTTAGTGTAGCAGCTTGTCACTTAGACAGATAGGGGACCAGGTAGTGACCCTCGGGCCAGGGCGTCCTGCCCCACGACTGCGAGAGGCTGTCGAGGGATGCCTGAGGGCCAGGCGGCAGTGGCGGCAGGAGCGGCCCCTCCGGCTCGTCCTCCAGGCCCGGTAGCGCGTCACTGACGAACTGCGCGGCCACGCGACGCTCGTAGATGCGCAGGGACAGCACCGGCGTGTGGAACGCGCTCACGGGGACGGCTCCGAGCGCGATCGCCTGGTCACGCACGGCGTCGGTGACGTCGAAGTGCTCGTGCCAGTGCCCGGCCTTCTGGCGCCACGCTTCCTTCAGCTTCAGCCTGCGGGCCATCGCGCCCAGCTCGGCCGGGGAGTCCGCGATCATGTGCGACCAGATGCGATCGAGCGTGCCGACGGTGTGCCGCATCCTCATGTCGTCGACGTAGACCGTCACGAGGCTCCTCGCGTTCGTCGAGGTGTCGGGCTCACCGCTGGGGCTCGATGCCCAGCATGGGAGGCACGTGGCCCGAGCTGTAGGAGTCCTCGATCGCCGGTGCCACCATCGAGCCGACGGTGCGGCCGTTGGGCAGCACGATTGACCAGCCCCACTCCGCCTCGAACGACGAGACGCCGGAGTCGATGGCGACGAACTTGGCCTTGATCACGAGGGCCATGGAGCGCCAGATGGAGCGAACCGCCTGCTGGTGCGCCTTCGCGGCTTCGTTGGCAGATCGCCGCAGCCCCGTTGGCGTTCTCGCGAAGTCGGCGGCCCCCGGGTCGGGCAAGGCGACGACGTAGCGGACCTGGCGGGAGGAGTGCGTGAAGCCCACGACGACGTGGCCTTGGATCGTCCCGAAGGCGATGTCGTCGGCGCCGTGCTTCGTCAGGAGCGACTCGATCTCGTTGCGCGTATTGCCCACCGGGGTGGTGGTGGTCGCTGCGTACTTCTTCTCAGCCATGCGGGTCCTTCCGACACGGCTAGGGTAGCAGGTTGCAGAAATGTGGAGGGCCGGGTGGGAGTTGCTCCATGACCCGGCCCCGGCGCGTCGCGAGCAAGAGGCTCAGCCACGTCGGCCTCGCGCCCAGGCGAGTTTGGGACAGCCCAGGCGTTGGCGCCCACGCTACCCCGCGTCGCTGCGATCACCGCCCCTCCCATCCCCGACCCTCTGGCGCCCCCGCCCGCTCACTCGGGGCAGTGTCGGTGGTGTCGCGTACTGTAGGACCATGCCCTGAGGGACAGGGCCGAAAGGAAGCCATGACGACCACGACGCTCACCGCCCCCCGCCTCGTCGCGACCGTGCAGCCGCAGTTCTGGGATGCCCGCGACTACGCCCACGACGCGGGCCCGGCCCTGCACGTGGACGTGACCGACGCGTACGAGAAACTCACCCCGAGCGAGCAGGCCGCCGTCACCGACAACAGCGACGCGTCCGACAACCTGTACCTCGACAGCACCCCCGAGCCCGAGCAGCACCGCGGCCCCTTCTACGTGCACGTCGAGGCCGCCCTCGCGGACTACCTGGAGGCCAAGGGGGCCTCGCTCGCAGCCTGAGTCGCGCACGACAACACCCCCGCGGCGACGTCTCGCTGCGGGGGTGTTGTCGGTCGACGGTCAGGCCGCCAGGCTCAGCCGAGGTGCCGCCTCGGACACCTCGACCCCCTGGGGTTCACGCTCGCCGGGGGCGACGTCGGCAACCACCGTCCAGCAGGCGAGGAGGAAGGGCGCCGGTGCGGCAGCACCGTCGACCTGGACGAGCACGGCGGCCGCGCCGTCCATGTCGACGTCGACGAGGTGCCCGCGGATCGCCTGGTCGCCGATCGAGAGGATGACGTCGCTTCCCGTGAGGCGCAGGAGAGCCACCTCTTGGCGGAGTCGAGCGATCTCGTCCTCCGCCTC
>Ga0265798_10007513_pt1 | contig 14088 bp, 17 predicted proteins | sample P3T30metagenome_FD_192430 | JGI IMG/M metagenome (GOLD analysis project Ga0265798, IMG submission 192430) | Plant litter microbial communities from East Loma Ridge, Irvine, California - P3 T30 | ecosystem: Environmental > Terrestrial > Plant litter > Unclassified | place: USA: California...
AGTCCATCGAACAACCGAGCCGCCGCAATTGCTGCGTGATCTCGCCGCCGCTCTCGGCTTTCCAGTCCCACACCTTCGCGACGAAATCCTCGCGGGCAAAATCGGTGCGCTTCTGGCCGTGCTGGGCCATCTGCCGCTCGACCACCATCTGCGTGGCGATGCCGGCATGGTCGGTGCCGACCACCCACAGCGCATCCTTGCCCTTCAGCCGGGCATGCCGCGCGAGGATATCCTGCAACGTATTGTCGAGCGCGTGGCCGATGTGCAGCGAGCCGGTGACGTTGGGCGGCGGGTTGACGATCGTCCACGGCTCCGCGCCGGGACGATCGGGGCGGAACAGGCCGTTCGCCTCCCAATGCGCATACCAGCGCTGCTCGATTTCGGCGGGGTCGAAGGTTTTGGGAAGTTCGCTCATGCCCCGCGTTTACCGCCGCGCGAGCAAATGAAAAGGGCGGTGCGTTGCCGCACCGCCCTTCGCTATCGCTTTGTCAGTCCCGATCAGACCGCGTCGTGCGGCACCGTCTTGGGATGCGGCGCGGGCGCAGGCGCCTTCACCGGAGTCGGTGCGGTGCCGAACTTCGCGGCGTGGGCGCAATCGCCGGTGCTTTGCGAAACGACCTTCGGCTGCGCGTTGCCGTAGGAGGTCATCTGGTAGCTCTGCGTACAGCCGCCGCTCTTGCCGTCACCGCCGCTGCTGTACGAGGTGTACGAATAGCTGACCGTGCCGCCGTTCGGCAGCGTCTTCACCGCCGACTGATCGAGCTTGCCGTTAGCCGGCATCGCCGCAGTCTGCATCGCCGCAACGTGCTGCAGCATCTCGGCCTGCTGGCGATCGAAATCGGCGAACATCTGGTCGAAGCCGGCGAACGCCACGCGCGGATCAATCAGCGCGACCGGCACCGCCTGGGACACGGGCACCAACTCGACCTTGGGCGCCACGTCGCCGAAATAGCGGACGTGCGCGACCGAACCGTCGGGCAGGTCGACGTTCATCACGTGCATCGCTCGCTCGGCGGCAAACGCGCTGCCCGCCAGCGCCACCGTGCCGACCCCGGCCAGCGCGATTTTCGAGAACAGGTTCATGGCTGTCTCCTCAGCATGTTGAACAACGGCGGCAAATGTATCCGTTCAAGCTGAACCGCAGATGAAAGCAACCTCGCCTCTGCCCATGCATTGAGGTGACCGGACCCGCACGCAAGGATCAACTAGATGCACACCGAATATGCCGTTCTCGCCTGGGGCTGCGTGCTGGCGCTCGTTCACATCTTCGCCGCATCGACCGTGCGGACGACGCAATACGGCACCGCCTGGAACGCCGGCAACCGTGAGTCGGACCCGGGCACGCCGACCCCGCTGGTCGGCCGCCTGATGCGCGCGCAGGGCAATTTCTTCGAGACGTTTCCCCTGGTGATCGCGGTGGTGGCGCTACTCGGCCTCGCCGGCATCCATACAAGCTGGACCGCGATCGGTGCGGTGGTGTGGCTGATCGCGCGCGTGGCCTATCTGCCGATCTACGCGGCCGGCATCACCTATGTGCGCTCGGTCGTGTTCCTCGTCAGCCTGGCCGGCATTGTGATGATGCTGTGGCCGCTATTGATCGCGACGTTGTGACACCCGGCGCCGGGCGGGCGTCGACTTACCGTCGCACTTGGTTGCCATATCGGGGCGCGACACGGCGATCCGGCTGACCCCGTGTTGGCGATACGCTTCCGGTTCATGCCATGCATTTGCCGGTCGCAGCTCTACCCGTTTTCGTAAAAATTGCGCTCGTCACAGCCGAGGCCAGAGCGTCGCGCAACCGGCGGACCTTTCGACCGCACCGCCAAGACGCGGTATGACGTCGCGCATCGCCGCTCGCGAGCGGATCGCGCCCGACGACGAATGCAATGCGCGCCGCCTCAGCGCTAGACCCGCCATCCCCCTACGGACGGCACCAGCAGGCGAGAACCGGAGGGCTCAGCGCCCCTGGCTGGTGATCCGCGCGATTTCCTTTGCGACCATCTGCTCGACCATCGCGGGCAGATGCGAATCGAGCCACTCACGCAGCATCGGCTTCAGCATATCGCGCACCATGCCTTCCAGCGTGTCCGACCCGGACACCTCCGGCTTGACGACAAGGCGCGACAGCGCGTCGAGTGGCCCGCGCGTGGCCGTTTCGGCGCCGCGCGACAGCAAAGGCTCGGCCGACGTCGGTTGAGGTGCTTGCTTGGGCATATCCTGCGCGGGTTCTTCCTGCCGGGGTGCTTCCGATCTCGCCTGGGCAAGCGCATCGGCGAACTGCACCGGCTCAGGTTCGGGCGTGTTCATCTTGGGCCGAGTGGCGGGCATTGCTTCCTCCGCTTCATCTTCGTCGCCATAATCGACGGGGTCGCTGAGTTCGAGCACTTCGCGCGGCTGCGTCAACGGCAACGGCCGCCCACCGGCGGCGCGGCTCGGCCGGCGCAACCGCCCGGCGCTCACATCCCCCTCTTCGGCGATGATACGCTTGATCGAGGACAGAATGTCCTCCATCGACGGTTCTGCGCTGATATCACCCATCGCGATCAACCTTTTTGCCCCCGCACTATGGTTAACGTTTTCTGACCGTGCTGTTTGCGGGATTTGTAGCAGTGCTGTCAACTGGTGTATCGAGAAACGGGTCAAGTGGCTTCGTCACAATCGCGGTTTGCGGGAGGGTCGCGGCGGTTGAGGTCGCAACCGGCTTCGGCGCCGGTGCGGGTGCCCAGTCCCAGATGGTGTGGCTGACGCGCTTGTAGTTGAGCGTCGGGTCGTACAGCGCGCCACCATCCAGCCCAAGGTCGCGCGATTCGGCCTTGCCCATCGCCGCCAGCAGCGAGAAACCGGCGACGTACGCATCGCGCTGCGCCGAAACGAGCGTGATCTGCGAGTTGAGCAGTTCCTGCTCGGCGTTGAGGATGTCGAGGATGGTGCGGCTACCGACGCTGTTCTCGGCGCGGACGCCTTCCAGCGACAGTTTGTTGGCGTTCACCGCCGTCTCGCTCGATGCGATCACCTGAAGCGAGGATTTCCACACCGCATAGGCAGACCGCGTCTGCGCGATGACGTTGCGTTCGACCTCGGTAACCTGCTCGATCGCCTGCCCGCGCCGCGCCTGTGCCTGACGGATCTGCGCGGTCGGACCGCCACCCTGATACAGCGGGACGCTCAGTTGCAAGCCGAGCGCAGCCGACTTACCGCTTTGCGACAGGCCGAACTGCGTCGCGGAGCCGAGCGATCCGAAATAGTCGTAATATGTGCCGCTCGCCACCGCAGCCAGGCGCGGCAGCCGTTGCGCAGCAGCCGTACCGACATCGTAGACGCTGGCATCGCGGCTTTTCTGCGCGGACAGTAGCGCGGGATTGTCCTTCAACGCGACGTCAACCGCCACCTCCGGATCGGCCGGCAGATTGGGAAGCACAGGCGGCTGCTCCAGCCCGACCGGCGCGGTGCCGACATAGCGCACGTAATTCTCGCGGCTGGAGATCAACTGCGCCTGTGCGCTTTGTAACTGGCTGCGTGCCAGCGCCAGTCGCGCCTCGGACTGGGCGACGTCGGTGCGGGTCAGATCACCGACCTGGAACCGGTCGCGGCTCGCCTGAAGATTGACCTCGAGCACATGCACGTTCTGCGCATTGAGCGAGACGATCGCCTCGTCGCGCAGCACATCCATGAATGCGCCGACTACGGAGCTGAACACGCTCGCCTCGGTGTCGCGCAGGCTCAGCCGGCCGGCATCGACGCGCGTCTTGGCCGCCTTGATCGAGTTGCGCACCGCCCCGCCGGCATAGATCGGCACCGATATCTGCGGCTGGACGTTGAGCTGCCGCTTCGGATTCGAGAGCGTGTTGGAGTTGTTGTAGACGTTCTCGTTATATTGCGCGTCGATGCTGGCCGACGGCAAACCCTGCGCGCGTGCGATCGGCACATCCTCATCGATCGCCCGGAGATTGGCGCGATCGCCGGTCAGCGTCGGGTTGGTGTTATACGCCTCAACGAGCGCCTCGCGCAGCGTCTTCGCGCTCGCGGGGGCGGCGGCGAGCAGAAAGCTCGCGCCGGCAAGATACAATCCATATCGCATTGCCGGCGCAGCGCCCTTTTAGAAAGAGAAGGTTTTAGGCTTCGAGAACCCGGGCAGCGCCACGCACTCGATATCGGCGAACCCGATCAGGCCAAAGCCACCCGCCGTGCGCCGACCCGAGCTCAGTCGCGTGACGCCGCGATCGATGATGCCGGACACTGCCCGACCGCCGGGGTGGACCTGCGACACGAGTGCGTCGGGCACCTGTTCGACCGAACCGTCGATCACCAGTACGTCGTAAGGCGCACCAGCGGCATGACCCGCCTCGAGCGGCCCCTCCACCAGCGTCACCGCCGCCGTACCCGCAAGCGCCGCACGCGCCATCGCAGCAAGGCCGGCGTCGCTCTCCACCGCGACGACCGATGCGACCAGTTGCGCCAGCACCGCCGCGGTGTACCCGCCCGCCGCACCGATCAGCAGCACCCGGTCGGTCGGCTGGAGATACGCCTCGGTCAGCAGGCGGCCGGTCGCGATCGGCACGTTCTGGAAACGGCCGTGACCAAGCGGCACGGCGGTATCGCGATAGGCAAGCTCGGCCGCGCCGGCGGGTAGATACGCCTCGCGGGGAACCCGGTCCATCGCGGCGACCACACGCGGGTCGTTGACCGCGTTGGGGCGCAACTGGCTCGCCACCATCGCGTGACGCATCGCCTCAAGCCCATCGCGGGAAAGAGCGGGCTGCGAGATGTTGGGCTGAGACGCGGTCGAAGTCATAGTCACCCCTGTGGCACGACTGTGTTGATCGTGCAATACACTTAATCCGATAGGCGCTTGTATCGCGCACATGCGACGTCGCCAAGCGGCGCGCGCATTTTTCGCAAGAGCGGTTGACTTGGCCGCCGGCTCCGCGCATCTGGCCGCCTCTCGGCCCGATGGCGGAGTGGTGACGTAGAGGACTGCAAATCCTCGCACCCGGGTTCGATTCCCGGTCGGGCCTCCACTTTCAACGACTTGTCTTCCGCGACTCGCGCGCTTGCAGCGCTGCGACGAGCGGAACGTCGGCGGGCGGCATCGGCAGATCGCGCAAGTCCGCCGGGTGGCGCCAGGTAAGCGCATCCGCCTCCAGCGCCTGCGGCTCGCTGTGCCAGCGATCACAGACATACAGCAACAGCAGCAACGATCGTGCGCCTGCCGGCACGCTGGCGAAGGCCAGCGGGGCAAGATCGGCTGCCGCGACGATAATGCCCAGTTCCTCCTCCAGTTCGCGCGCCAGCGCCAGTTCGGCGGATTCACCGGGCTCGACCTTTCCGCCGGGGAACTCCCACAGCCCCGCATGCGCTTTCCCGGCCGGACGGCGTTGCATCAGGACCCGCCCGTCCGCATCGATCAGCGCCGCCGCGACCACCAGCAGAACGCCCGCGCTTCCCACATCCGCCACAAACTTCGCCTTTCCTTAAGATTGCCTTGCTACGATCACGCCGGAGTTTTTCGCGCCGGGGCAAGAGAGCATGTTCGCCAAGCTGATCAAAACGGTGCTGCGGGACCGCCGGGGCGGTACCGCCATCGAATATGGGCTGATCGCCGCGCTGGTCGTCATCACCATGATTACCGCGCTGGTCGAGATGGCGGGAACGACCACGGGCATCTGGAATAACGTCAGCTTCCAGGTTCAGCATGCGAGCAAGGTCGGCTGAGCCCGCGCCCTACGTAGAAGTTCCGGTCTGCCTTAAACTTTTATCAAGGGTGCCCGCGTACACAGGCGTTGCTGGCCCGGCACTCCCGGTTCAGCCGGGTAACTGAAGCTACTGAATCATTGGAGACCGGACACATGCAGACCATCCGCAAGTTCATCAAGAACAGCAAGGGCGCCACCGCAATCGAATACGGCCTGATCGCTGCTCTGATCGCCGTTGCTGCGATCGCCGCCATGCAGGGCCTGGGCAACCAGCTCAAGACCACCTTCGGCAACGTGTCGAGCAACATGAAGGCTTCGTAAGCGCCTAAAGCTTACAGGGGAAATCGGGCGGCGGGACGAAGGTTCCGTCGCCCTTTTCTTTAGGGGAACGACAATGCTTAACCACCTGCGCAAACTGCTGCGCAACACGCGCGGTGCCACCGCGATCGAGTACGGCCTGATCGCCGCGCTGATCGCCGTCGCCGCGATTACGGCGATGCAGGGTCTCGGCAATCAGCTCAAAAAGACGTTCGGCAACGTCAGCAGCAACATGAAGGCGAGCTGAGCCTCATCGAATCAGAGGCGGCCCATTGCCAGAAACTTCTCGCGCCGGTCACGGCGGAGCGCATCTGCATCAAGGCCGCCCAATTCGCCGAGCGATTCGGCGAGCGCGTTGCCGAGCGCGCTGATCGCGGCGGTCGGATCACGGTGTGCGCCGCCAAGCGGCTCGGGCACGATCGTGTCGATCACGCCCAGGCCTTTCAGATCCTGCGCGGTGACTTTCATGGCCTCGGCCGCGTCGGGCGCGCGTTCGTTGGTGCGCCACAGGATCGCGGCGCAACCTTCGGGCGAGATCACCGAGTACACCGCGTTCTCGAACATCAGGACGCGGCTTGCCGCCGCCAATGCAATCGCGCCGCCGGAGCCGCCCTCCCCCACGATCGCCGCGATCATCGGCACGCCGAGCGCGAGACATTGCTCGGTGGACCGCGCGATCGCCTCGGCCTGGCCGCGCTCCTCCGCCTGCACGCCCGGGAAAGCGCCGGAGGTGTCGACCAACGTCAGCACCGGCAAACCGAAGCGGTCGGCAAGCTGCATCAGGCGTATCGCCTTGCGATACCCCTCCGGCTTGCCGGACCCGAAATTGTGACGGATGCGTGACGCGGTGTCGTTGCCCTTTTCGTGGCCGATCACCATCACGCGCTGGCCGCGAAAGCGCGCGAAACCACCGAGGATCGCCTGATCGTCACCAAAGGCGCGATCCCCGGCGAGGGGAACGAACCCCTCGAACAGCCCGGCGACGTAATCCTTGAAATGCGGCCGCTCACCATGCCGTGCCACCAGCGTCTTCTGCCACGGCGTCAGTCTGGCATAGGTGTCCCGCAACAGCTTGTCGGATTTGGCCTGTAGCCGCGCTACGTCGGCGGAAATATCCACCGTACCGCCTGCGCCGGTTTCACGGAGTTCGTCGATGCGAGCCTGCAGCTCGGCGATCGGTTTTTCAAATTCGAGGAAGCTTGCCATCAGGCCGCGTCGGTTACGGGGTGAGTGCGGAATTGGCAATGGTGCGCGATGCTGTGATCCCGTTTAGCCGCCGCGAAACCCCGACACGCGGCAGGCGCCGCGCTGCTCTCGCAACGCGACGCCCAACGGCTTGGATAAGGCTTAGTTGCCGTCCTTGACGCCCACGGTCGGTACGTCGACGGTCGTCTTCTTCGTCTCGACCTTCGGCACCGTCACCGTCTGCTTGCTCGTGCCGACCACCACTTCCTTGGAGTGCACATCGACGTCGGGCATGTCGCCGCCCTTGGCGCTGACGTTGACCTTGGGAAGCGAGCCACCCTTCACGTCCGCGCTCCAGAAGCCGGTCGCGAAAAGGATACCGACCACGATCAGGATCGCGAGCAGGATAAGGCCGATGACCTTACCGGTGTTGCTGCGCTTCTCCACATAAGTCGTGGTGCCTTCCGGATTGCGATACTCAGCCATTACATCTCTCCCTTGTCATAACGGCACAGAAACTACTTTGCGGCGTGATTGTTCCAACCGCGCAACATTGGGAATTGCGCAGATATGCCGGTCTGCGGGTCATCGATTTTCGCGGCGGACCAAGACAGCAGCGCCCGCAAACCCGCAAGCTGGCCGGTAAGGGGTGCTACGTCTCGCGCCCAGCATCGGCGCGTGCCTGCGCCTCGGCAAGCGGATGCCGTTCATTGACCAACGCCACCAGGCGGCTGGCATCGACATGGGTGTAGATCTCGGTCGTTGCGATGTCGGCATGGCCGAGCAACGTCTGGAGCGCGCGCAGATCAGCTCCACCGGCGAGCAGGTGCGTCGCAAAGGCATGACGCAGCACGTGCGGGGAAATCCGGTCGGGCGGAATGCCGGCCTCCGCCCCCAACGCACGCAACACCTGGAAAAGCCGCACGCGCGACAGGAAGCTTTTGCCGGAGGGAAACAGCCAAGGCTGATCGGCTGGCACATGCGAACGCCAGGCGGCAACGGCGGCGCGGGCACGGTCGGAGATCGGCACCAGCCGCTCCTTCCCACCCTTGCCGCGCAGGATGCAATACGGCCGGTCGGGTGCGACCGCGTTGCGCGGCAGGGACACCAGTTCGGTCGCACGCAGGCCGGAGCCGTAGAGCAACTCCACCAACGCGGCGAGACGCAGGTCACGTGAATCGAGCGGAACCGCTGCGAGCCGTTCGGCAATGACCGCGAACAGCCGATCCACGTCGGCATGGCTCAGCACCTTGGGCAACGGCCGCCGCGCGCCGGGCCGGGGCAGCGCGGCTCCGGGATCGTCGCTACGGTGCCCCTCGTCGGCAAGGAACGCGAAGAAGCGCCTGAGCGCAGCCGATTTCCGCGCGACGGTAGCGTGCGACAACGCGCTCCAGCCGTCCGCCAGCCGCATCAGATCATCCGCGACCGCTGTCCCGAGCGCACCGTTCAAAACATCTGACGCGAGCGCGAGATCACTACGATAGGCGGAGAGCGTGTTTTTCGCCGCCCCCCGCTCCGCCGCCATCATCTCGAGGAACCGCTCGATCAACGCGCGGTCGGTGCCGGCGGGAGGCGACGCGCTCAAAGCCGGGCGATCGCCTCGGCTGCGATCATCCGCGCCTCGCCTTCAAGGCCGGCGGTGCGCAGCGCGACGACGATGTGGTACAAGGCTTCCGGCGATACGCCCGCCCATGTCGGCGTTTGCATCCCCACTGCCGCGAGTAGCACCACCGTAGCCGGCTGGTTCGACATCGCAGCCCGGCCGATCGCACGCGTCCAGGCGTTCTCCTGCCCGATTCGCACGTCGAGCGATTGCGCGCCCTGCTCGATATCGCCCGCCGACAACCGGCCCAGACCGGCCAGGCCAGCAAAGAACATCTTGCGCTTCAACGTCGCGTTGTCGCCGGTGCCGGCATAATTGCTGACCGCCGAGTACCGATAGCGTTGCGCTTCCGGATCGGCGAGCGCCAGCATCGCCCACGCATCGCTGGTTTGCGCGACGGCGCTACGCCACCGCTGCGCGGAAACGTCGTGCCCGGCCGCCAGCATCGCGGCGACAAGCCGATCGGCGTCGGCACCGGCCGCGCCGGCCGGGATGCGCGCCGCTGCGCCCGCAGTCAGCACCAGCCGGGCGTAGCGGCCCGCGCCCGCTTTGGGCTGATCCCACAACGACTTCATCGCGTTCAGCCGCGCGTTCATGTCGCCGCCGTTATACGCGGTCTGAAGATCCCGCGCGATCGACGCCTCGGGCAGCGATTCGTCGCCCTCTTCAGTGACCATGCCGTAGAGGTCGACCAGCGCAGCACTCGAGAACACGCCCCGCGCCGCCGCGATTTCGGCGGCGGGGGCACGGACATGCGCCGCCAGCATCGGCGAAAGCGCCCGCCACGCCATCACGTTGCGGCCGGTAGCATCCAGCAGCGGCTGCGGAATTTCAGTCGCCGAAGCCATTGCAAGGCCATAGCGCCACGCGGTCAGGTGATCGACATCGTCCCATTCGATCGTCACCGCCTGTCGGCCCCGCGCACCTGAACCCGCAATCTTCTGCGCCAGCAGCAGGTCGATCCCTGTCGCGACATGCGCTTTGCGTGCGGCGGCGATCAGCGGCGACACCTTGGCCGGCATCCCCGCCAAACCGGCGCACATCGCGCGCGCGAGCACCCATCCGCGCTCGAAGCCCAGCGCGTGCCCGCCCTCGGCGATCGGGCACAGTTCGGCAGGATCACCGTTGGCGAGCGCCGATTGCATCGCGATTTCGTAGAGCTTCGGCGTGTAATCCTGATTGTCGACGCTCTGCACCACGCCGCGCGCCGCGATCGATTCGCCCATGCGCAACAGCAGCCACGCACGCTCCGCGGCGAAGTCGGCACCGTTGACACCGACCGGCGTATCCACCCGAGACACTAGCGCGCGGCGCAGCGCGATCGCCACCCACCGTGAGGCGATCGGCAGGTTCAGCCCGCGCATCAGCCCCTCGACATAACGACCGGACGCATTGCCGAACGCCATCGCCGGCAGTCCGCCATCGGCCTGGCCGACCGGCCCGACTTGCGCGAGCGAACGCCGCGCGTAAGCCGGCATGTCGTACCGCACTGGCAGCGCGATCGCCGCGCCGGGCGTCGGCGTCCCGCCCGGTACCGGCGTCGGCACGCCACTGGCGATCGCCACCGGCGGCGGTGCACCGTTGTTGGCGGGCAACGGCGCGGCGACAGGAGTCGGCACGCTGCGCACCACCGCGTTGCCGCTTGGCGACGGCCGCGCGGAGGGCGTCGGCGTCGCAGCGGGCTCGCCGAAACCGGGCGGCAGAATCGATTGCGGCGAACTCTGGCCGAGCGCGGGAATCCCCACGCCCAGCGCGATCGCCGTCACCAATGCGAGTAGCGGAAGATCAGCCCTGGAGATTCGCAAGCGTGACAACCTTCTCGACATGGGTCAGGGGCTTCTCGTGCGCGCGGCCGGCGAGCAGAAACATTCCGCCGACGAGCACGACGACCACGACCAGAAGCGAAAGCAGCGAGCGGGACATTGGCAAACCTTGTAACAAATGGGCGGAACCGGCCCGGCAGGCCCTTTTGCCCGAGCGGCGGGTGCGCTGTATAGCCCGTTTCCGATGTTGCAAAGCCCCGCCCCCAATCCTGTCTGGCATGGCCAGCCGATCGTCCTCGTCGGACTGATGGGCGCGGGCAAGTCGACCGTTGGTCGCCGCCTCGCCCAGCGCCTGCGTTTGCCCTTCGTCGATGCCGATACCGAGATCGAGACGGCGGCGGGCATGACCGTGTCCGACATCTTTTCGCGCTTCGGCGAGGCGCACTTCCGCGATGGCGAACGCCGCGTGATCGCACGGTTGATGAACGGCGAACCGCGCGTGATCGCCACAGGCGGCGGCGCGTTCATCCAGGACGATACGCGTGCGCTGATCCTCGCCAGTGCGCTGGCGATATGGCTCGATGCCAGCCCGGAAGTGCTGGTCACCCGCGTGGCGCGGCGCGACACCCGGCCCCTGCTGCGCGACGGCGATCCGCGCCAGATCCTCGAAGACCTGGCACGGGTACGCAACCCGATCTACGCACAATCCCACATCCGCGTCGTCAGCCAGCATGCCCCGCATGATCTGACCGTCAACGCCATTCTCAAGGCTATCGGATTATGACGACCGTCCGTGTCGGGCTCGGCACGCGCAGCTATGACGTGGTGATCGAAGCGGGGCTGCTCGCCCGCGCCGCCGAACATCTGAAGCCGCTCGCCCGCGGACGGGTGATGGCGATCGTCACGGACGAGAACGTGCGGCCGCATCTCGACGCGCTGCGCGGCGCACTCTCCGAGGCAGGTATCGAGAGCGAGGCTATCGTGCTGCCGCCGGGCGAATCGACAAAAAGCTGGGCGATGCTCGAGCATCTGACGGACCGGCTGCTCAATCTCGGCATCGAACGTGGCGATCATGTCGTTGCGCTCGGCGGCGGTGTGATCGGCGATCTGGTCGGGTTTGCGTGCAGCATCCTCAAACGCGGCTGCGGCTTCGTGCAGGTGCCGACCACGCTGCTGGCGCAGGTCGATTCGTCGGTCGGTGGCAAGACTGCGATCAACACGCGTGCCGGCAAGAACCTGATCGGCGCATTCCACCAGCCCGCGTTGGTGCTGATCGACCCGATCGTGCTGGAAACCCTGCCCATGCGGCACGTGCGCGCAGGCTATGCCGAGGTCGTCAAATACGGTCTCATCGACGATGCGGACTTCTTCGCGTGGTGCGAAGCGAACGGCGCGGCATTACTGGCGGGCGACCTGGCGCTCCGCGAATATGCCATCGCCTATTCCGTCGCCGCCAAAGCGCGCATCGTTGCCGAGGACGAACGCGAGACGAAGGGGCGGCGCGCGCTGCTCAACCTCGGGCATACGTTCGGCCATGCGCTGGAGGCGGAAGCGGGGTTCTCGGACCGGCTGCTTCACGGCGAAGGTGTCGCAGCGGGCATGGCGCTGGCCTATGCCTTCTCGGCGGCGAGCGGCCTTGCCGCTGATGCAGACGCGGCATGCGTCGCGGCGCATTTGCGTGACGTCGGCTTGCCGGACGGTCTCGCGGCTTCCGGCATCACGGCAAGCGGCGACGCGCTCGTCGCGCACATGCTGCACGACAAGAAGATGGACGCCGGCACGCTGCCCTTCCTGCTGGCGCACGGCATCGGGCAAAGCTTCGTCGACAGCTCGGTCGATCTCGGCAAGGTCGCCGCCTTCCTCGACGCGCAACCACGATGATGCGCGTGCCATTCGGTGCCGGGCTGGCGGCGCTGCTGCTAGCCACCGGCGGCTGCGTCACCATCCCGCGCGAGCCGTTTACACAGGCCGAACATGCGATCGCCTACCCGGTCGGCTTCCCGCACGTCCGCTACGGCCAGAACGATCCGGCGGTGCGCGCGATGTTCCACGCCGATGCCGCCGGTAATCCGCCGGTGATGCTGGCGCTGTCCGGCGGCGGTGCCAACGGCGCGTTCGGCGCGGGCGTGCTGTACGGCTGGACCCAGGCGGGCAGCCGGCCCGAATTCAGCGTCGTCACCGGCGTCAGCACCGGCGCATTGATCGCACCGTTCGCCTTCCTCGGTCCCCAGTGGGATGCCGAGATGAGGACTGGCTTCACCGATGGCCGCGCAGCGCATCTGCTGCCCTTCCCGTTCGTGAACCCGCTGTTCCGCGACAGCATCTACACGGGCAAGCGGCTCCGCGCGCTCGTCGACAGCTTCGTGACGCCCCGGCTGATCGCCGCCGTCGCTGCCGAACACGCACGCGGGCGCAGGCTGTTGATCGCCACCACCGATCTCGACAGTCAGGATCTCGTCGTGTGGGACATGGGCGCGATCGCAGCGCACGGCGGCGCGGCCGCGCGGGATCTGTTCGCGACGGTCCTCACCGCCTCCGCAGCGATCCCCGGCGTGTTTCCGCCGGTGATGATTTCCGCGCAGATGGGCAACCACGTCGCGCAGGAACTGCACGTCGACGGCAGCACGATCGGCGCGTTCTTCGCGTTACCCGACTCGGTCCTGATCGCGCCGACCGGGCGCGGCAGCGGCGGCCGCATCTACGTCCTGGTCAACGGCAAGGCCGACGACGAGTTCGCGGTAACCAAACGCTCGCTGATATCGCTGCTGACGCGCAGCTTCGACACCGCGAGCAAGGCAACGCAGCGCACCTCGCTGGCTACGGTTGCCGCGTTCGGCCGAGAGAACGACGTCGGCACCTATGTCGCGGCGGTGCCGCCCACCGAGACGTCCTCATCGCTCGATTTCCGGCAGCCCGCGATGCAGGCGCTGTTCGAACTTGGCCGCACGCGCATGGTGGCGGGAACGGCCTGGGCGAACCTGACGACGGCGTTGAAGGTTCCGGTTCCGACCGAGCGCTGATCCGCGCATTCGCAATCGTAAGAGGAGGGGCCTGCGCGGCCCGTGTTGCATGGCTCTGCTGTCCCGTCTCGTACCACCGGCGCTCACCACCAGTCCGGCGGAGCGTCTCCGCGCCGGCACTGGCGCCTTCCTCGGCATTCTCGTCACCGCGCTGGCGTCGACCTTGTGGCTCGGCACCGGCGCCGGCCCGTTGCTGCTGATCGCGCCGATGGGAGCATCGGCGGTGCTGCTGTTCGGCGTGCCGGCAAGCCCGCTCGCGCAGCCGTGGGCAATCATCGGCGGTAATCTCGTCGCTGCGCTGATCGGCGTCACGGCGGCGCGGTGGATCGGTTCACCGCTGCTCGCCGCGTCCGTGGCGGTGGGCGGCACCATGCTCGCCGCGTCGCTGCTGCGCTGCGTCCATCCGCCGAGCGGTGCGGTCGCGCTTACGGCCGTGCTCGGCGGCCCGCATGTCGTCGCGCTCGGCTACGGCTTCGCGCTGGTTCCGGTCGGGTTGAACTCGGCGC
>Ga0265798_10007514_pt1 | contig 14087 bp, 17 predicted proteins | sample P3T30metagenome_FD_192430 | JGI IMG/M metagenome (GOLD analysis project Ga0265798, IMG submission 192430) | Plant litter microbial communities from East Loma Ridge, Irvine, California - P3 T30 | ecosystem: Environmental > Terrestrial > Plant litter > Unclassified | place: USA: California...
TGGGAGGAGACGAGAAAGACAGCACAACGAAACGCAACGATGCCTTTCCTCGCCACAGAACATGTCCCAATCCCAACGAAGGACCTCCTAAGCTGGGCTTTCGACGACCTAGCCTACGACTGGGACCAACCCGTACGCCATTACACAACCCATCTTACCTTGACCATCCCACCACATCTTCTCCCAAACTAATCATCATCCACAGGTCTACATCGACGCCCTAAACCCCAAAAACAACATCTCAGCCCGCCTCGCCCGTACCGTAATCCGCCAACTAGCAGCGGGGTTCCGCGCCCTAGGCCTGCAACCGGGAGAAACAGTCTGCATTCACTCCTTCAACAGCATCTGGTACCCGATTTTCTTCCAAGGCGTCGTGGCGGCTGGAGGTGTCTACGCGGGCACGAACCCGGCTTACACGGCGCACGAACTCGCCCACGCTCTGTCGACTTCGAAAGCGAGATTCGTACTCTCTGCGCCGGAGTTGATTAAGCCTGTGTTGAAAGCCGCGGAGACTGCTGGACTTCCTAATGATCGGGTTGTGGTTTTCAATCCGCATGGCGAGCCCGGGCTTGAGGGTCATCTGGGGTGGGGGGATTTGTTGAAGCATGGGGAGAGGGATTGGGTGCGATTCGATGATCTGGAGACTGCGAAAGGGACGACTGCTGCTTTGTTGTTTTCGTCGGGAACCACGGGGTTGCCAAAGGCGGCGATGTTAAGCCATTATAACTTTGTTGCGCAGCATACGTTGGTTTATGAGGCTCCGCCTAGGCCTTATAAGGCTGTTAGGTTGATTGCTTTGCCTATGGTACGTCTTGTCGACTTTTAGCTTGGTGCTTGTGCATGATATGGCGGCTGACGGTTTGGTTCACAGTTCCATGCGGCTGCTGCCCCGGTGGCACATACCACTCCGCTGCGATCGGGCGAGAAGTGCTATGTCATGCCGCGGTTTGATCTGGAGAAGTGGTTCTGGGCGCATGAGACTTATGGTGTGACAGACGTGGCCATGGTACCGCCTGTAAGTTCAAAGTCAAGACTTAGTTTGGCAGGAGCCGCGTCAACTCGCATTGATGAGAGTGTGTACTAACCACCTCATGCCAGATCGCGATCATGGCAATCAACAGCCCTCTGAAAGACAAATACAACCTCAAATCTTCCAAACTCGGCTCAGTGGGCGCCGCGCCGCTGGACAAACACCCTCAAGCTCGCATGCAAGAACTGCTCGGCGGCAAACCCTTGACGCAAGTCTGGGGCATGACCGAGACATCCTGCATCGCGACGCGATTCCGATACCCTTCGTACGACACGACAGGCAGCGTGGGCATTCCGGTGCCGAACCTGGACGTCAAGTTGGTTGACGATGCTGGGAAAGACATCACGGGCTTCGATGTCCGGGGCGAGATTTGCGTGAGAGGCCCAACAGTCATCCGCGGGTACTTTGAGAATCCGGAGGCGAATTCGCGCGATTTCGACGAGGATGGGTACTTCCACACGGGAGATATCGCGTATGTGGCGAGGACGAGTGGGTTGTACTATGTTGTCGACCGGAAGAAGGTGAGTGTGCATGGGGGTACTGCGGCTGCTGCTATTGAAGGGCCACTGACAAAGCGGAACGTAGGAATTGATCAAGGTCAGAGGCTTCCAAGTAGCTCCGCCAGAGCTTGAAGGAGTTCTGCTGTCTCATCCGGACATTGTCGACTGCGCAGTGATTGGCGTGGCAGACCCGGTCAGAGAAGGAGGCGAGCTTCCGCGAGCTTACATCGTCCGCAGACCTGGTGGTAGCGGAGGGCCTGGCGATCAGCAAGTGCACGATTACATGCGGGAGCGGCTGTCTTCTTTCAAGATGCTCGAGGGTGGTATCAAATGGGTGGAAGCTATTCCTAAGAATGCTTCGGGGAAGATCTTGAAGCGTGTCCTGAGGGATGAGGCGAAGAAGGAGGGAAGTGCCAAGCTGTGAGGTGAAAGAGGTATATAGATGGCAGATGTCAAATAGGGAGTTTCGATGAATAGATGATATCTGAATAAACACCTCTGAATGACAATATCAAGTAACTGCAATACCTAACAAGCGATAATAGCGATCAACAATAGGTAATAATGTTGGTGTTTGTGAGATGTATTCGGTTCAATTCAATTCAATTCAATTCAATTCAATCCTCCGCAAATAGAGTTTGAGCGCGCGCTTTCTCCGGTCACTGCAACGCTTTCACAAGCTGCAACTGGAACTTTGCGACAGCCCCAGTCCATCGACGCCTTAGCCTGACCCTCTCTCTCTCTCTCTCTGGCAATGCGCACACGACACTGATCTCCCACCTCACCTACTACTGCAGTCCACTCCTTCAGCATCCTCGCTATCCTTACCGACATATCCATGCCACCGTCTGCGACGTGAGAAAGGCTCCTCCGCGCACACCAACTGCGCCAGCCTTCAATTCTCCCCACCACCACACCAAACACCCTCCATTTGCGCCGCCATGGCCGCAAAACTCAACGACGACGAGTACAACCTCGCCATGTATGTCTCCCATACCACTCCTCACATGCGCCCTTACTGATCTGTCTAGCACTCTTGTCCCCGAGGAGATCCCCGCCAAGCTCCGTTGCGGCCTCTGTAATCTCGTGGCAGTGAACGCTGTCAAGTTACCCTGCTGCGAGACCTCCATATGCGACAAATGTGAGTCTATCCGCTCAACCAACCTCAACCTGCGCATTCTGACCGTTGTGGGAAAAGGCCAAGCAGGACTCCCCGAACAATGTACAATCTGCGAGCACCAGCCGCTGTCGCCCGACGTTTGCACGGCCATGAAGAGTCTCCGCATGACCATCAAAGCGCACCTCAAAACCGAACTCAAAAGACGCACCGCCCTAGCAAGCAATGGCAGCGCTACTCCGGCTGCTGCGGCTCCTACTCCTACACCCGCGCCTACTGAGGCTGTGAGCCTTCCCCAAGAGACATCGGCGCCTGAGAATGAGCCCGCGCATGAGGAGGAAACCAATTACATTGCGAGCGAAGCGACAGTTGAGGCGGCCAACGATGAAGGCTTAGTCGCGCCCAGCATTGAGCAGCAAGATCCTGCCCAAGGCGAGGTTCCTGCTGAGGTATGCAATGGAAACTCACGTCAACCTTAGAGCAGTTGCTGACGTGTAAACAGGGTAACGCAGAAGCCACCGAGGAGCACCAGACCGAAGAAGGCGTCGATGATGAAGACACGGCCGATAAGAGCGACGTGGAGATCATCACCGAACGACCAGAACCCGAGACGGAGCAATCCAACGAAGTGCAGTACGGCGCGGGCGAAAATGCTCAAGAGCAGCAAGAGCAGGACTCCGCTCAGGCAAACGTGCAGCAAGGCTTTGGCTTCAACCAGAATCAACAAGGTTTTGGCAACATGGACTTCAATGCCAATGGCATGAACGGTTTCAATCCGATGATGGCTATGCAAAATGGCATGGGTTTCCCTATGGGTATGCCGAACATGATGGGTAAGCACCTCCGCCATCACCGAAAGTTATTACAACAACACATGTTAACACACCTACAAGGCATGCCCGGCATGGCCATGGACCCATCCATGATGATGGGCAACAACTTCGGCGGAATGGGAGGTATGAACGACATGAACATGATGGCTTCAATAATGGGTGCGGGTGGTTTCGGGGCGGGCATGCCGGGCATGGGCATGAACCAAGGCTTTGGCATGAACGGCGGTGGAGGATATAACCGAGTCGGCAATCACTACAACCAGCAGCCCTTTCATCCCAATGCTCGTGGCTTTAATCGTCCGTATGGCCGTGGCTTCCGTGGTGGTCGTGGTGGGTATGGATTCGGCCGTGGCCGTGGTGGCTTCAACCAGTTCGGTCCTGGCGCTGGCTTCAACCAGGGCTACCAGAACGGCATGCCGAATGGGATGAACCACCAGCAGCAACAGGGCTTCAATGGACAGCAGCAGGACCAACAGCAGTCTTCGGGTGAAACCGAATCGGCTGAGCCCGGTGCTGGTCGTGGATCCCCAAGCTACGAGGCTATGAAGACTACGAACGGAGAGCCAGGCGATGCCAATGTTGAAGCCCGTCCACCGGGAGCAGAAGGAGAGGAAGGTACTAACGAGACAGGCGGCGAAGCTACTAACGCAGGCGAAGGCGAAAACGGCGAGGCCATGAATGGCGAAGGAGAGCTAAATCACAGTGCTACCGCTGATGATCTTGCAAGTGAGTCCATTACACATGATCTGCATGAGGAGCGCTCTAGCAACTCGCCAAATGCTCGCGCTCCTTCGAGTGGACTTGCTAACGCCGATGAAGATGGTTTTGCAGACCCGAACAACATGGCCCAGGGTAACTTCATCGCCCCTAACCCCGACTTCTACGGCAACCAGCAATATGGATACTCAGACTTTGACCACTCTGCTGGCTTCCATGGCCACGGCGGCTTTGGTGGTCACATGAATGGCGGCGGAGACATGCCAGGCCCAGCTCCACCAGTCAACGCCCCTACCGGTCCCAAAGCAATGCGCGCAGGCCTGCCCAACAGCGGATGGTATTCTCGTCCGCAAGTAACTCAGGCTGCTAGCAACGCCAACGTCCAGACATCAGTCGAGCCGGTTGCACATCACGGACAAGGTTCTGTCCGTGGAAGAAGCGCAGAGAGAGATGACCAGAACGGCGAGCGCGAAAAAGAGGTCTCGAGATCTCGATCGCGCCACAGGAGCAGGAAGGATCGACACAGAGAACAAGAGAACGACTACGAATCCGACGCCACCTATGAGAGGCGCAAGGAGAAGGAGCGTCGAAAGCGCAAGGAAAGGGAAAGGCGTGACGAGGATCGCGATGTTGGTGGCCGCAGCAATGGCCGAGCTCGAACCAGATCCGTATCTCCAAACGACGACTCCACCCGCCGCCGCCGCCACCGCGACGATGATAGCAATAACAAGCGCTCCCGCCGCGAACGCAGCCGCGACAAGCGCCGAGGCGGAGGCCACCGCGATCGTTCCATCGAAGCAAACGGAGACGCAGAATCCCGCCGCAGCAAAGGAGGTCGGAGCCGCCGCGACCGCGACGATGAAGACGATTATGGCCGGGAGAAAGACCGAAGCCGCCGCAGCTCGCGCCGCCGCCACGACGACCTTCCTTCACGCTCTTCAAAACACAGCAGACGCAACAGCCGTGACCGCACCCGTGGAGCCGTTGAACAGCCCGCAGACGACATCGGCTTCAAGATCAAGGGCTCACATTCGAATCGCCGAGGAGGTATGCCGCCGCCAGCAGCAGCTTCACATTCACATTCCTCACGCCGCGGTTCCGAGGCTACCGCGACGACAGCCGCGGCGAGCGACCCGTACGCCGCCGAGCGCGAGCGCCATAAGCAGGAGCGTGCAGCGAGAGAGCAGCAGCGTCGCCAGTCCTCGCAGAGCTTAGGCAACAAGCGGGGCAGGGAGGACGATGATGGTGCTGGGGACGATGGCGGGCGGTCCAGTAAGAAGCGCGATGGGCGGTCGAGGAAAATCAGTGCCAAGTATGAGGGCGAGATTGGTGATGGGGAAAGGGAGAGGGAGATGGGGAGGTGGCGTTGAGGGGGGAGTGAGGTTGAAAGCCATGTGAGGCGCGATCATACTCATTGCTTTCGATGTCTGCGAGACTGTCCGTGCCTCGCCGAACTACTGCTGAGCAGCGGTGGTAAGGAAACACTACCCTCAAACAGAGCGATTCACTGTCCCATTGAGCGGCGGCTCGCGCAAGTTTGTTTACAACACATGACTGCCATTACTACTACACTGTACGATCACCAAACGAGATAAAAAGGATGAAGAGGGAAGAAGAAGCACAAAACCAATACCGAATTCAACCACTGCAAATCGGCAGCTGATGTTCGAACAAGACGAGATATCACCTTCGTGACTCCTGCAACTATGAAGCAAAATTTCATTTCGAAAATGTCCAATGCTATTACCCATTTGACTAGGCATGATTCCCACTGCAGCAGAGATTACAATTTCCAGTTTTCCACTCATCTGATCGTGTGTTAATCGTTCGCTCTCTTGATGTCGTCGGGCTCTGCTCTGCGGCTTTTGCTTCGGGCTCTGATGATCCGAGGTCCACGGAGACGAGACTACTCGATGCGAGCGACCAAGATGACGAGCGCCTAATGATAAGAAGACTCCGAGATACGAAGTAACGATACATCTGAAGCACAGTTCGAAACTCCAGTCGAGCATACCCGACGTGAGGGAAAAGAAAGGAATTAAAACCATGACCAAATTCACAATCATCCAAGCCGATGGCCTGTACGCAGTGAGTACACAGTCGCTCACGTCGGTCACACACAAAAGACAGACACAGGCGCCTTTGTGACAAACCAAAAAGAAAGGCCGACTAAACATTCAATACCAGGACGACGCCGTCGAGCGCTCCCTATTCGCCAAATCCACCCAACACGACCATGAAGTGGAATACCTGCAACTAAACCTCTGGCCAGCCGGCCAAGCCTCTCCCAAACCCTGGTCTTCGATCCCCGAAGAACTGCGCGAGCGTGTGAATGGCATCATGTTGTTGAAATTGCACATGACGGAGGAGGATGTGAAGCTGTTTCCGAAGCTGAAAGTGTAAGGAAGCCTCAAGACCCATCATCTCATATTGGATTTGCCCAGCTAGCATCGTCGCCTAGACGCCACCAAATCGTTTTCCCTCCCTCCCTCCCTCCCTCCCTCCCTCGCTCCCTCGTGGCTACGACTACAATATTGTTAGACTAACACTCGCAATCCACAGCGTCGTCCGCATGGGCGTAGGCTACGACCGCCTGAACCGCCCCGCCCTCGCAGCCCAAAACACCACAGTCTGCCACGTACCCGACTACGGCACAGAAGAGATAGCCGACCACGCCCTCGCCCTAACCCTCACCCTCCGCCGCGGAATCCTACTTCACCACGACAAACAACGCGCCACCCCGCCTGCCCTCTGGGCACCCATCGACACGCCCCTCGTGGCGCGCCTCCAGCGCCAGACGTTCGGAATCCTAGGTCTCGGACGCATTGGAACGGCCGCGGCTCTGCGGGCGAAAGCGTTCGGGTTCGATGTTTTATTCTACGATCCTTATTTGAAGAACGGGGTGGATAAGAGTCTTGGGATTACGCGGACGAAGGACATTCGTGATTTGTTTAGGCGGAGTGATGTGCTGAGTTTGCACGCGCCTTGTACGCGGGAGACGAGGGGGATGGTGGGGTATGAGCTCTTGTCGCTGTTGCCGCGAGGGGCGGTTTTGGTCAATACGGCTAGGGGGGAGATTGTGGATCTCGATGGGGTGGAGAAGTGTCTGAAGGAGGGAGTGTTGGCTGGAGCTGGGCTGGACGTTTTACCCGAGGAGCCGATTCCGGACGAGGCGCACTCTTTGATTCGGGCGTATAGGGAGAAGGAGAGTTGGTTGGAGGGGAGGATGGTGTTGACTTGTCATACTGCTTTCTTCAGTCCGGAGAGTTTTGTGGATATTAGGGTTAAGAGCGCGGAGACTATGAGGGATGTGTTGTTGTTGGGGTTGACGAGTAATGTTATTACGCCGGAGATGGAGTAGGTGAGCGATAAGGTAGGACATGATTTTGCTTGGGTGGAAGTTGTTGATACAGTGTTATAGCCGGACATTCATTTTACAGCAAGCTCGGGCTCAGGACCTGGTTTCGAGTTTCTTTGGTGCACGCTTTGGTGCGGGACTATTTGATGCTTGCTTTGGGGGGCCTGTCGAGTTCGCAGTCCCTTGTGGTGTTCCGTTTGATCTGGACTCCAATTTGCGAGGCTTCTTCTTTGTCTCGTTGGCAGCAGGACTGGCGGAGTCTTTCCTCGCGGGTTGATCGATCTTCGACGGCGTCGATGGTGATTTCGAGTTGTTGTTTGTACTTCCAGTTTGCGGACTGCTGCTAGGCTTCCCAAGCTTCGGTGGTCCACTCTTTCCTGGCGTTTGCTTCGTGTCCTTGGGTTTAGACGGTGCCGAAGAAGACGAGGGGGCTCCCTTTGCTTGTTGTCCTTGATTCGCGTCACCCTTTCCATTCCCACCTGTTGCGGAAGACCAGGCCGAAGTCGCCGACTGCTTCCATTGTTTGCCAGTAGCTTTTCCGTCCGACCACATATTGCTCGCCTCGGCCGCTCGGTCTCCAGCAATCGACTCCAACTCTTCAGGGCTTGGACATTCCGTGTCTTTGATTTGCCCGCACATATGTTCGAGCGCCTTCTTCTGGTCCTCCGTTGCTTTCCATCCCGGGAGATCTCCTGTGATGCTCCGTAGCTTGTTGCCGCCCCATTCAGCCACGTTGACGAAAGGACCGTACAGTTTGCCCACTCCAGCGCCAATACCTCCAGTGATCATGCCTACAGGTCCTCCAACAAGGGTACCCGTAAGAGTGCCCAATACCGTACCAAGGCCCACACCCAATCCTGCTCCAGCCGCGAAACCCTGGAAGCTGCCTGAAGTCTGGATATAACGAGCAGTCTTGCCAAATGTCTCCGCCTTCATCTCCTGCTCCAACTTCTTGTTGATCAACTCTTGTCTTTCGTCTGGGTCTCCGGCGCCGGCTAATGCTGCAGCGTAGTAGTCGGCTTTCTTCCTGGCTTCCATGGCCTGTTGAGCTGCTTCTTGTGCTTCTCTTTGCTGCTGCTCTTTTGTCATGGCTTGACCTTTCTGCTTAGCTTCACCAGCTGGCTGGCCCGAGCCCTGCTGCCCTTTCGACATGGCTTGAGGGTTCTTGCCGCCCTGGCTCTGCTGAGCAGAGGGAGCCTGCTTGCCAGCAGTCTTCGGCGCTGCCATTGAATGTGTTTCGAGAGGAATTCCTGCTGGACTTCGATCGGAGGATTCGTGGGTCGGCGATCAGCAGCGATGAGACAGCTTAGTGTAGCGTAGGAACAGGCTCAGGGTGGGTAGTGTGGTCTTGGTGTCTGTGTGTAGCGTTCGACCTGAGCGCCGTTGTGAGTTTACTACTGTACCGAGTGTGACAGCGTTTCGTTTCCAGAGTTTCGAATGCGGCACGTGTATGGGTCCGTAGTAACTAGCTATACCAATGTAAAGTTGCCGTCCAGAGCTCCAAACAGGATTCAGACGGTTTCACGCTGGCCTGCGCTGTGACGGCAGACATGACGACGTATGAAAGTTAAATCGACTGATCCGCAGAGGCTAAGAGGCACTGATCAGACGGGGTCCACCAGGATGGGATTATGTGCCCGGGAGGCTGGTGCTTGGACGGGAGATACATCCATGGTCGGAGTGTGGCAGTCGTGTTCTCGGAGTGAGAGAGATGGTGAAGCCTTGTACGGCGGATATTCCTGCAGGAGTGTGCTCGCTCACGAGCACAGGCGTGTACTTGCTTATTCTGGAAGGAGTTGTAATACACAAACATGAATTGTGCATGACATCGATGCTCCCGCAGAATTTGGTGAGTGGGTCCATGGGTGCGGAGAAGCTTAAGTTATTCTGGCACAGTGGTGCTGCTGCGAAAAGCATATCAACTTCCTTCCTTTGCATCACAGTACCTGTACTCGGCCTCGCCGGGATACGCCAGTCTGCTCTGTAGTCGCTTACAATCACCAACCGCTAGAGGCTCACAGGCGGAAAACATGGTGGCTGACAGCTCTATCCATGCATGCATACTATCGTCTATACGAGAGAGCTCTTTGACGATGTTGCCGCAAGGGAGCTGTATGCCGGTCATGTGCCAGCCAAAAACTGCCCCAATACGAGCATGGGCTGCAGACAGTGTGGCGAAAGGGTGCTGAGGGGACGTTAGAGTGGTTAGTCTAACGGTATGCTGCATTCCATGGTTACAACGGGGTTCTGGCGCCGTTGTGCACTGTGCCGGTCCTTCCACGCAGGCAGCTTCAGGTCAGATCAGGTCAGGGTAGTGCGATGAACATGAGAGTATAAAGACCCAACCTGCAACTCTGCGTCTGCACCTTCTTGGAACGCAGTATCATCCCAACAGTCTTCCACTTCACCTCACTTCCAACTCCTTGACTCACCTACCTTACACATCCTTGAGACTCCTCCAACCCCCGAAGTACTACCAACACTCCAAGCACTGCAAACATGAAGACCACTATCCTCGCAGCTGTCGCCGCCTCGGTGACCTTGGCCACTGCTCAAGAACCGTACTACAACGTCAGCTCCGCGCCCTTCCACCTAGTCGTCGAATCGGCCACAAACGAGACTATCAACTGCAGCACCCTCTTTGCATGCCACGAAGGCGCCGCGATCGAAGGCCTCTGCCTTGGTAGCAAGAACCTCACCGGCGCTGATGTCTTCTACTTCAACACCTCCAGCTTCCAGGAGCCCACCAACAGCTCCATCGGTGACACTGGCATCCTGTCGTGGAATCTGCCTACCACTGGCGAGACCTACCCATCTGCTCTCACCCTGCAAGCCAACCCGAGCTCCAACGTTGGAATGCCTCTTTTCTTCCCGGGCGACACCAATGCTCAGTCTCTTGCATTCGATGCGAATGATCGTCTGAACATCCAGGGCTACCTTGATGACAGCGTCTCGCCGATCAACCTGACTTCTGCCTCCACTACGGCCTACTACCGCTGGTACATCTGCGACACTTACTTCGGCTACGCCTACACAACGCTTGCTTGGGTGAGTGGCATTTTTCCTGTCCTTTTGATGATAACTATAACATCATACTGACTGTGCTTGTGATAGACGTACGGCTCATGCGAGCCGCAGAACCCCAGCTGCCAGAAGGTTGACGTGAAGCGTGTGTGGGCCTAATCGCTTGTGTAGTGCAGATCAAGTGGGAATTATCCACCGCCCGAGGCAGCTTCGATGCCGTCGCAAATCAGGAAGTAGCCTGCAAGTATATCATTAATGTCTATAATAGCAAGTCCTCCGTTACGAACCTGTATGTGCCTCCCTTTGGAATCAAGCTTCGTCTTGACTCTTCGTAGTCTAAGAACATGACACTGGGTGGGTTTCACATGGATGTTCCACTGCGCTTCATATCTCTCGTTGCCTATTGGTTCCTTCATGCTGAATACTGTACACGCTCACATGTTCGGGCCACATGAGCATGCACTTCCTTGCTCGTGTATGCGCACTCTTCCTTCCAGCTTCAAATATCTTGATATGTTCGTCCATCCAGCCTTGAGATGGCGTCCATGTTCATCCATCTGAGATTCGAAGTTCGTGTAGTAGCACGATAGTCTCTTCCAAGCGTCACACGCAAAACATGACGCCTGGCCATCTTGCGCAAGACAAGGATACCTCATGCTGTGATTGGCGAAAATATCCCGGCTCATGCATAGGTAGCCAATCGACAACGGTACTTTTCATCAGCCACGAGGTACGAGCTTTTCTCGCTTCAGCAAGCCTCTAAACATCACCTGCATCACCATGCCGTACGCCGCTTGTGTGCGCCGGATATTCAGGCCCCATCGTTTCCACTACCGGCAGGAAAAAGACGTGGTGCTAGGGGGGGCTGGGAGGTACAACAAGCTGTATGAGAGTGAGTGATATTTCTATCTCTTCCTCTGGGCTCTCCCCATCATCTCCAAAGTCCGGGTAGGTGGAGTAGGAGGAGATCACTCCGGGCACGTTTTCGCCGACCGATCGCAGGCTCGAGTCTAGCGCAGTCTCTGTGCCGTGCACAACGCAAGAATGACGATTGTTCTCAACTCGCACCAAGACAAACATCACATCACCCCATCACCTGACTGCTACCAAACTGTGGCTCCGGTGACACCTGAAGACTTCTGTTGCTTGAAGACTTGGGACACTGACTCTTAAATCTCCACACCATACCCTACTGCTCCTTGGCCACAGAAACAAGCCATTGCACCACTTTTCTTCTTTAATGGGTCTGCCATGAAATAGGTAGGAAGGCCAGCTCTTGGAAACCCCTCTCACTGTTCAATTCGGATTCATCGATAATTAATTCCCACTTTGCCATCCACGCAAAAGACCCTGGATTGGACTGGACTGGATGTCGCAAGACAACAAAATGGACCGCCCCCACGCCACACAAACACGCTCAACACGCTTCGTAGACCCGCCACTTCGGCCTAGTGTGTTCAAGTCGACCGACGAACGCAGATCGCTCCTTTCGTTCTATCAAAGATACTCATATCGCGACGGACCTCGAGAGGGTAACAACCACAATAACGTCAACGGCAACAATTCGTCATCGCCACCGAGCCCCGCGACATTACTACAAAAAGCAAAGTCCCACCTTTCAGCAGACGTCTCGACAAGATGGGCAGATCTCGTCTTGATGGTGTGTTTCATGATGTCCGGCCTGGTGGATAGCTGTGCATACAACGCTTATTCTTGCTTTGTTTCGATGCAGGTGAGTAATTTTTCGATCAAGAAATTCTATCCATATTGTAAATGGTCACATTTACTAACAGCAATCTCCCAAAACAGACAGGAAACACCATATTCCTCGCCCTCGGCGCCAACGACCTCCCCATATCAACCCCGTCCCTAGCCTGGACCAAGTCCCTCACATCGATCTGCTCCTTCCTGCTCGGTGCAGGCCTCATCTCGGCTTTCCACCGAACCTTTGGCGAGCGAAAACGATGGGTCCTTGCCGCCTCTTTCTCCTTCCAAATGGCCGTGACAGTCATCTCCGCCATCCTCGTGCATTCTGGCTCCTCTAGCGAATCGCCAGCCCGGCCGGGCGAACCGTCCGCTCTCATGGGACTGGGAGTGCCGAGTGATATCGGTTTCCCAAGCATGGACCTCGTGCCAATCGGTTTGTTGAGTTTCCAAGCCGCGGGCAAGGTGGTCTCCAGTCGGGTGTTGGGGTTCAATGCCCTGCCTGCTGTGGTGTTGACGACGCTATACAATGACTTGGCGTCTGATCCGGCCTTGCTTACTGCGGGTTTGATGGGGAATGTGCAGCGCAATCGCAGGATGGGCAGCTTGCTGATGTACGTGTGCGGGGCGCTTGTGGGTGGTGCGTTTGCGCGGAGTTCGCTGGGGTTCGCGGGTGCGTTATGGTTCACGGCTGGCATCAAATCGTTGATAGTCTTGGGCTGGTTGGCGTGGAGGGAAGAGGGCAAGGCGTCCGATGTTGAGGAGGGCTAAGGGGGGAATCAGGGGATGAAATGAATGAACGAGCGACCGAGCGAACGGATGGCTGGATATATACGATTGTCATGTACTTATCATGTATACCAAATATCGAGTTATTGCTCAATTACTTCCCAAATCATCAGCCAAAGACTTTTGAACAACACCGTGTTCATGTCAACCGATGAATTACGCGGTCGAATGCGATAATCCCTATATACTCGTATCAACGAGCAGTTGCGACCATCTGGGTGATAAACATAACAAAATTGGCATACTTTACACAGAACCTACACAGAGTATTCAATCAAGTCACCTTAACCACGAGCTTGCCCCTCGTCCTCCCAGCCTTCAACCTCGTAAAAGCCTCCGCGGCATTTTCAAGCTCAAACTCCCTCTCGATACACGCCTTCAACTTCCCCTCCGCCATCCACGCCGCAAGCTGCGCAAACTCCTTATGGTTCGCATCCGTAACAACAAACTTGAACTTCCTCTCGCCACCTCCCAACCACTTCGGCCAGAACATAATGCTCAAGAAAGTCCTGGTGGTCTCGATCGAAGCATTGCCCGCAATCGACACGTACGTCCCTGCAGGCTTGAGATACTTGGCGCTGGCCCAGTAAAGCGCCGCGCCGTTGTTGAAGACATTGTCCACGATGAGGTCGAATGCGTTTCCCTTGCGGGTGAGAGCTTGCACGATATCCTCGGTCTTGTAGTCGATGACTTCGTCCGCTCCGAGCGATTTGCAGAACTCGACGTTGGTGCCCGAGCAAGACGCCGTCACGTAGCAGCCTAGGATTTTGGCGAGTTGGATCTGGTAAGAGCCCACGCCTCCACTGCCGCCGTTGATGAACACTTTGCTCCCGCCGGACTTCTCAACAAAAGGCGCGATCGTCTGCAAAGCCGTCAACCCCGCTACGCCCAGCGTCGCCGCATCCCTCAAGTCCACGCCCTCAGGCACAAGAAGACAGCGGTCGTTGCCTCCAACAACGACATACTCGCCCAACGCGCCGCCGTAAGGTGGCGGCAACGTGCCGAACACGCGCTC
>Ga0265798_10007515_pt1 | contig 14085 bp, 11 predicted proteins | sample P3T30metagenome_FD_192430 | JGI IMG/M metagenome (GOLD analysis project Ga0265798, IMG submission 192430) | Plant litter microbial communities from East Loma Ridge, Irvine, California - P3 T30 | ecosystem: Environmental > Terrestrial > Plant litter > Unclassified | place: USA: California...
CCAAAGTGGCCGCCGAAGACCTCTGCCAGCTGGTTCAAGCCGAAACCGGCCTGCCTACGCTCGTGCTCCGGACGTCGAGGTTCTTCCCCGAACAAGACGACGACGAGCAGGCGAGGGCGCTGTACGAGGACGACAACCTCAAAGTCTGCGAGCTCCTGTATCGCCGCGTGGACGTCCAGGACGTCGTGTCGGCGCACGTCTGCGCGATGCGCGAAGCCAGGGCGATCGGATGGGGCAAGTACATCATCAGCGCCCCGCCGCCTTTCGCCAAAAGCCCCGAGCTGTTGTCGTTGCTGGATTCGGATGCCGCAGGAGCGATTTCGCAAGTGCTGCCTGCGCATGCGAAAATGCTTCTTGATCGTGGATGCAAACTCCCAGCGAGATTGGACCGGGTTTACGATTCGCGCAAAGCTGTCGCGGAGCTGAAGTGGACGCCCGAGTACACTTTCGAACGAGCAGTCGAGCTGGTGAACGAGGGCAAGGACTGGAAGAGTCCGTTGACGGGACGGATGGGGAAGCGTGGGTACCACGCGCAACCCACGGGGGTGTACACGAGGTAGTGTGGCAGACCTGAGACGCACAAATGGATTCAAGCGCTTGAAGGGGACATCGTTTTTGTTCGATGACGAGTCCAGTATCCGGCGCTTGAGAGTTCCATACAAGTGCTGGATAGTTCCCATAGACAGGCTGCAAGCGATCACTAAGCAGTCCTTGATTAGACATTAGCAATGCTCTGAGACGCGCCTCATGTTCCTTGCTACTCTCGACTTCGACTCGAGAATCTAGTCTCTACAGCTCAGATTTAGATGGCCACATGCTCAGGCCAGCCGCACAGCTGGTGACCTGTACCGAAATCACAGTGCCAATCACAAGAGTTCCACGCAAACCAGCCATGAGCAAAGCCTTGCGTCTAGCTCCCTCGATAGCAGCCGTGACAGTACTGCCCATGAAACCAGCAGTAGCACCCATAAGCCAGCATTTCCAGAACGGACGCGGCGGAAGCTCACGGCTCAGAGTCGTCGACAAGTACGTATACGTGCCGAAGCACATGAACAGTTTCCCAGATTGCGAAAGGGCAGCGTTCAGAGGCGGCAGGCTGCGATTCGAAGCCAAGGAATGCAGGACAACCTCGTTGAAACCGCCTGCCGCGCCCCCCAGGGCTCCGCACAGCGTCGTGGGGAGCTGTAGATAGTGTGAGCTGTATGTCCGGACGTGGTCGAAGCTGAAGAAGCGGATTCCGGTGCGGGCGAGGACGGCTGTCAGGTTGGATCGTATGTGTCTGCTGCCGGATACGTGTCCGGGGTTGTGGGAGAGAGACGCAAAGGCGGCGTCTACGGGCAGGGATGCCGCGCCAGCTAGAGCGCCGGTGAGGAAGAAAGTGGCCTGTCGGGGAAGTGACGGTACAAGACTTCCGTTCTTATTCTGCTCAAGCCCGGTTGCTATCATGGCAGTTTGATGGTCTCTCATGTTTGAGCAGAGATGTTTGTTTGGTCTGGAAATGGTTTTCGATTTTGTTCAAGTCCATTCAATCGTGGTGATGATGTCACACGCTCTTCAGCTCTACATCCTTCGACCTCACCTTACAGCACGATCAACTGGTCTACCTAAAACGAAGAAACATACTGATCGATGCCAAAAGATATAGTCCAGTCTCAGCTGCAAACCAGTGAGTGAGCGTGTGCTCAAGCAAAACCTCGCAGCGACACAGTACACAAACTACCATCCCAAGGCACCCATACGCGTCAAGCATCGCAACCTCAGCCAGTGACCGTAGTTCCCACACAACCAAATCCACCATCTCACACGTCCAAGTCACCATACCAACCCCATAGCCCATCCACCTCCAAAAAAAAAAAAATGAAGTCCCTACCCAGCCTAACTCTCCCCTCCGCAACCGCCTGGTCAACCTGGCTCGCCTCCAACAGCACAACCTCGCCCGGCGTAACACTAACCCTCGCCAAAAAAGGCACCATCCACCCAACGACCCTCAGCCTCAACGACGCGGTCGAAGAAGCCCTCTGCCACGGCTGGATCAACGGCCAAAGCCACAAGATCGACGAAGCCACCTTCTCGCAGCGCTTCACGCCGCGCGCCAGCAGAAGCGTCTGGTCGAAGCGGAATGTAGGCCTCGTGGAGAAGCTCGAGAGGGAAGGGCGGATGCTGGAAGGTGGACGGGTTGCGGTCGAGGCTGCGAAGGGCGATGGCAGCTGGGAGAGGGCTTATAGCGGCGCGGCGAATTTGGACGAGATGCGGGATTTGGTGGAAGCGGTTCGGGGGAGTTCTGCTGGTGCGGAGGCTGCTTGGGATCGATTGAGTCGGGGTGATAGATCGCAGATTTATTTTCGGCTCGCTGCGCTTAAGACGAAGGCTGGGCGGGAGAGGAATGTGAAGGAGTTTGTGGCGAAACTTGAACGGGGTGAGGTGGGTGCTTCTTCGACTGCGGCACTATCATCTGCAAAGAAGACGCGCAAGAGAGCAAGCTCAGAAGACAACACGGAGAGAGAACACACGCAAAACCGAACAGCGAAGAAGACAAGGTCAGGGAGGCTTTCGCAGCCACCGACAGTACCATAATTGACCTTTTACATGCTCTCTCTAAGCCGAACCACAACCCGCAAGAGTTCAACTCCCCGATCATTAAAAGGTCTACTCAAACCTCTAGCACACCGTCCATCCGCCTCTCTATGCACAAGCGCTCGCATTCCAAGTCGAGCCGTAGCATCAATTTGTGTGCGCTCTTTCACCATGCAAGACAAAAGTAAAGTGACCAATAAATCGCCAAATCAAACAGTGCCCGCGATGCTCAGCTCACGAATCTGGCCCAAGACGTCTTCGACCCGCGCGTCGAGATCGCCACTGGCGTACTGGTCGCGGGTAGAAGCGTCGAGGTACTGTTGGACTTGTGCCATGCGGCTGTAGGCTTCTGCGCAGAAGCGTAGTTGGATCTTGACTAGTGCTTCGAATGTGGGGTCGAGGTAGGGTACTCTGTAGGGTCGACGTTGTTAGCTCACGTTTCGTGCTCTCAGTGAGCCTTTTGCAGCGGAGATAGATTACCTCAGGTCGATCAATTGTGGCAGCTCGCTCATCAACTGTTCGTTTAGCTGATCGTACGCAACCTTGGCCTGGTCCAATTTGTCAGCCTGTCTTCGCATGAAATCTAGCTTCAACGGTGCCATGATGTCTTCCAGCTCACTCGGCTCGAACCAAGGAGTCTTGTGGGAACTGGATGCGCGTGTTTGACGTGGCAACGCGACTCCAAACGTTGAGGTAGAGTCGCGGAGAGAAGCCATTAGGTTCAGAGTGGAGGACGACTGGAAAGATGAAATGCTGGCGGTTCGGTGCTTTCCGATGCTGCGGGCTGTTGACGTCGGGCTGCGTGAATGGCTTGGATCTTCGACAAGAGACCTCTTGATATTGGTAGGACTGGTGGGCATGGTTGACTTGTTGTACTTCTTGGGCGAGACAATATCAACGGAATCAGCACCCAACGGCGCTGAATCAAGAGCTGAGTAGTTGCTCAAGACGCTCGTCGTCCTTCCAAGAAGTGTGCGTTGGCTACGTTTGCCTTGGTTCGGCAAGCTCTTCACATCGTCATCTTCTTCGGCAGTTCCAGTGTCGAGCTCACCCTCTTCATGGCCCACGTCAAAGCGCTGCCGAATACCGTTGAGGGCTTTCGGCGGCGAGGGGAATCCGAGGTCGGAAATAGTCTTCGCGCTGAGAGACACGCTACCTTGGCGTGATACTGAGGGAGAAGAGAAGGGAGAGTAATCATAAAGGAAATCTGGTGGGCTGACCATTTCTTGTTCTTTCTCGGTCCGAGGCAGCTTGGCCGGGTCCTTGTCGGGCTTCTCGGTGAGCCTCTTGACTTTCGAGCGCATTGAATCGTAGTCAAGCATCTTGTGGTTTCGCTTCTTGATGCCTGCAAATCCACATCAGTAAACCTTCAACCTCAGTACCGCAGCAAGTTTCTCAACTTACACTCGTTGATGTCTGGGAAGTATGCGCAAAAGCGGTTGATCGGCTCCAGTACGGTCGTCCTGTAGATGTAATCCATGAGCTCTCCGTGTGCATCCAAGTCCACCCTCATGAGACCAGCAAAGCTCTCCTGCTCGCCGCGGTCCATCTCCCACTCGATTTGTCGCAGCTCTTCCTTGTCTTCGATCCCTTTTTCATGATCCCACGCAGTTCCTCGGAGGTCAGAGGGCACACACCTGTAAGGGCCATCCAGCGCTTTCACCGTCTCGGCATCCAGGTCTTCGACCGCCTGCTTGTAGCTCCGACTGACGCCGTCCGTAGCGCCGCTGTCGCCGTAGAAGGCGTCAATGGTCTCGGCGATGCGCATTTGCGAGGCGGTCATGGCTCGTAGCGAGTCGAGGTATCCCTTGGCTTCCTTCTGCAGGCGGAGCGAGGCGGATTCCAGCGTGCGGTAGCGACGCTCTTCGACTTCGTACTGTCGGTCGCTCGTCTTCTCCACCTGGCCAGTCTTCATCATGACCTGCGTCGTCGCACGACCGACCTGAATGGTGGCGTTAGCCTACCGCCACAACATCAGATTCCAACCTTCAGGCAACATACATTCTTCTTGAACCCGGACCACGACATGTTGGCAGCGTTGGGGTTCGGTCGCTATGTGGCAGTTTTGAATGCGATTTTTGAAGGCGTCAGGGGTAGGATACAATTAACTGTGTGATCGGCTAAGCGATCAGGAAAAGAAGGGGAGCGGTGTGTCTGTGTTGGTCGCAAACAAACACCCTTGAACTCGGACTCCGCGCAGTCACTTTGGCTTGGGCGGCGGCGTGAAGTCCAGCGGCTTGGCGGGGCGCAGTTCATTTGACGTGACGTAGCGTTGTCCAAATCTGGGCATGTCCATGTGAAGAACATGGACAATAAATTCGCGATTGTTTCTAGGTAAACGATAGAACAAATGTCACGACTCAGCCCAACGAGAGGATGTGTATTGATGACACTGAAATAACATGAAAAACGACAGATGCTTTCTTAGGTTCCCATCCCATATCGCTAGAAAAACAAAATGATTGGATTTTAATTCTACGCCTTGAATCCCTTGCCCTCAAACCCAGGACGACCACCCTTCTTCGCGCCCTTGGGCTTGTTGCCGCTCTGGCCCTTCTTGCCCTTGCCCTTCTGACCCTTGCCCTCAGACCTTGCCTTGAGGTTAGCCTCTCTCTTCTTGTCCTTCATCTGCTTGCCCTTGACGACAGCATCCTCGCGGTCCTTCCACTCCTTCTCACTCTTGCTCTTGCCCTTCTCCTTACGCTTGAGGGCCTTCTTCAACAACGACGTGTCGTCTCGGACACGTTCGCCGTGCGCGCGCTTCTTCGCGTTCAGCCACAAGTCTTTCTCTGCAATGTCCGCGCGCTTTTCCGGGTCAAGGCCGGCGAGGCGCTTCTGCTTCGCTTCGGCGGCTGCAAGAGCGGTCTTGACGTCTTGCGGGCCCTTGCGCTTCTTTGCGTCAACGAGGTGGCTGAGCGTGGCGTCAGGGGCGGAACCGTCGTCGAATGCGAGACGAGAAAATGAAAAGCTGTTTTGCTCCTCCTTGGGGGTCTCTCGGGGAGAGAAGATGTCGACGTTCAGCGGGCTACCGCTACCACGAAGGCGCTCTTCTTGCTTTCGATCTTCCTCCTCTTTAGCAAGACGGCGCAACTCCTTCTTGTGAGCCTTGCGCTGTTCTTCCTTCTTCCGCCTTTGGTCCAAAAGTTCCTGGCGAGACTTGGGGTTTTTGCCGTCGGGGCCGTCGGCTTTGCGTTTGTTGCGGAGCTCCTCTATTCTTGAGCGCAAGCGGTCTTGCAGGGCTTCGGAGTCAATATTGGGGAGGTTCAGTCTAGGTGACGCTGTGCCGGAAGATGTGGGCCGGGGCTTGGTGGCGGCGGTGGTGTCGAGCGCTGTGGGAAGAGGTTGTTGCTTCACTGATGATTGCGACTTCTTTTGGGGAGCAGATGTCGGCTGGTCTGAAGGCGGTACTATCGATGATGAGGATGAGGCAGTGGATTGGTTGGCCGAGAGGTCGAACGCTGGGCTGTCGAGAGCCGGGCTGGAGGGTGCTGTAGAGGCGCCATCGTCAGAATCAACAAGTCCGCTCATGTCGACCTTGTCCATGTCTGACGCGCCGGCAAGTTCAGTCGGCTCGTCGTCCTCGTCATCGTCTTCATCGTCGTCTTCATCCTCGTCGTCATCATCGTCGGCAGGTGCCTTCTTTGACGTCTTCTCAACCTTTGACTTTTCCTTCGTGGCGCCATCAACATCTCCATCCTGCTTCGCAGCCTTCTTAGCATCCCTCTTCTCCTTCAGCTTAGCCGCCTTCTCCTTCTTCTTCTCTCTCTTATCCTTGCGCTTCTCAGCCTTCAGGCGGCGTCTCGCCTCAGCCTCATCGGCAGTCTCCTCGACCTTCTGCCTCTTGCCACCCTCCTGCTTCTCGTCGGCGTCGACCATCTCCTCATCACCATCGTCCATGCCCAGCTCGCGCTTCCTCTTCAGCTCGCGCTCCTTCATGATGTCGAGAGCGCTCTTCTGGTTCGCGGGGTCGAGCTTCGCCTTCTTAGCGGCGTGCTTCTCTTCCTTGGTCTGCTTCTTCGCTTTCCACTGATCGTTCGGGTCTCTCCCGTCGACTATCTGCGAGCCATAGTACTCTTGCGCAGGCGTGAGCGCAAGCAGGGATTCGAAAGCTTTGGCGTGGCTCTGTAGGCGCTCCTGTGGAAAAAAAGCAAAGCAACGGTTAGAAAGTGTTGCAAGATTTTTTAGCACAGAGCTGAGATGTGATTTACCTCGAGGCCGTCGAGAATGTCTTCCTGTCCCGACATTGCTGTGGCTTGTACAATTTGTCTGGTGTGTTATGCACGCGCCGGAAAAGAGTATTTGGGAGGTAAACGCAGAGTCTCACGGCGCACCAACACTACTCAGGCCCTTCGCTTCGGCCGGTGTGAACTTGGAGTGAAGAGAAGTTGCTCGCCCGACCCGCTGAAATCTTGGCGCGGCCCAAACTCTATTCTTGCCGAGGCTCCACACTTTTTTCCCTGACTAGGAATTGTATGTATCGCTTTAGTACACGAGCATGAATGTGATCGGGGAGCTCTACATCGTTGGAAGATACATGTGGTCTCGAGTTATGCGTGAACATAGCAAGGACTCCGATGTCAGATGGCTGAGAAATCTGCCACTGTGTCAAGTACGAAGCAGGCTAAGGAAACAACATTGCCGTCAGGTCAATTAAAGACGGCAACCAACACAATTGGCTGTAGCAGGCGTGATAATCTCTATCTAACATATACAGAGCTTCCATTCGCCCACTAATTGCAAGCTCTATAACAACGCTCCCAATCTTTCTCGAGTCCTCGACTCAACAATTATGTACACAAAAAAAAAAGGAACGGCATCAAGAATGCTGCAACGCCACGCCGGCCGCTCTGTGTCCCTCGACGAACTCGACCGGCGCCGTGTAGTGGGCCTTGCCGTAAGCGTAGTAGTAGCCGACGGTGAAGATGATAGTGGCCACCCAGACCAAAGGCGACCAGTTGGCGGTGGAGAGATCAATGGGCAACGTAGGGGGGAAGCAGGACCAGACGATGATGAATGCGCAGTACAAGAAGCCAAAGCCGTTGATGTAGATGCCAAACTTGCCGAGACCCCAGCGGGCATGTGGCATGGGCTCACCCTTGATGCGCTTGAGGAGCACGCAGCCTGAGGGAGTGTCAGTGAGGATCTCGTTCGACTAGGTATATGTTACTTGTACTCACCAATGCTGATCATGTAGGTGGACAGGAGACCTTGAACGGACAGAGAAACCAGGATCTCGAATGCGAGCGAGCTACCCAGCGGGATCAAACTGAGGACGGCAACGATGGCGGATGTGGCGTAGACAGAGTTGAAGGGAATGTTCCACTTGTGGTTCCTGTTTTGCGTTAGCTTAAATATATCGCAACATTTAGACGGCAAGCTTACATCTTGCCGAGCCATCCAGAGAAAGGCAGGCCCTTGTCACGAGAAAAGGCCCACATCTCACGTGCGCTGGTGGCCAGAGAGGTGATGTTACCAGCGTAGATCAGGATGAGCAGAATCACGTTCAAGAACAATGAGAGCGGCCGCGAGCCAGTGTTGTTGAAAAGCACAGCGTAGGGAACATCAGCCTCAAGAACACCCTCGAGAGGGCCGATGCAGAACAGCATCGCAACCATCATGCACAAGGCGGCGACGACGTTTCCGACGTAGGACCACACCATGCATCGCGGGACGGTCACAGAAGCGTCTTTCACCTCTTCACTGATGTGCACCACGCTGTCGCTACCGAGAGTGCAGTAGAGGACGGTGATTTGACTGAGCATGAAGGCCGTGCCCATACTGCCCCAACCGCTGTTGTTCTCCCAATGCGCAAAGACTTCTTCCGCCGAGTTCTTCGGCGCCAAGGCAAGGATGGGAATAAGCACGATGAAGAATCCAACCACGTGGATGATCAAACTGCCAATCTCCAGCGCGGGCATGAAACCAGAGCCCCAAGTGTTGAATACGATGGTGATGAGGTTGAAAGCCCACATGATCAAGGTGATCTGCCAGCCTGTGCAGAAGAAGTCAGGCTTGTACACCTGAACCATGGCCTCGATCTGGTAGGCGAGGACCTGCGTGCTTCCAGCGGTACCGGCGAGCCATCCAAGAGTTGACATCCAGCCGGAAGAGTAGGACAGAACCTTTTGCCATGCAGGAGGCGAGAACTCGGAGACCCAGTGGTATTGGCCGCCTGAAGTAGGGGCCATCGATGCCATCTCTGCAAGACTGAGGACGACCGAGAAGAAGCAGATGATCGTGACGATGAAGCAGACGAAGAGACCGCCGAAGCCGCCGTTTGCGAATCCAACAGATAGCGAGGTCAGGATGAATTCCCAAGATGCCATGTACACAGCTGTTCGCGCCGTTAGTCGATGCAACCATTGTCGGGACGTTCATATGAGTGGCTCTTGGGGGGACACATTGATTGGGACAAACTGCCACCAGTATGGCCCAAATATGCTCCAATATGTTTGGCCCCCAAGAGAGTGACATCCCAACTTACCCACGAAGCCTAACGCACTCCAGAAACCCCAGCGACGCTTCATTTCCTGCTGTTTCCCCAATCGCAACATGTCGCGTTTATCGTGGTCGCCATTGCTCATGATCTCCTGACTGTCGGAGAAGGAGTCGGAATCAGTCTTGACGCCGGTTGCACTTGCTGAAGCGCCCTTCATCTCGATGTCTTCGTACGGGCGCTCCATGGAGCGCAGTCGTGAGCTCTCAGCCATTGCGAGAAGGTGTGGTGATCCAGGCAAGTGATAGAGGCGGAAACCGAAAGGCTGTGGGGGGAAGTCCGCTCACTCGCTATCACTCTCGCTCTCACTTTCGATCTGAGCCTGTCGAGGGATGAAGATCCGTAAAAGAGAAAGACAGGATGTACACAGGGACGGGTCGGCGTGAAGAAAGTCACCCGCCTAGTTTAAGTCGACAAGGAAGATTCCCACGCGACTCGCCTCTTCACAGCCTAATGCACGCAATGCAAGGCAGCTCGCCGAACAGACTCTGCCGGTGCGGGCATGATTGGGTCAAAGATGCGGTCTCGATCTCTCGGTTGTGTGTGGAAGGATGCGTGGGCCGGCACTTGTTGATGCAAGTGTAGCAGGAAGGGTGGAGTCGTGGCGCGGACCCTGAAGGATGATTGGGTTCAGGTTCCCATCGCTTGTCTCGCTTGCGTGAGGGCCGGGGGGGGATCGGCCATGTTCAGCCGTCTCCGTTAGATTGCCAGAGCCACGCCCTACCCTCCCAAGGCCTCCCAACGCCGGACGCTATCCTCTCTGCAGTATTCCTCCGGCAAATCCAGTGGGTGTTGCATCTGTGCATCTTCAAGCCGTCGTGCATCCTTCGTTGCGTTTGACATGGCAATAGCCTGTTTCGATCTTGCAGAAGCTCCTCAACATGTGAAGAACGTACGAATCTGGTCAGCTCAGTGCTCAAAGTAGCAAGTACACCTCAGGTGATCAACGCAGAGTCGCAGACAAAGGAAAAGGCCTCGGTGCTGGTGCCGGTGCTGGTTGGAGCCACGTCCTCCCTCGCGAGATTGTGGTAGGTGGTATCGTGGGGGCACTAATATCTGTAGCAAAGTTCAAGCAAAGGTAGGGCTACCAGGGCACATCTCGCGAAAGAGGTGCAAGCGAAATGTTCCGAATGCGACATAATATTAATCTCCCAGCCAAGTCGGATAGAGATGCGCCTACTATGGGAAGTAAGGTCGGCAAAGTAAGCAATAACAGTACTGTAGTATGTAGTTCAGCACCTTCCACACATATTCCAGAAAATCCGAATCACCCAGCCACGTGCAATGCATGCACCTCAATAATTCTCATCACTTCGATTCCTGTGCCTCCTCGTAAACCTCCCTCGCCAATTACCTAATCACCTTCTCCTCCTCCTTCTCCGACTTCCCATTCAAAATCCTATCCTTCAGCCTCCCCATCCCAGGAATAAGACTGTCGTTTTTCTGTCGGCTAGGGCCCTGATCGACAAAACAATAATCAGTACATAATCCCGCAAGCGTATATAAAACGCAACTCCGAAAGAAACATACCAACAACTTATCCGCATCCCCCGGCTCGCCCTTCTTCAACGCAGCCATGACCTCCGCAGACTTGGCCCTGGCAGCCTGCGCCTGAGCCGAAGTCATGGTCTTTTCGTTCGCGACGTTTGCGTTGGGCGCGTGAGTCCATGGGCTGGGCTCCCAGCCTTCGATCGTGTTGCCCTTGGAGGCCATTGTTGTGTTGCGTAGAGGGTGGAGTGGGGTGTTGTAGTGGTTTTTGTTTCAATCAGGCGACAGGTTACCCTTGTGGCGTGCGCAAGGTAGGTGTTTGGTTATAGTGGGACTGCTGATGTGGATTGTGGATTATATCGGATGGTAAGGATGTGAGTGAGTCTTTTCGATCCTCGTGTTTGTCTTCGAGGTCATGAGGTTAGATATATACATGTATATATATGTATTCCCCACCACCTGAATATACCCTGCTCACCTTACCTACATCATACCACCACCACTCACCTGACCAGCTCTGTCCAACCACAAAGTGCACCGGTGTGGACATGTGCTCTGCGCCTCGTTCTCCCCCCCGATTTCGCCCTGTAGCGCAATCCTTCGGGCTTGACCATCTATACGAAAGTATATCGTATCTCAGTGATAATGAATCTCCTCCTACTACAGTCACATCATGCATGTTCACGGGGAAAGAGACGTCAACCCCCAGAGGTATCTGTAGGCTTGTGTGCACACTAGTGTCGATTGATTTGGTGCAATATCGATGGTGTGGTGGATTTTTTTGAAGGCTCGGAGTTGATCAATCTTCGCATACAGTAAATGGTGGTGCTGAGCCTCGCTCGGCAACTCAAGGGTAACCTACCTAGGTATGGATAGATCTACACTCGCAATTGCCGATCATGGCAAGCACAAAAAACCTTCTGCGGATAGAAAACAAGAATAGAAACATCCTTCGCGTGGCAGTGTCAAAGCCTCAAGAGTGGGTTCCCACCTACTGTACATGTAGTGTGAAGAGGAAACGTCACGAGACCCAATACAAGGATTTTTGATTGCAGCGAGTTGGAAACTTCATGTTGATAGCATACGGCAGTTAAACGATTTGATCAGCGCACCCGAACCTAGACAATACAATGCAGACGAACGCCTGAGGACAACTAAACAGACCGTCCCGACCAACCAGCGAGCCCGAGCAACCAATTGTCATTACACCCCCGTTCTGTAACAATCCGGGACCTTGAGCCATTGGTTTTCCCCCCATTCCCTTTCGAGTCCATCCCATCACACTCAACCCATAGTCCTAGCATGCGCATCGAAAATGTCATTACGCCAGCCGTCAGCGCTGAACTCCTCAATCTTATCAGCAGCCTGCATAGCTTCCTCGTTCCAGAGCTTGACGATGGAACCGGGTGCGTAGCGATTGCGGAACACACCCTTGCCGGGCTGTGTGACACCGACTCTTGTGTAAAGGTCTGGATCGTCCTCGGGAGTGAGCCTGGCAGCGACGGCCTTGAGGAAAGTCATAAGGTCGTTGGGGTCGGAGATGCGAGTGGCCCGCAGGCGCTCGCGAGCGTAAAGCAGCTCGCGGTTGGCGGCGTGGAAGAAGTCTGTAAGAGCTGTGGCGAGCTGCTTCTCCATTGTCTTGCGCAGGATCGGGCGGAGGATGGGCTTGATGATCCAGGCGAGCCAGCTGAAGCGGCTCTTGCGCAGCTTGTAGTTCAGCTTGTGGATGTTCACGCGCACGGCTTTGAGAGTGAGGATCTGCTCAAGACGCTCCTTGCAGATCTCGACATCGACGTGGATGTCGATGCCACGGTCGTCGAGGGCGAAAGAGGCGATTCCCTCGTCTGTCATGCGCAGGATACCGCTATGGGCCCGCATCCAGAATCCGAGTTCGTCCGCGCGGGCGGAGAGACCGTCGAGCTTGATTGTCATGAGGTTGGTGGACTTTGAAGCAGTGCGGAATCGGGCCTTCTTGAATTCAAAATCGTTGTAGGCCTCAACCTTGAGGCGGTACGGAAGGAAGGAAGTGTGGTTGACGGTGTGGCCAGGCTCAACAATGAGATTCTCTAAGAGCAAGTCCACGTCTGGGGTGCTGACTTCCAATCTCGGGATCGGGACATACTGGATGGCAGAGATGAATAGAGGCACGAAGACATTGATGGCATCCTGGAAAAGCTCTGGGTTGGCGAGGCTGTTAGATGGCGAGAGGATAGTGGCAAGGTGGATTGTCGTTTGGATCATGTTGTGAATGTCCTTGTCTTCCAACACACTCGTGACTGTCACTTGGACTTGCTCGAGAAGAGTATCGATGTCGTCGCGAAGACTGCTGTCAGAACCAACCTTCTTACTCTTCTGACGAAGTTCCTGGAACTTTTCTTGTGCGTTGGTGAAGAACTCTGGATCGGTCAGGAGCTTTTGCAGGCTGTTGCCGATGTCGTTCATGAGGTCCTCGAACTCGGGGTCGTTCTGCTTGTGGCTCACGACCTTCTTGAGGAGCTCCTCGCACTTCTCCCATTCCTTGAGATCGCCAAAGCTTTTGACGAAAGACCAGAAGTTTCGCAATGCTCTGTCAGTCTCCGGGTTTTCCTGCACGTCGTCCTGTGCAGCTTCGACAATCTCTTCCGCGGCACGAGAGTAGACCTTTGCATAACGCTGAATGAGCAGACCCAGGGTAGATACGGACTCAGTGTAGTCGTTGCGTTTCCGCAGCTTCAAGACTGCCTCTTGGAGGCGGTTGAGCATTGTCTGGCCCTCATCACCGGACAACTTCTCTTCAGCAGTGTGGACCGCAGTCTGGGTGACCTTGGCGGCACCATTGGCAACAACCTTGCTCACCTCTTCAGCCTCGGCCTCTAGGTCCTTGGCTGAAGGGATAGGCTGATCCGCATCTGCACCCGGCTTTGCAACAGCCTGCTGCTCTGCTGAAGAAGGCTCGATCGCTCTGCTCGCCTTTTGCGCCACCTTGCTCAAAGTGAAAGCCGAGTCGCTGAAGACCTCCTTTCCAACAATGCTCAGATCATTCAAGAACACCCTGAAGTCAGAGTTGGTGAGCAACAATGATCCGACTGTACGTATGCTCTGGTAGGCAGCCGCAGTGTCCGCCTTTGCCTTGCTGGCGTTGACCCGTTTTGCGAGATCTTGTACATCGACTTCAACCCTACTCTTACTCATGTACCAAAGAAGGTCCTGGATCTGGTCCTTGTCGTTCTTGTGCTGCATCAAGTCCATGAATTGTTGCAGCCATCTCTTTGTGTATTTGACCAATAGACGCCCGCTGTCGGAGAGCTCGGCGGCCTCTGGGTTGAGGATGTCGGCGGCGAGGATTGTACGCAGGTTGATAATGATCTGCTCGGTGCTAGGCATGAAGCCTTTGGAAAGAGCGCGGACCTGCTGGTAGCTGTGAAGCTTCTTGTGCAACTCGTGTTGCATGTGGGTTTCGTCATTCTCGTATTGAGGGAGGAGCGGCTGGCGGTCATCGGCGCTCTTACGGCCACCGCCGAAGCAGGAGGAGAGTGACATGATGGCTG
>Ga0265798_10007517_pt1 | contig 14084 bp, 13 predicted proteins | sample P3T30metagenome_FD_192430 | JGI IMG/M metagenome (GOLD analysis project Ga0265798, IMG submission 192430) | Plant litter microbial communities from East Loma Ridge, Irvine, California - P3 T30 | ecosystem: Environmental > Terrestrial > Plant litter > Unclassified | place: USA: California...
TCGCTCCGCGCCCTGCGCACCGACTACATCGACCTCTACCAGCTGCACCGGCCCGACCCCGAGACCGACGTGGACGAGACGCTGTCGGCGCTCAGCGACCTCGTGCGCCAGGGCAAGGTGCGGGCCATCGGCACCTCGTCGATGCGCGGCTCGGAGATCGTCGAGGCCCAGTGGACCTCGGAGCGCCGCGGGCACGAGCGCTTCCGCACCGGACAGCCGAACTACTCGATGCTCGACCGCGAGATCGAGCGCGAGATCCTGCCCGTGGCCCAGCGGTACGGCATGGGCACCCTCGTCTACAGCCCGCTCGCGGGCGGGGCGCTCTCGGGCAGGTACCGGGCAGGCCAGGCCAACGAGAACTTCCGGGCGAGCACCGGCATGCGGCACTTCCGTGACGAGCGCCGCCTGGCCGCGATCGAGCAGCTGATCGCCCTGGCGGACGAGCTCGGCATGCCCCTCGCGCACCTCGCCATGGCCTTCACGCTCGCCCACCCGGGCGTCACGTCGGCCATCGCCGGCCCCCGCACCATGGAGCAGCTCGAGGCCACCCTCGCGGGCGCCGACGTCAGCCTGTCCGACGAGGTGCTCGACCGGATCGACCAGATCGTGCCCCCGGGCGAGAGCGTCGGCGCGATGGACATGGTCTACCGCGGCCCGGAGGTCGGCGACCCGTCGCTGCGTCGTCGCCCGCTCGGCTCGCGCTCGGCCGCCTGACGCCGGAGGGGCCGGCCCCCACGGCGGCGTGCGACGCCGCGGAGGGGGCCGGGCCGGTCAGCGGCGGGCGACGCGGTCGTCGTGCCCGACGATCGTGCGCACCGTGTCGGTCGAGATGCGGTCGTCGCGAGCGGTGCCCGTCGAGGCGGCCGCCGCCTCCTCGGCTCCCGCCCCCGTGGCGGCGGCGTGGGCCGCCTCGCCGTGGCCGTCGGCGCTCATGGTCGACTCGTCGAAGGGCGAGTCGCCGCCGAGCACGCGCTCGACCTGGCCCTTGTCGACCTCGCCGGTCCAGGTGCCGACGAGCAGGGTCGCGACCGCGTTGCCGGTGAAGTTCGTCAGGGCCCGCGCCTCGGACATGAAGCGGTCGATGCCGACGATCACGCCGACGCCGTCGACGAGGTCGGGCCGGTGCGCCTGCAGCCCGCCGGCGAGGGTGGCGATGCCGGCGCCGGTGACGCCCGCGGCGCCCTTCGACGCGATCATCATGAACAGCAGCAGCGACAGCTGCTCGCCCACGCTCAGCGGCGTGCCCATCGCGTTCGCGATGAAGAGCGACGCCATCGTCAGGTAGATCGCCGTGCCGTCGAGGTTGAACGAGTAGCCGGTGGGCACGGTGATGCCGACCACGGGCTTCGAGACGCCGAGGTGCTCCATCTTCGCGATGAGGCGGGGCAGCGCGACCTCGCTCGACGACGTCGACACGATCAGCAGGTACTCGCGGCCCAGGTACTTCATGACCCGGAAGATGTTGATGCCCGTGACGAGCTTCAGCACGGTGCCCAGCACGCCCGCGACGAAGACGATGCACGTCACGTAGAAGGCGACCATCAGCGTCGCCAGGGCGACGATGGCCGCTACCCCGGTCTCGCCGACGACGGCCGCGATGGCGCCGAAGGCGCCGATCGGGGCGACCCACATGATCATCGCGAGGATGCGGAACACGAGCACCTGCAGGTTGCGGACCCCTTCGAGGATCGTCGCGCCGCGCGCCCCCATCCGCTGCAGCGCGAAGCCGACCAGCAGGGCGACGAACAGCGTCTGCAGGATCGACCCGCTCGTCAGCGACGAGACGAGCGTCTCGGGGATGATGCCGAGCAGGAACGCGGCGGTGCCGCCGGCCTCCTCGCTCGCCGGCGCCTCGTAGCCGGTGTTGCCGACCATGAGCCCCTCGCCCGGGTGGATCAGGTTGCCGACGACGAGGCCGATGGCCAGGGCGAAGGTCGACATGGCGATGAAGTAGCCGAGGGCCAGTCCGCCGACCTTGCCCACCGTCGCGGCCTTCGCGATCGAGCCGACCCCGAGCACGATGGTGCAGAAGATCACCGGCGCGATCATCATCGAGATGAGCGACACGAACGCGGTGCCGATCGGCTTGAGCTGCACCGCGACGTCGGGCGCGGTCAGGCCGACGAGGATGCCGGCCCCCACCGCGACGATGACGGCGATGTAGAGCCAGTGCGACTTCTCGATGCGCCGGAGGCGCGCGAGGGGACGACGGGGAGGCTCGCCCGACGAGGCGGTGCGGCCGGGGCCGTCGGGGCGGTCGCTGCCGTCGGGGCGGGGCGTTCGGGCGGAGGGCGTCTTTGCCATCGGTCGTTCCTCGTGCTGGTGACCGGGACGACGTCGTCGACCGGTCGGCGGGGTGGTCGGGCCATCTTGATCGGCCCGGGCGGCCGGCACGAGGTTGCGTTCATAGTGTTCGCGGCCGCGACGGCCCGCGCGGGGCGTCGGGGCGTCGGGGCGTCGGGGCGTCGGGGCCTGCGTCGACCGTCGGCGTCGGGGGCGGTCGCTAGGGTGTCGCCATGACCGACGACGCCGTGCCCCAGAAGACCGTCCAGCTGCGCCGCTACGAGCTCGCCCCCGGGGTGCTCGACGACTTCGTCGCGTGGTTCACCTCCCGGCTGGTGCCGGCCCGCACCTCCTCGGGCTTCACGGTCGAGTTCGCCTACGCCGACCGCGAGGTGGACGAGTTCACCTGGGCCGTCAGCGCGCCCGGCGACGCCGAGGCGTTCCTCGCGCTCGAGGCCGACTACCTGGCCTCCGACGCGCGGGCCGCCGCGTTCGCGGGCGAGCCGCAGCGCGTCGCCGTGTCGCACGTGCGGCTGGTCGAGCCCGTCGTCTGAGGTCGGGGCGGCCCTGCCGTCCCGCCTGTCCTGCCCGTCCTGCTGTTCGCCCGCCGCCCGCCCGCACCGTCGCGAGAGGAGTCCTCGATGCGTCGTTCCTCCATCGCCGCGCGGCTCTTCGCGCTGCAGGTCGTCGGCGTCGTCGTGCTCGCCCTCGTCGCGGGCGCCTGGCAGTGGACGAGCGCCCGCACCGACACCGAGCGCGCCGCCGCGGCGCGCTGCACCGCCCTGGCGACGTCGATCGCCGACAACCCGTTCGTGCTCGAGGCGCTCCGCTCCGACGACCCGTCCGCCGAGCTCGAGCCGTACGCGCTCGACCTCATGCGCGACACCGACACCGACTTCGTCACGGTCATGACGCCCGACCGCACCCGCCTGACGCACCCCGACCCGGCCGAGATCGGGCGACCCTTCATCGGAACGATCGAGCCCGCCCTCGAGGGCCGTGCGTTCAGCGAGACCTACGCGGGCACGCTCGGGCCCTCGGTCCGCGCCGTCGTGCCCGTCCGTGACGAGGGCGGCTCGATCGTCGCGCTCGTGGCCGCGGGCGTGACCGTCGACAGCGTGTCCGCGGCGCTCAGCCAGCGCCTCCCCCTGCTCGTGGGCGGGGCGCTCGCGACCGTGGCCCTCGGGGCGCTGGCGGCGTGGCTGCTCAGCCGCCACCTCCGGCGCGTGACCCGCGGCCTCGGCGCGGAGGAGCTCGGCCGCGTGAGCGACCACCACGAGGCCGTGCTGCACTCGGTCGGCGAGGGGCTCGTGCTCGTCGACGACCGGGGACGCCTCACCCTGGCGAACGACCACGCCGCCGCGCTGCTCGGGGAGCCCGCGCTGGCCGCCGACGTCGCGCGGCGGCCCGTCCCCGTGGCCGAGCTCGACCTGCCCGCCTCGCTGGCCGAGCTGCTGCGCGGCGGCGGCGAGGCCCAGGACGAGGTGCACGTCGCCGGCGACCGCGTGCTCGTCGTGAACCAGCGCGTCGCGGCGGCCCCGGGCACGGCGCGGGCGCGCACGGGCGCGGGCCGCCGCCTCGGGACGGTCACCACCCTGCGCGACCACACCGAGCTGCGGCAGCTGACCGACGAGCTGCGCACCATGAGCACCCTGTCGGAGGCCCTGCGGTCGCAGACCCACGAGTTCGCCAACCGGCTGCACACGATCGTCGCGCTGATCGAGCTCGGCCGTGCCGACGAGGCCCTCCGCTTCGCGTCGGACGAGCTCGACCTCGGCCAGGTCCTCGCCGACCAGGTCGTGGCGGCGGTGGACGAGCCGGTGCTGGCCGCGCTGCTGCTCGGCAAGAGCGCCCAGGCGCGGGAGCGGGCCGTCGACCTCAGGCTGCACGTCTCGCCCGACTTCGGCACGCCGCGGGTGCCGGTCCGCGACCTGGTCACCGTCGTCGGCAACCTCGTCGACAACGCCCTCGACGCGGCGGCGCCCCGGGCTCGTGCCGAGGCCGACGCGGCGGACCACGCGGGGCAGGGGCCGGCCGAGCCGGGGCTGACCGCGCCGGGCCTGGCCGCGCCGGGCCCTGCGCGCGCGGCCGTCCGGGTCGCCCTCGAACGCCCGGCGCCGGGCCTCGTCCGCGTCGCGGTCTCCGACACCGGCCCCGGGCTGCCCGAGGGCCGGGACGTGTTCCTCCGCGGGGTGAGCACCAAGGCGGCGGGCCCCGAGGGGCGCGGCATCGGCCTCGCGCTCGTCGCCCAGGTCGCGCGGCGGGCGGGCGGCACCGTCGACGCCCGCACGACGCAGGACGGCACCACGATCACCGTCGAGCTGCCCGACGACGACGAGGGGCAGGTGCGGTCGTGACCGGCGCCTCCTCGTCCCGGCCCCCGGCCGCTCCCCCGGTGCGCGTGCTCGTCGTCGACGACGAGCCGCTCACCGCCGAGGCCCACGGCGCGTACCTCGCCCGCCTCGACGGGTTCGAGCTCGTCGGCGTCGTGCACGACGGCCGGTCCGCCCTCGACCGGCTGCGGCAGCCCGGCGTCGACCTCGTGCTGCTCGACCTGACGCTGCCCGACATCCACGGCCTGCAGCTCTGCCGGGCCCTGCGCGCGGCGGGCTCGACGGTCGACGTCGTCGCGATCACCGCCGTGCGCGACGTCGCCGTCGTCAAGAGCGCGGTCTCGCTCGGCATCGTGCAGTACCTGATCAAGCCGTTCACGTTCGCGACCTTCGCCGAGCGGCTCGCCGGCTACCTCGCGTTCCGCCGCGGGCTCGACCAGGGCGAGGGGCAGGTGACCCAGTCCGAGGTCGACGCCAGCCTGGCCACGCTGCGCACCGCGACGACGCCCGCGCTCGCCAAGGGCATCGCCCCCGAGACGCTGGCCGCCGTGGTCGAGGCGCTGCGCTCGGCGTCGACGGCGACGGCGACGTCGGCGTCCGCATCGGCGTCCGCATCGGCGTCCGAGTCGGCACCGGCACCGGCACCGGCACCGGCACCGGCATCCGAGGCCTGGGCGAGACCGCCGGCCGACGACGCGGCGGACGTCGATCCCGACGACGGCGCGACCACCCCGCGAGGAGGCGCGCTCTCGGCCGGCGAGGTCGCCGCGGCCGTCGCGGTCTCGCGCGTCACCGCCCGCCGCTACCTCGAGCACCTCGCCGACGCGGGCCAGGTCGACCGCGTGCCCCGCTACGGGGCGCCGGGCCGCCCCGAGCACGAGTACCGCTGGCGCTGAGACGCGACGCCGCCCCGCCACCGGCGCTGCACCGCACACGACGAACCCCGTTCCGTTCACCGAACCACCGAGCAACGGGGTTCGTTGAACGGAACGGGGTTCACAACGTGATCGCCGGGTCCCGGGCGCCGGGCACCGGGAGCCGCGTGCCGGGCACGGAGCCCGGCGCCGCCGCTACGCCCGGGGCACCCGCACGGTCAGCCCGCCCGGCTCGATCCAGGTGCGGAACCCGGTCGCGACGCCGAAGCCGTCGCCGTCGACCTCGATGTCCTCGGGGCTCTTCAGCGACACCTCGATCTGCTTCGCCTTGACGTAGCGCAGGGCCTCGTTCTCGGTGCCCGGCAGCTTGTCGGCGAAGGGCAGGCGGCGCACGACGCCGTTCTCCCAGAACACCTTGTAGAGGATGTGCGCCCAGCCGCGCACGCCCTTCGGGCGCAGCAGCAGGATGTCGAACAGGCCGTCGTCGATGGCCGCGTCGGGCAGCAGCACGATGTTGGCGGGCAGGGCGCCGCAGTTGCCGACGATGATCGTGTGGGCGCGCATGTCGCGCTGCTGGCCGCCGTCGATCCGGTAGCGGAAGACGAGCTGGTTCTCGTCGCGCAGCGTCGCGGCCAGGGCCTTGACGTAGGCGAGCCAGCCGACCTTCTTCTTGAGGTCGTCGTCGGTGTTCGCGAGCATCTTCGCGTCGATGCCGAGACCGGCCATGACCACGTAGACGTGCTCGCTGGTCGAGCCGTCCTCGCGGCGGATCTCGAGCATGCCGAGGTCGATCTCGCGGTCCTCGCCGCCGAACGCGGTGTCGAGCGAGTTGTCGAGGTCCTCGAGGGTCAGCTTGAGGTTGCGGGCGAGCAGGTTGCCCGTGCCGCTGGGCAGCAGGGCGAGCGAGGCGCCGGAGTCGTGCACCGCCTCCGCCACCGCCCGGACGGTGCCGTCGCCGCCGGCCGCGATGACCATCGTCGCCCCGGCGTCGAGCGCCTCGCGGGCGGGGCCCTGGCCCGCGTCGTCCTCGCTGGTCTCGAACCAGAGCGTCGTGCCCCAGCCCGAGGCGCCCTCGGCTCGGGCGACCGCGGCCTTGACGGCGTCGAGGTCGACCTTGATCGGGTTGTAGACGACGGCCGCGACGCGCGTGCCCGTGCCGGGGGCGCCGGTCGAGGAGGCGGCGGTCTCGTCGGCGCCGGACGTCGCGGAGGACGTCGGGTCGGTGTCTGTGCTCACCCGTCGATGATGGCACCGCGCCGCCGCGCACGGTCGGGCCTGCGGAGGACTGCGTTCTGTGCACAGTTCAGGGACCCGGCCGGGCTGGGTCCTGAGCCGTGCACGATCCAGGACCGCGCCTCCTGAGCCGTGCGGATCCAGGACTCGTGTTCCTGAACGAGGAGAGGGGACGGGGCTCGGCGATCGGGGGCAGGGCGGGAGCCGAGGAACGGCGGGGCGGGAGCCGAGGAGGGGCGGGTCAGGCCCCGAGGGAGGGCACCGTCGCCGTCGCGATGTCCGTGCCGTCCGCACCGCGCACCTCGACGGCGACGACGTGCTCGCGCAGCACCGCCGCGTTCATCCGGCAGTCGATCGTCACGTCGGTGCCGAGGAACGTGCCCGACTCGTGCTCGACGCCCGCGTCGTCGACGACGACGACCGAGAACGCGTCGCCGACCGGCAGGCCGTCGACGCTGAGCACGGTCTCGGTGCCCCAGGTGTGGGCGACGAGGTCTCCGTCGACGGCGACGCCCGAGGGCTCCCCCGCGAAGGCCACGTGCTCGACGGCGCCGAGCGTGCCGGGCGGACCGGCGACGGGGGCGTCGCGCACGGTCGTGGCGAGCACGCCGCCGCCGACCCCGACCGCGACGCAGGCGGCCGCGCCGAGCACGGCGAGCGCCGCACGCCGCGCACGGCGGGGACGCAGGGGCACGACGGGGGCGACCGGCGCGACGTCCGGCGCCGCCGCGACGCCCGACGCGACCGGCGCACCCGACGCTGTCGGCGCCTCCTCGGCGCGACCCTCGCGGGCCACGGCGGACTCGACGCGGTCGCGCAGGTCGTCGCCGGCCACGGCGTCGCGCCAGGCGTCGACGGGCCGGAGGCGGGCCACGACCCCGCCGAGCGAGGCGATCTCGTCGTCGACGGTCGGGTCGACGGCGCGCAGCGCGTCGAGCTCGACGGCCTCGGCGGGCGACAGGTCGGAGGCCAGGGCGGCGGCGATCAGCTCGGCGCGGCGGTCGGCCGAGGTGTCGGGAGCAGGGTCGGTCACGAGCGGTTCTCCCCGTCGTCGAGGTGGCTGCGGAGGGCGCGCAGGGCGTAGAAGCACCGCGTGCGGAGGGTGGCGACCGGGACGCCCGAGACGTCGGAGAACTCCTGGTAGCTGAGCCCGGTCAGGTGGACGGCGACGACGACCTCGCGGTGCTCGTCGCTGAGCCGTGCGAGGCCCTCGACGATGCCGAGCCGGTCGAGCGGGTCGGCGGCGGGCGCCGCCTGCTCGGGCGCCTGGTCGTCGGGGACGAGCTGCGGCGTTCGCTGCCGGGCGCGGTGCACGTCGAGCACGACGCGTCGCTCGATGGCGAAGAGCCAGGTGCGCGCACCGCCGCGGGCGGGGTCGTACGAGGCGCGGGCACGCCAGGCGCGGAGGAACGTCTCCTGCACGCAGTCCTCGGCCAGGGCCCGGTCGCGGAGCGCGTTGACGGCGAACCCGAGCAGGGCCGAGCCGTGCTCGGCGAAGGCGGCGGACACGTCCAGGCCCGTCGTCGTCCCGCCCATGCGGCTCCCCTCGTGCGTGTCGGGACGCGTCATCACGAGCGGCATCCGGCTCCCCTCACCCTACGGACATCGAGACGGTCGCCTCACGGGGAGTACGTCGAGGAGGCGCCGGGCGTTCATCCGGGGCCGGTCCCGTCCGCCGCCCCGCACCTCTTCGGATCTTTCTCGGCTCGGCGGTGAACGCGCTGGCCCCGTCGCTCGTAAGGCCCTCCGACACGTGTCGTCCGCCTGGGCGGCACCCACATGAGGTAGAGGAAGCATGACGATGAAGCGTTCCGTCCGACACCTGACCATCGGAGGCGCGGCCGCGGCCGCCGCCACCCTGATCGTGGCCTCGCCCGCCGCGGCCGAGACCACCGTGCCCGAGCCGAGCTCGTTCACCAGCGCGTTCACCGTGATGGCCACGCCCGATCAGGTGATCAACAACGACGGCGTGGCCGTCGCCGGCGAGCCCGGCGCCACCGGCACCTTCGACTTCCGGATCAACTCGGACACCGAGGTGATCTGCTACGACATCACCCTCACGGGCGTCACGGGCGACTACCAGAGCCCCGCCAAGACGGCGACGCACATCCACCAGGCCGCCGCGGGCCAGGCCGGGCCGCCGCGCATCGCGTTCCCGAACCCGACCGACGCCGACGGCGACGGCGTGCGCGAGGCGAGCGGCTGCCTGCAGGGCCCCTTCACCACCGGCGTCACGAGCGACGCGGGCACCGACACCGGCGAGGGCTTCACCCTCGCGCAGATCGAGGCCGACCCGGCCGGCTTCACCGGCGACTCGCACACCGCGGCCTTCGCCGCGGGCGTGGTGCGCGGCCAGCTGACCCAGGTGCCGGTCGGCGGCGTCGACACCGGCGCGGGCGGGGCGGCCTCGGCCGTGTCGTCGACCTCGGACGGCGGGGCCCTCGTCGGCGCCGCGGCCGTCGGCGGGCTCGTGCTCGCTGGCGCGACCGGGCTCGTGCTGCGTCGTCGGGCCGCCGCGCGGGCATGAGCCTGCGGGCGGGGTCGGCTCGGGCTGGCGCGGCTCGGGCCGGCGCCGGGCTCGCGGTCGCGCTGACCGCCGCCCTGGTGCTGACGGGGTGCGCGTCGGGCACGACAGGACCGACGCCGACGAGAAGCGTGGGTGCGGGGGCGGAGCCGAGCGCTCCTGCCTCGGCGCCCGCGCCTCCGGCGACGCCCTCGCCCGAGCCGGCCGCGCCCGTGGTGGCGGTCGGTGCGGAGCCCGCCCGGGTCTCGGTGCCGGCCATCGACCTGGACGAGCCGCTGATCGGCCTCGGCATCGCCGAGGGCGGCGCCATGGAGGTGCCCGTCGACGCCGACGAGGTGGGCTGGTTCACGGGAGGCGGTCGTCCGGGAGGGCGCGGCCCGACCGTGATCGCCGCCCACGTCGACTCGACGACGGGGCCGGCGGTGTTCTTCCGGCTGTCGGAGCTCGTGCCCGGCGACGAGGTCACGGTCACGACCGTCGAGGGCACGGCCGTGCGCTACGTGGTCGACGAGGTCGTCGACGTGCCCAAGGCCGAGTTCCCGACCGCCCGGGTCTTCGGCGCCCGCCCGGGCGACGAGCTGCGCCTGATCACGTGCGGCGGGGTCTTCGACCCGGGCTCCGGCCACTACGACGAGAACCGGGTCGTCTTCGCGTCGCCCGCCGGGTGAGACCGCACGGGTGAGCCTGCACGGCCGAGGGCGGGTCCTCCGGTGCGAGGGCGGGTCGCGATCGACCCGCCCTCGGCCCGGAGGACCCGCCCTCGGCGGATCGGCGGCGCGGCGGCCGTGGGGTCAGCGGCGGCGTGCCTGACGGTGCGCCGCGACCACGAGGCCGGTGCCGACCAGGGCGAACAGCAGCGCGATCAGCGCCGGCGCCAGGGGCTCGTCACCCGTGAAGGCGAGCGACGAGTCGTCGTCGGAGCGGTCGCCCTGACGAGCGGCCGCGGGGGCCGCGGACGCCTGCGTGGTCGGCGCGACGGTGGTCCCGGCGGGCGTCGTCGCGGAGGGCGTCGTCGTCACCGGCGTGGTGCCGGCGGGCACCGTCACGGGCGTGGTGTCGGCGGGGACCGTCGTCACCGGGGGCGTGGTGACCGGCGGCGTCGTGACGGGGGGCGTCGTCTCCGGGGGCGTGACCACCGGCGGGTTGTCGGCGGGCAGCGTCGGGGGCGTGGTCACGGGGGGCGTGGTCACGGGCGGGGTCGTCTCCGGCGGCGTCTCGACCGGCGGCGTGGTCACGGGCGGGGTCGTCTCCGGCGGCGTCTCGACCGGGGGCGTGGTCTCGGGGGGCGTGGTGACGGGCGGCGTGGTGACCGGGGGCGTGACCTCGGTGCCGTCCGCCTCGCCGCCGGCGCTGGCCTGACGGGTGACCGACTGGGCGGGGTACGTCAGGGGCGCGCCGCCGGCCGTCCGCGTGAGCACCGTCACGGCGCTGTTGCTGAAGCTCTGCGCGGCGCCCGTGCCGGTCGCGGCCGCGAGGTCGACGGGGGCGATCAGGCGGTAGAAGTGGCTGCTCGCGGCGACGGGCCACGTGACCGTGACCTTGTCGGGAGCACAGGTGACGGAGCCCGCGGGCAGCGTCAGCGCCTTCGAGGTGTTCGGGACGTACAGCCCGGCGGCGTCGGCCTGGCGGTCCTGGAAGCTCAGCGCGTCGCAGGCGAAGGTCCACGTCTGGCCGGCGGGCCGGGTGTCGGTCGTCGTGGCCGTCGCGAACGGGCCGACGGGGGTGTCGATGCGGTACTCGAGGGCGCGCTGCGGGTTCACACGGCCCTGGTCGGAGCGGGTGAAGACCCCGTACTTCGAGGCGTTGAGGTGGCTGCCCACCGGGCCCCGGGGCGTGATGTCCGTCGTGAAGGCCTCGCCGTCCAGCACCTGCGAGGTGAAGGGGGTGGTGACGCCCGACGGGGTCGTGGCCGAGTCGAACGACGACTCGATGTAGGCCGAGCCGCTGACGTTCGAGTGCGTCTCGACGAAGTCGGTGAAGGTGACGACCAGGCGGTAGCTCGCGGGCGTGGTGCCCGACGCCGGCGTAGTCACGACGACGGCGTTCGCGACGACCTCGTCGCTGGCCGTGTCGATCACCGGGAACGTCTGCGGCAGGTCCTTCAGGCGCGGGCTCAGCTGCACGGTGAAGCTGTCGCCCGCGACCGTGCCGGCCGGCACGGTGAAGTCGAGCGTCGTCTTGACCTGCGCGCCCTGCTCCGGGGTGGTGGGGCTGACGACGATGTCCGTGACGGCGCTGGGCATGTTCTGGCCGGCGCGCGGCGACACCGCGGTCGAGTCGCCCGTGACGGGGCCGGCGGCGGACGCCGGGGCCGCGACGCCGAGGGCGAGGCCCCCGGTGGCGAGCGCCAGGGCGACGGCCGCGGCGAGGCCCGCACGGCGACGAGGCCGGTGCAGGGACGAGGAGGCGGCGGGCGCCTCCTGCAGGGAGGTCAGGGCAGGCTGGACGGGCGGATCGGCGACGATCCGGGGGTTTCTGGGCATTCGGGTGCTCTCTGTCGGGGGCCCGCTCGGGTGGGGGCGACGGCGCGACGAGCCACGGTGTCGCCGGTGGGTGGCCGACGAGGTCGTTCGGGTGGGGCTCGGCGCGGACGATGCCGCGGGACGTTGAAATCTAACCCCCCGGACGGGGGTCCCGGCACGTCCGGCCTCGATGCTCACCCGTATCGCGCCCGAATCCACCCGTGGCGGGTGAGGCCGACGCGGCGGAGGATGAGAGGCGCGGAGGGGCGGGGATCAGCGGTAGTGCAGCTCGCCGCGCGCCGCCTTCTCGACGACGTCGCGGACGCGTGCCGCGCGCACCGCGGGCGTCTTGATCGACTGCAGCCGGAAGAACACCCGGAAGCGCTCGGTCTTGGTCAGGCCGACGAAGAACGCGGCCGCCGCCGGCTCGGCGTCGAGCGCGGCCTGCAGGTCGTCGGGGACGCGGGCGTCGCGCTGGCGGTAGGCCGCGTCCCACCGGCCGTCGGACTTGGCGCGCTCGACCTCGGCGAGCCCTGCCGGCCGCATGCGCCCCTCGGCGACCAGCCGGGCGACGTGCTCGCGGTTGACCTGCGACCACGGGCTCGCGCGCCGCCTCGGCTGGAACGCGGTCAGCACGTGGTCGTCGTCGAGCCGGGCGGTCTGCCCGTCGATCCAGCCGTGGCAGAGCGCCACGTCGAGCGCCTCGGACCAGGTCATGCCCGGGGCCCGGCTCGTCTTCTTGCGCAGCTTCAGCCGCACCCCGACGACGTCGTCGGTGGCGGACAGCCACGCCTCCCACTGCTCGACCGTGAACTCGACCACGGGCTTGTCGGCGACGCTGACCATGCGGCGAGGGTAGCGCCCGCCACCGTCAGCCGCGACCGGCGTCGAAGACGTGCAGCCCCAGCTCGCGGCTGAGCCTCTCCATCAGCAGGGCCCCGCGCACGCTCGTGCCGAGCTCGTCGAGCCGCGGGCTGTACGAGGCCGCGCCGAGGCGGCCGGGCGACGACAGCACCAGCGCGCCCGAGACGCTCGACTTGGCCGGCACCCCGACGCTGCGCATCCACCGCCCCGACCCGTCGTAGACGCCGCAGGTCGCCATGACCGACACGACGTCGCGGGCGACCGCCGCCGACACGACCTGCTCGCCGGTGACCGGGTTGCGACCGCCCAGGGCGAGCGTGGCGCCCATCACGGCGAGCGCCTCCGCGTCGACGAGCACGGCGCAGGCGCGGGCGTAGGCCGAGACGGCGTCGTCGGCCCCGACGTGCAGGGTGCCCTCGGACCGCATCAGGTGGGCGAGGGCGTGGTTGCGATCGCCGAGCAGCATCTCGGACCCGGCCACGTCGTCGTCGACCTCGAGGTCGCGCCCGGCGAACGACGCCAGCCCGCGCACGATGCGCTCCGCCCGGCCGTCGGCGTCGCCGCCGTCGACGAGCGCGGCCGTCAGCAGGGCGCCCGCGTTCACCATGGGGTTGGGCGGCCGGCCCGTGCCGCCCTCGAGCACGATGGCGTCGAAGGCCTCGCCGGTGGGCTCGATGCCGACGGCGTCGACGGCCTCCCCGTCGGTGTCGACGAGCGCGAGGGCGAAGAGGAACGGCTTGACCGCCGACTGGATCGAGAACGCCTGCCGGGAGTCGCCCGCCGCCCCCACCGCGCCGTCGGGCGTCGCGACCGCGAGACCGAGCAGGGCCGGGTCGGCCTCGGCGAGCTGCGGCACGCTGTCGTCGACCTCGCCGCCGTCGCGGTCGCGGACGCCCTCGAGCAGGGCCGCGAGCCGCGCGCCCAGGTCGTCCGAGGAGGTGCGGGTCGAGGAGTCGGGAGAGGTCACCTCCCCATCCTCCCGCGCCGCGTCGGCGGCGGTCCGCCAGACTGGTCGGGTGACCGCTCCTCACGACGCCGCCCGGATCCGTCCCCTGCCGTACGACCACCCGCACGTGCAGCAGCTCGTCGAGGGGCTGCAGCAGCTCTACGTCGAGCTGTACGGCGGGCGCGACGAGAGCCCGATCGACCGGGCCGAGTTCGAGCTGCCGCGCGGCACGTTCGCCGTGGCCTACGACGCGTCCGACGAGCCGGTGGCGATGGGCGCCTGGCGCCTGCTGCCCGACGGACGGGCCGAGCTCAAGCGCATGTTCGTGCGGCCCGAGCGACGCGGTCGCGGGCTGTCGCGGCTCGTGCTCGACTGGCTCGAGCGGTCCGCCCGCGACGTGGGCGTCGCCGAGATGGTCATCGAGACGAACACCGTGCACGCCGAGGCGATCCGGCTCTACGAGTCGGTCGGCTACGCGCCGATCCCCGCGTACGGCCACTACGCCGACGAGCCCGAGACGGTGTCGCTCGGGCGGTCGCTCGGGCCCGCCGACTGAGGGGGGGC
>Ga0265798_10007518_pt1 | contig 14084 bp, 10 predicted proteins | sample P3T30metagenome_FD_192430 | JGI IMG/M metagenome (GOLD analysis project Ga0265798, IMG submission 192430) | Plant litter microbial communities from East Loma Ridge, Irvine, California - P3 T30 | ecosystem: Environmental > Terrestrial > Plant litter > Unclassified | place: USA: California...
CACAAGCTTCTACCAACAAGCTCTATCTGCATCATAGTCTCGAAGCCGGACTTCCAACTCACATCTCAAATTCAACAAACCAATCCGACAACATGGCTCCATTAAACGTCCCCAGCGCCATCGCGCCCTTAGCCACCTCCACCTACTCCATCCCCGCAATGCCGCTTGTCACGCAGCTCTCCGCGCTAGCCACCATCGTCACCCCGACGACTCCCTACACACCCATGGCCTATCCATCCTCCATCTCAGATATCCTCCACGAGATCTCCAAAGCAGATGTCGCCGCTGAGCCTACTTCCACTCTGGACCTCAAAGTCAAGTCCAGCAGCTCTGGCGCTGAAGGCGGTTTGTCGACTATAGCTGTAGTCGGCATTATCGGCGGGATTCTTGTGGGCATGCTTATTTTGGGGTTTGTTGTTGTGAAAATGTGCCATCATTAAGTGCGGATGATGGGGGAGTAGATGTGTTACATTTGGAAGTGCAGGGATGAGGAGGTAGACGGGATGGGTGTTTCTTGGTTGTTAAGTGATGGGATAGGTCTATTTAGTTAGATGTTGGATAGATGAGAAGACGATTTCACGCCTTTATCTTTCCCTGCTCTTGTGCTGGTCTTGCGTTAAGTGTATCTCGTCTGTGAAGAATAAGACTCATGTAGTGTCTCTCCCGGCGGCACGCAGGACTAGCGTACCTCACGCTCGCTGCCCGTGTACCTAAGCGGCTACCTTCTACGCCGCTGTCTCCTAGGCGTCTCTTCAGCTGCGCTCCAACCTTCCATCTCGATATCCAGATCGTCCAGCTCGTCCGCCAAGTCTTGTCGCGGCTTCTTCGCTTTTTTGACTGGTCGATCGCCGGGAGTGTCGGAGTCAGATAGGAAGCTGTCTCTTCGTCGCTTTGTGTTGCGACTGACCGAACGAATAGATCGCTCTTTCTGGTCATGTTTCTGGCTAGATGATGGAGACGATGTTGGGGATGCTAGGCAAGGTGAGTAACTGAGCCTGAATGTGAAGCATGGTAACTTACTGCTATCTTCGTCATCAGAGTCAACGATGAAGCGTCGCTTTCGTTGCGAGATTGGTGACTTGGAACTACTCATAGATATGGGGGTCTTGCGCTCGAACGTGTTGCCACTTAGGAGACCACGTTCTTTTGCCAGTGCGTTCCTATGTGCATTCGTCAGATATTGTGTCCAGAGATTCTTACGCGTTCGACTTACTGCACAGCATATTCTACCATCTCGTATTCTACCTCCGGGCTGGGCTCTCCTTCACTCAGATCTACGATCGCTGGTATACGAATCCCTCCCGCTTTGCGATTGATGAAATCGAGCTGTGCTGCTGCAGTCCGGAAAGCGGCATTGGATGGGCGGCACCGTTGCTTTGGAAGACGTTTTGGTTTCGTGAAGGAAAATTGGGGGCAGTCAACTGCCATGTTGGAAACCAGAGGTGGGGAAGATGATAGGGTAGAGGATGGAGGTATGGGAGATGTCAAGGATGATACACCGTCAATTTCACCTGGAAAGCCGAGGTGACTGAGAGCGAGCTGCCACAGGTAAGAGAGCATGGCATTTATCTATGTTGTTTGCGCTAAAGATGCTTTCGCTGTTTGTTGTCTTACCTGCAAGACTTCAATGTCTCAGCGCCCGTTTGAAAGGTGACAGCAAGAGCGAGCAGGCATTGAATGGAGTAATCGCAAGACAAGGCGCTCATGCCACAAAGTACGATTGAATCTCATGTAGCGAGTATGTGGCTGCTGTCTTCTACATTCTGTACGACGCTGCGCGGGAACGTGCATGCATTAAATAAATGATGTAGCAACCCGAAATCGACCTGTCATTTCTTTCACATACACCAAACTCCTAGTATGAATACCGCTCATTTTACATGTCGCTAAACACAATCCAACCAATCTTTGAATCTTTCAAACTCTAGCCCTTTTTCTCGACAGTCTGGTGTTGTATACAAAGCGCGGCTGCATGTCTATATCCAGATCTAATGGATCTTCACCATCCAACATCTCAGCGTCGCTGTCTGCACGTCTACTGCGTACCTCAACACCAAGAAACTCATCAGAGCCATTAGAGATATCAGAGTTGGGATCGTAATGAACAGTGTTATCGGGGACGATGAACTCGCGGTCGCTGCTTGTCTCTCTGGCGTGTGTAGGGTTCATTGAAGAGGACTTCGTTCGTTTGGCGCTCGTATTTGAGCAGTGTTTTGCACCCGACTTTGCGCTTTTGGAAGGCTTGGCATGATGGTGTAGACTCTTTGACTTTGTGGCTTTGTTCTTCGGCTTGGACTGTGGTCTCGATGCGATTGTAGCGGCTGGCTCCGACTGCGGTTCATCGTCGTCCCACTCAAAAGCGGGATCGTTTGGGTCTATCTTGACCATGACCTCCCCACCGTCTGCATCCAGGCCTGGTTGACACTGTGCCAGTGGGGCTTCACTCATCCTGATGGCTTGTTTCTTGGCCAACGGTAGATCGCCTTCGCTGTCCATGATGAGGTGATAGAGATCCACAATGGGTAGCGCCGGTGCTACAGCCATTAGCTGAGCGACCCTACTTCTCAGACCGAAGTCGTCGATATCCATAAGACTCATGTTGATAGTCCCAGGCTTGCTCTCTTTCCGGCATCCATCGAGCGCGCGAGGTTGGCGTGTGCGTCGCGTGGCAGGCTTACGGATCGGTGCCGCTTCTTCATCGCCATCAGAATCTCGTTGTAGTGTTTCTTGGGGTACAGCATGCGATTGATTCTTTGCGGGCCCGCTACATGTTGGTGAGGAGCGTCGTAGGACGAAGCCTATGGGTGCATGCGACGTATCCGGTAACGCGCGCGGGCTCTCGCTCGTGCCATCGTAGCGGAAACCTCGTAGGTTGGGCTCGGCGAGTGAGACATGTGTTCGACGAGGATCAAGACTACCGATGTTAGCGTTGAACAGGCGTATTGTGAGAGCTGTTTGTCTTGACTTACCGTTGGGGAGTGCTTGTCGGCGCGTCATCATCGCTATCGAGCGTAATTGGCAAGTCCTGTGATGCGCCCACTCGGAAACCAGGACTAAACTTGGAGCCAGCTTTGGGGAGCTTGCGCACAGAAATTTGAGGTTTTCGATTTGCCCGACCGCGTTTTTCTTTGCCTGTTGCTGGGCCCATATTGATTTTCCTGATATTGCGCTGGAACCCCATATTATCCTCCTTCTGGCTAGGATAATCAGGCTTACGCTGTCGAATGGTTTGACGGGGGTTGGGCGTACGACCGAGGGAGGGCAGAGACTGGTGCGGATCAAACGGATTGAGCCTCGAAATCTCTAGCAGCGTTGCAGTGCGATATTGCGGCAGTCCACATCGCACCGACCTATCTGTCCTCCCTCTCAATATGTCCTGATACTGGCTGCTAAGACCGTAAGGCAACAATATAGGAAATAAGCTGTCCATGGCAAAGAGTTTTTCGAAATCGAAAGAGTGAGTCGGGTATATTGGAGGTGAAGGAGAGGTTTAGCGAACGGTCTGGGGCCGGAGGCAGGTCGGTCAAACAGGTAGTATCCTTGCGCAAAGGAGTGAAAGAGGAGAGACGGTTGCCATCGAGTGTTGGGCGCTGAGAGGAAGCTTGTTGGTGGGGTAGGCCTACGACGAGGAAGGCACGACCTGATCAGCCATGCGGATGACGGCTAACAACTGTTGATGTGCGGCCGCCGCGGTAAGGTATCCAGCTGTAACCTCTGTCCTAAAGCTTGTATCGTAGATCCTGCAAATATGGCATCTCCAATGAAATCCGCAATATGCGCACCCAACGTCGCTATCAGCGCTATTATCGCCGTGGCACTCACAACACTACCATCGTCACGCTTGGTGAAATCAGGAAGGAAAATGAGACACAAGAAACGATGTTAAACAATACCTCACATGTTATCGAGCTGAAGATTCGGTGAGTAGCTCGGTCACGCCACCTGCCACACATTGGAGGCGGAGCAACCTTGCGCGCACGTGCTTCTCAGTATACCAGTCACGAAGTCAAACTCAGTGGCAAACATCGAAGATCATGCCAAAGAGCAAGAAACTCCAGCGACGTACAAACAATGTCAGATGACTATGCAGCGCGTTGTCCAAGAGGCCCCGTGTCAGCCAAAGAGAACTTGATTGGTAGGTAAGATGGAACCTCCCGAACAGACAGTACCTAGGTACTGTTTTTAGATAGTCTTTCGGGGCATGGCACTATATTCGGCATCAAGGTAAGCAGATCGAGAGAGTTGAAGTGCCTGGCACTGGTAATGAATTGGATTCAGGAGCAATGGGTGGGGCTGGTGCTGAGTCAGCAAGCGCCAGCCTTGATTGCCTCGGCCCAGGCTGTTGCGCGACCCTAGAGCCGCACCCGCTGATGTGCACAGCATTCTCTCTATCACCGCTTGGCACATCAATTATGTTCTCATCTCGCGCTCGATACCTGCATTATCCCAAGCCGTACGTACACCCTTGGCCTCAACAATCTTGAATCAGCGACGCCGTGTAATCAGGCTGCAATCCCCGCGGAGACGATACCAGCAACCACCCTGCTGCAGTCATGCAACGCCCTATATCATGCAGCTGCGCATGTCCAGTAGTATCACCGGCAGAGCAGAATCACCCGAACCGGTCAACATACATGTGTCGGGATGAGAAGATGGCCCTCGTCAGCCAATCGAAGATACGAGGTGTGATCGGGCACGGCTGAGGTTTGGGGGCCGGTCTGGAATTCCTGTTCTCAGGATATGCGCAGTGGTGACAGCTGTGAAAACGCCTCTGCGACGATAAAACTGGCGCATGCCCTGTTCGGCCCTCCCGATGCACTTCCCCAGCACTTAGCGTCAACCTTCCAAGACTTGCGAACGATTTTGTGTATACTACAACATGAAATTCGGGCATAAGAAAGACGAGCCGGCCCTATCAGACCCGGTCTTCGACGAAGACCAAGATCTTAGCGAAGTTTGGCCACAAGTGGTGCGGCAGTATGAGGACACCACCGGGAAGAAGTTGGATGCGAACACGACCTTCAAGGGCTTCCAGCTACAGATTGACGCCGACATCAAAGAGTCTACAACAAAAAACCATCAAAATGCTAGGATCGTTCTGAACAATGTTGGGAACTGTCTCGAACAATTTGGCTGCATGGTCGCACAAGTCGCAGGTGTAGTCTTCGGACCCGCTGCGCAATGCTGGAATGCTATAAGTTTCGTCGTTCAAGCAGCTCGAAGCTTCAGCGGTATGATGGATGGGTTCGTCATTCTGATGGAACGCTCATCGGCTTTCCTGCGTCGCCTGGTCAATGTCATGGAGCAGAAGGTTGGCGAAGGCGGGAACTACCTACCGCGTGTTCTTCGAAGACCCGCATACAACATTCTCTCTCAGTTCTTGGGCGTACTTCTTTCTTCATACAAGCTAGCTTCCAGCAAGAAAGAGCGGTGGAACAAATGGGCTGGGATCGTTCTTTTCAACTCCGATGATATGGTAGCAGAATCGCTCAAACTGATGGAGGATCAAATCCAGGAATTCACCAGAGCCGAGGTCGATGATATACTGTTGGATGTCAAAGGGATTATAAAGCACCTTGTCGCATCTGATGATGAAAGAGCTCGCTACCATGATGAGATGAACGACCGCTTTCACACCACATACAAAGTCAGCGATCAGATCCTAAGCGTTATTCAGCAGATGAAGACGGACTTGGATGGTCGGGCTAGCAAAGATCAACATGAAAAGAATCTTGCAAAGATTGCAAAACATCTGGGTTTGAAGAAGTCAGAAGACTGGGAGACTTGGAGTAAGCGACACAACGAGCTCTGCAAGACGCATGTGCAGGGAACGGGAGACTGGCTTAGTCAAGACGAGTCCGCATTCGTGCAGTGGTCTGATCTGAATCGGCACGACAGAAAGGTTCTCTTCCTGAGAGCTGACTCCGGCTTTGGCAAAACTCATCTCTTCAATCACGCCATCTCTCACCTCGAAAAGAGATGTCGGGCTACGCGTGGACCTAATACGGCCTTTCTGGCGTACTATTACTACGGAGACGACAAAGACGACTCCTTGGAACGTTGTGTTGGCTCCATCATCTACCAATTTGCATCTGCAGATATTGGATATGCTAAAGCCGTAGTAGAAGAATGCGCGCGGCATGCAAACATTGCGCGAGCTGAAGATCGATGGCAAAAGCTCATCTGGGGATTGCAGCATGCCATGAAAGGGACATACTTCATATGCATGGACGGCTTCGATAGTCCTAGCCAATTGGACAGTGCAGGAATAATGATGTCTACTATCGCAGGTCAAGCTGCGTCTTTAGCCAAGTCTAATGGAGTTTCAATACGTCTCTTCGTATCTGGAAACGACGATGCGCTTGCCGAGGTCTCTCAAGGATTGAAAAATGCCAACACTATCTTTCTCGGGATACGCAGAGACTCTACCAAATTCACGGGACGAGCTAGCAACAATTCAAATCTAGCTTCGGACTCACTGCCAAACGCAAGCGATCTGAGAGCTGTCACAAGCGCCAGGATCGAGGAGGTTTGCAAGGTTAACCCCGGACTGAAGACCATTCTTAGTGACGCGAACATCGAGCTTTTGCTCAAAGGCATACACGGAAACTACAGTAACCTTGAGGCCAAGATGACAGAGATTGACGCTTGCGACACTAAAGGAAAGGTTCAAAAAGTCATCAGCAACACAAATGCCGACATGAATGCCGTCCAAAGAGATAGGGTCAAAACGCTGGAGGCTCTTCTGAATTCACGTCAGGCTCAAGTGCTTAATGATCTTCTTGTGTGGGTTGCAGGTTGTAGCTACCCACCGACGATCAGGCTGCTCGAGAGCGTCCTCTTCTTTGCCTTTGGCGAAGAGTTTCTGCTCACAGATCAGATTGCTACTACCTACTCGCCTGTGCTCATGATTGACGAGGGTAAGGTGGGATTCAAGGACGGCGTCGGGGATATCCTGTCCGCGAGAGCTTCCTCAGGAGTTGGATCTGCAGTCCCTCAGTTACACTCTGAACCAATCACCAATGCCGAAGTCGAGCTTTGTCGCCGGTTCATAAGAAATGCTTGTGGTGCCATGGATTACGACAGATTCAGGTTCGATGATTTCTTCCAGGCCATGGCGCAAAAGGTAAACATTCGCCTCGATGACGACAACGTTGTGAATGTCACCATCATTCGCTTGTGTATCGATGTTCTGTTTGACAACCGGAAAGACGCAAATCTCGAAGGAATCCGCGACTATGCGTCATTGTGGTTTTACGCCCATCTCAAGACCTTGGTCGACGCGCTCGATGACTTTGAGCCAGAAAGAAAGTTCATGAATGACATCGGAGATAAACTGGTTGACTTGATCTATGACCCCAAGATGATCGATACGTGGTTCACCAAAAATAATCTGGTCTGGCTCAAGTACGACTGGCTGTATTCGGAAGAGTTCCTCGACCCTATCGTGGCGTTACTGAAGAATTCACAAGTGGCCAAAGGCTATGCAAAGGATGCAAAGAAGAGTGACTGGACCAAGTCTGTGGTTTTCAACACCGCAAGCAAATACTCCGTTCTCGAGCGCATCGCTGCGCGACTGGCGACTCATTGGTTTAGCTGCTCAACTGGTACGATCGACAGAGATTATCTTTGGATCTCATGGGGTATTGTAACCAAGGTGAACTCTTCCAGACAATGCTAGAATGTTTCCTGACACCGATGAACAGATATCCAAGCCAGACAAACCCTTCGAAGAATGGAACCTGCCCCCGAACGCAGACGTCGAGGAGTATATCTGCTGGGTGAAGGAGCATAAGAATATCGACATCGAGAGCCCCACCTGGGACTACCGCGTAGGGGCTACGTACATGGTCTTCGAGCATTACAAGGAGGCTATTGTTGCATTGGAAAGGGCGAATCAACAGTCTCTGACAAGTTGGGGTCTCTTCTACAATCTAGCAATGGCCCATAAGCATCAAAAGAACCATCGTACGGCACTTGGATACATACAGAACTCCAAATCGCTCAGCAAGATGTTCCACGAGACGGACGATTGGTACAAGAGCGCCTACTGGGATATGCTCAAGATGGAAGGAGACTGCTATCGGGAGTGTCATGAGTATGACATGGCCGTGCAATCCTACCAGGAAATATTGAGCCAGAACTTCAGTGAAGCATCCGGTATGAGCTCGCTCCACTTAGACGCACTTTTGGGGCTCTTTAAAACCTGGAACGATACGAAGAGCTCGCGGTTCATAATTGATCTCATTCGCAGCTGGAAAGATGCGACAGCCAAGGGTCTTGGATCGACATACTGGCTGCGAAGAGCATCACGCGAGCATGCCCTCCATACATGCATCATTGTGGCCGCGAAGCAAGTCGGTGCCGTGGAAGAGATCATCTCTTTGTACCAGGAGGCCATCGATTACAAGCCGCTGGATCAATCTACTGTGGACGGCGAGCCGGGTATGGATGTTTCTGCAGAAGCAACCAAACAACTGCAGTATTTTCAAGCCATCCTCAGATTCCATGGAAGCAGCTCCCACAACGATCACGACCGGAGTATACAATGCTGGGAAGACATTATCGTGGAATCTGACGAACACCCAGCGTCGTATATGACAGCCGGGCATGCGACCCGCAAGCTAGCTCTGACTCTTCTCGACAAGGCAGTTGCCGAAACCTTACCAGCCCCTTCCAGCTCTTCCGAAGATTATACCGGCCGATTGGAGAAGCTTGCCAACTTGAACACCACTTTCATGTACAATCTTCATCAAGGGTACTTTGATCCTCGTCTCTGTTTAGCCAGGCTATACTGTGTCAAACAAGACCATACTTCAGCTTCAACTCAGGCGCAAGCTCGGCTTTGTGGTGTCTTCGACATGTGGCCTGAAGCCACAGACGATGCCTCACTCAAGGACCGCTTCGCGAACCTTGCCGCCACACTGACTGTCCTCGACAAGGATGCGGATGCTATTGCAGCATGGCAAGCAATAGGGCCGTATCAACCGTCGAACGCTATGGTCGCGAAAGCAGATGCACCAGGTACTGGGGACCTTACACAGTCAAACCCTGAAGACCCTCATACAGATAGTGCACCAGCGGCATCTGACAAGAAGTCGAAAGACATCTCGGACGCAGCCTCTTCGTCCAAGACTACAACCAAAGCGTATGTCTTAGGATACATGTGCGACGGCTATTGCGGGGTTGTATGGACAGACATGGTAGCCGACTGTTGGGCATGCAAGCACTGTCTTTGCCTCCAGCTTTGCCCAGGGTGTTATCAAAAGCTTCTAGACGGTGAGCTACACCCTCTCCTTTGTAACAAGGATCATAAGATGCTCTATCTACCGCCCTTTGACTGGGAAGCATGGCGCGCAATTCCCCCAGACATGATGACTGTGGACAAGAAACTAGTGCGTCGCAAAGACTGGGTGGACAAGATTCGCAAAGAGTACAACGTGCAACAGGAAGAGATCGATTTCATCAAGATGGAGAAGGCCAGGGGACTAAAGGCTGCCAGCGTCATTGCCGTGTGGTGGCGCAACAGGTTGCAGCGAGCCAAGACCTTTAGAGAGGTAGCTGATGCGATAGTAGCATCGTCTGTTATGAAACAGCACCACCTAGAATGAGAGTAGATTCGCAACTGATCGATACAATCGAAAATCAGTTCATGGCACTACTGAGATTACCACACTCATTGAACAGAGCACCGGTGCTGGTTTCTCTTCTTCTCCTTGAATCGCTCCAACTCCTCACGACCTCCTTGTGCCTCCCAACTCTCCACCCACTCTATAAAGGTTGGGTGGTCAAATTTTCTCGCCTCAGCGAGTGCAGCATCCGGATCCGCGCCTTGGTCGAGTAGGAACCAAGTCAGCTCGCGTGCATCTGTGTCTGGCCTGCCGACGCCAACGATGTATTCTAGTGGCGTCCCCATTTCTCCTTGCAACCATTTCGTGTCGCGCGGAAAGTCAAGCTTATTCACATCCAAACCCACGGTATCAACTAGATGGTGCACCATCGCCATACGTTGAACATAACGCGCCCTGCTCCGCTGTTGCCATTCCTCGTCTTTTTCGGGGTCGTCCGACCCATCGTGACCCAACGCCGCCATGAGCACCGCCCTATGCAGTGTACAGGGCCCCAAGGGAGCCCTTTTGGCACGCAAAAACTCAAACGTCGCGATGTCACCCGTCTCCGCGACCTTTTCGAGTATGGGCCTCTTGTACGGTGGTTCCCCGGGCGTAGCAAGTTTTGCGCCGTGCTCTAAGCACCACACGAGCTTTTCGCGGTCATGGATACAAGACCACATGAAGGGACTCTGCCAAGATCGAGGTTCCCCCGCCCAATTTATGTCCCAGCCATGAGCGAGCAGGAACTTGAGGGTGGGAATTTCAACCTCTTTACCAGAAATGTCGATGTGCTTGATGCTGACGCCGTGTTTGATTAGGTAGCGAAGAGCTGGTATTGAGTTATTCTTTATCGCAATGGCTATGACTCTTTCATCGTCGCGTCTCTTCGCATTGCCTTGGGCGTTGATCCTGACCTGCTCAAATAGCTCTAGTTCGTGGTTGTGGATTGCGGTATCAAAAAGAGTCTTGACATCCTCTGCCTGATACATCCTGGGCTTGCGCGATTGGCAATGTGATGAAGGCTTGTACACTCTTGATTGCTGCTATCCCTCTCTGCGATCGTTGGATTGATAATGTGTCGGGTACAAAAAGAAATGGCCAAAAAAGAGCATGTGCTGGCAAAAACATACAACAGCGGGGATTCGCTAGTGGTCACCCACCTAACTACTAATCCGCCGGTACAGTGCTTGTATATGGCTGAGCGGACGGGAAGCCTAATTCTCACTGTCCTATGGTCGTATGTACAAGTCTAAGCACTTGAAATGTATATAATCGCATTGCAATGGGCTGAGCTCGATAGAACGAAGGATCGTGGACGAGGGCAAGGGTTTGGATAGTGTACTGGCTCGCGTCGAGTTGAGTTGCTGGTGTGGGGTCACCGGTGGCGTACTATTGCGGTGATGAGCGCTTGAATGGGGTATACTGCGGTCGTTGGTTTGGGTGTAGGTGTAGAGGTACCGACTGCCAAGTGAGGAGCAAGACAGGGCTGACTAGATGCTGCACGTTAGCATGCATGGTGCGGGAAATGTTTCCAATGCGTCGAATCGTCCTAAGACCTCTATTGCTGCGAACGTTGCCGTTGCGCAGTCTTGCGCGCCGATGTGTGCTTCCTATGCGAAGGTGCTAGGTAATGGCGTCTTGACAAGAGCAATGCTGTCTGAGAATTATGCAGGTATTGCGCATGGTTATCGCATAGTGTGGTGCCTAGGGAGGGATGTGTCGTTGAGGAGAAGATCGCATCCGTGGCTGTCCTCGTGCGGCGCATGCCCCTGCCGCACGCGACAGGACACACGTGCGAGACCTTGGAAATAACGATGATCACGTGCTTAATTAGCGCGTCAATCACGCGTCTCAACTCGCCCAGGCGCTCTCGGGATGCCCCCGAGGTCCCTTCGCAAGACACGTCCCATACGCGCACCCGGAATCATCAGCCACACTTCATGCTGCGACACTAGGTGCTGCTTCAGTATGGAGTATTTGGCCCGTTCAAATTATCCCGCCATCGTCGCTCTCGGCCCTAAGTATGGCCTTGGGCATGGACGTAGCTGAAAGCCCCACACTCAGGGCATCCCTCCTACATCTTGAGCGCATGTCCAGTAAACCATACTAACACGCTATACAACTGCATCTTCCGCATCGCGCACAAACGAGCCTCTACGAAGTACCATGGCCGACCTCTCGAGAGAAGACCTGCCGTCTTCACATAGCCCCCACCTTGTCATCCGGCACCCTACCGAAGAAGAGTGCACGACAATCTCCACGAATACATCCACCGAATGGAAAGACTCGCTTTCACTCGCGAAATACTTAGAAGAGGGACAGTTCCTCGCTACGGTTCCTTTAGCCCGCGATGGAGGCATGACAACATGGATCTTGGTCCACCAGGATCAAGCTCCAGGCGACCGTCCGATACTATGCTCTTGTGAGAGCTTCTCCAAACGCTCACTCACGAGCGATACCAGCGGCGCTATCATCGAGAACATTGTGCATGGTGTGGCCAGCGTCTTCTCCCCGAGCGAGCACCGCGGCAGAGGGTATGCGGCGCGTATGATGCGTGAGCTAGCGAGGACCTTGCATACGTGGCAAGCAGAAGGACAGCCATGTGTAGGAAGCACGTTGTATTCCGATATTGGCAAGGAATTCTATGCGAAACTAGGCTGGCTCCCAAACTCCACCAATTCGCACATCGAGCTGCAACCCAGCGCCATCGCGTGGCCTTCGCCGGCTACACCAGTTATTGAGGAAGAGATAGGAGATTTGTGCAAGCGGGACGAAGACTTGGTTCGGTCCCGCATGGCAATACCCACGCGAGAGGCGAAAACTCGTTTTACGATCATCCCAGATCTTCACCATATGCTCTGGCACATATCCAAAGAGGTGTTTGCGACGAAACACCTCTTTGACCGGATACCCAATGCGAAAGGAGCGATAGCTGGCCCGCCCGGCAGCCAAGTCTGGGCACTTTGGACGCATCGATACTACAGTCATCCTGACGCAAGCACGTCATGTAACGTGCTATACATACTTCGGCTAGTGGTTGAGGTCGATGAGACTGCGACAAGGCTATCTTCCGATGCAGCGAAACTGGGTGAGTCTGCCATGTACGAACAGCAGGCAGTATACCTTCGGGCGGTTTTGCAGGCAGCCCAGGCCGAAGCCAAAGAATGGAAACTCGATGTCGTCAAGCTCTGGGATCCTACACCCTTGGTTCTAGACATACTTGCTCAAAGTGGTCTAGATTTCGAGGTTGTAGAACGGAAGAACGACAGTATTGCTAGCCTTCTTTGGTACAATGCAGATGGTGGTGTCAGTGACGAGAGGCCATTGTGGCTGAACAACGAGCACTACGCGTGGCAATGACAGTTGGAAGACCTGGCGCCCATGACATCTAACAATACAATACAGAGTCTCTAACTCCCGCGAAGCAGCCCTGCAAGGTCTAATTTTCGCGAAGCGGCAGCCTACATACCCCTAATTCTGCTCTATAGCCTTCTTATAATTTATTATAGCGTGTTGCTGCTGCTAGAGAGGGTGTAAGACGCCTCTTTTTAGCCGTGCACCGCTCTATATCTAGCCTTAGCAGCTTTGACGGAGAAGCGGGCTTACTTACACCCGTTGGCTATTCACTCTGGTCGGCTTGGCCTATCACCTGGCATCTGATTCTCATACGCAGTATCTATCACACTCTACAATGCAGCCACTAAGCCAAAACCTGGAAGCGGCTGACTGCAGGGCCTTTCTTCTTCTGGAAATTCGTACGATTGCTCAGTCTTGTGATCGAACGGCTGACATGTACTATGTCATGCCACTTTTGACGAGGCTGAGAAGTCCTCCAGTTGCTTTGGCGCCCTTTGAGTCGTTCACTAGCTGCTTCCGTGCACGCAACATCTTATACTTCTTGCCTCCGTTAGGTACCGTCGAGTCAACCTGAGTTGAAGGAACCGATCTACGCGTGCTCGTTGTCTTGGAATCTGCCTGTTGATTCCCCTCACCCGTCTTATCTTAGCGAAAAGCCCCAGCACTTGCTGTGATTGGGCAGAGCTACAGGCCGGATTTGCGCCTCTTATTCGCGGCGCATGATAAAGAGCGTGACTGTGTCATAGATCTGTCATAGACACAGCATAGGCATTGTTGATCTAATAGTCCTATTCGCTGACATTTGTGTAGGCCTAATCTGCAACATCGCTTAATAAGCCTAGCAGGTCATGGTAGCTATGAGACTCGATGAGTCAGATATGCCTAGTCACAGAGAAGCCAAGGCTGACAGAGCGTGCGCCCGCCGTCTTGCCTGCAAATATACCCGACAGCCTGATATACTTGAATGAGTTGGAAGAAGAGTTTATCAATGAAAAGGCTAGTAGTCCTCTTGTCAACACGATTTGTTCTCCTGTCCCATCAGCTCAAACTCTTACACGATAGCTTCAATGCCACCAATTCTCGGTAGCCTGGTTGCAAGCGGCAGCAGCAGTGTCT
>Ga0265798_10007519_pt1 | contig 14083 bp, 12 predicted proteins | sample P3T30metagenome_FD_192430 | JGI IMG/M metagenome (GOLD analysis project Ga0265798, IMG submission 192430) | Plant litter microbial communities from East Loma Ridge, Irvine, California - P3 T30 | ecosystem: Environmental > Terrestrial > Plant litter > Unclassified | place: USA: California...
GGGATCCTGCTGTTCCGCATCGTCGAGGAGGGCGGCCGCGTCGTGCGCCACGCCCGGCACCGCGCCGGCGAGGTCGCGACCCTGCTGCTCGCGTCGCGGCCGTACCGCGTCGCCGGACGGGACGCGCGCATCGTCGAGTCCGACGTGCCGCTCGCCGCGCTCTCCCCCGCCACCGGCGTGATCCTCCTCACCACCGAGGCGCGCGCCCGCCTCGACGACGACGAGCTCGCCGCGGTCATCGAGCACGAGACCGCGCACCTGGAGCAGCGGCACGCGCTGGCCGTGCGCCTCGCCCAGGTCTCGCGCGCGATCCTCCCGGCGCTGCCCGCGAGCCAGCGCCTGGCGCTCTCCACGACCATCGCGATCGAGTTCATCGCCGACGACCACGCCGCCCGCGCGACCGGGCCGGCCACGGTCGCCTCCGCCCTCACGAAGCTGGATCCGGGCGGCGGCCTGTCCGGCCTCCGCGCCGACCGCATGCGCCACCCCCGCGGGGCCCACCGGGCCGCGCTCCGGACGCTCTGCGCGGTCGCGTGCGCGCTGCCCGCGCTCCCGCTCCTGATCGTGCTCCTGCCCGTCGGCTGATCCCGCGCGGCGCCGTCCCGGCGGCCGTCCGCGAAGCGCCCGCCACCGGGCGCCCGCCGACCCGTGCGCTAGGGTCTCCTGTCGAAGGGGAGTAGTCCCCCCGGCCCCCGGGCCGGACGGCGATGCGTCGACATGCTGGCCCCCGGGCCCGGTGCATCACCCGCCACGAGCACGTGCACGGCGGGCGGACGAGACCTTCGGCCAGACGAACGACTTCGCGCACGCGCGCCGTCGCGCCGGCCGGAGACCCCGCGTCCCGGTCGTCGCCCGACCGGAGGACCCATGACATCCATCCCCCCTGCCCGCACGCCGGATCCGACGCCCGCCCAAGTGCGCCGCTGGCGGCAGTACCTCGCCGACGAGCGCGCCGAGGCCGCCGTGTACCGCGACCTCGCGAGCCGCCGCACGGGCGAGGAGCGCGAGATCCTGCTCGCCCTCGCGGAGGCGGAGGGCCGCCACGCCGACCACTGGATCGAGCTGCTCGGCGACCGCGTCGGCAAGCCCGTGCGCGGCGACATCCGCACCCGGATCCTGGGCCTGCTCGCCCGCCGCTTCGGATCCGTCTTCGTGCTCGCCCTCGCCCAGCGCGCCGAGAGCCGCTCGCCGTACGCGGACGACGCCGACGCCACCGACGCCATGGCCGCCGACGAGCGCGTGCACGAGGAGGTCGTGCGCGGCCTCGCCACCCGCGGCCGGATGCGCCTCTCGGGCACCTTCCGCGCGGCCGTGTTCGGCGCGAACGACGGCCTCGTGAGCAACCTCGCGCTCGTCCTCGGCATCACGGCCACGGGCGTGCCCAACGCCGTGATCCTCGCGACCGGCCTCGCGGGGCTCCTCGCCGGCGCGCTCTCGATGGGCGCGGGCGAGTTCGTCTCCGTGCGCTCCCAGCGCGAGCTGCTCGAGGCGTCGGCCCCGGATCCGGGCACGCGCGACGCCCTCCCCCACCTCGACGTGGACGCCAACGAGCTCGCCCTCGTCTACCGCGCCCGCGGCATGACGGAGGAGGAGGCGCTGACGCACGCCGACGAGGTGCTGCGCGACCTCGCGGCCGAGACCCGGCCGATCCCCGTGAGCATCGCGGGCGTCGCCGCCTCCGACGACGAGCACGAGAGCGTCGGCACCGCGTGGGGCGCGGCGCTGTCGAGCTTCTGCTTCTTCGCGTCCGGCGCCGTGATCCCGGTGCTCCCCTACCTCTTCGGCCTCCAGGGGATCGCGGCGCTCGCCCTGGCGTGCGTGCTCGTCGCGATCGCGCTGTCGATCACGGGCGCGGTCACCGGCCTCCTCTCGGGCGGCCCGCCGCTGCGCCGCGCCGGCCGCCAGCTGCTCATCGGCTTCGGCGCGGCCGGGGCCACCTACCTCCTGGGGCTGCTCTTCAACACGCAGGTCGGCTGATCCGCCCTGCGCCGCGCGCCACCGCCCCCGGGGCGCGGCGGGACGGCCCGGCCGCAGCCGATACGGTTGTCCGCATGGCTGACGGAGATGACCCCCGCCGTCGCGAGGACTCCCTCGCGACGCGCATGAGCGACGCGGTGTCGCGCACGAGCGAGCGGGAGGTCGCCCTGCGGGCGATGGGCCTGCTCGACGGCCTGTACGAGGGCGACGACTTCCTGCTGCTGGTCGGCGGTCGACACGCCCGCGGGATCCTCAACGGCGCCCCTCCCCTGTACTGGCCCGAGGCCTGGGGCGCCCGCGCGCTCCTCTACGCCTGGACCCCCGAGGCCGCGAAGGTCGTCGAGAAGAACCTCACGAACCGCGCCTGGCGCGTGCGCGAGGCGTGCGCGAAGGTCGTCGCGACCCGGCAGCTGCCGCTCGTGCGCGCGCTGACCGTGCTCGTCACCGACGAGAACGCCCGCGTCCGCGGCGCCGCCCTGCGCGCGCTGGGCGCCGTCGGCTCCCCGGCCGACGAGGACGTCATCCGCCGCGCGCTCACGGATCCCGACACCTCCGTCCGCGTCGCCGCGCACGACGGCCTCGAGGCCCTCGCCGCGCGCCACGACCAGGTGCTGTCCGCCGCGGGTCGCCACGCGGCCGCCGCGGCGGCCGCGAGCACGGCGGCGGACGACGACGACTCCGACGGCTCCGACGACGAGTCCGAGGCCGAGGCGCCGACCGACGCGGACGCCGACCGCTCCTAGCCCCCGGGGTCGGGCTCGGGCTCGCGAGGCCCCGCCGGATCCCCCGGCGGCGACGCGAGGAAGTCCTCCACCAGCTCGGCGAACAGATCCGGCCGCTCGATCTGCGGCATGTGGCCGCAGTCCGGGATGAGGCGCGTGCGCGCGTCCGGCAGCTCGCGCGCGACGGACGCGAGGTGCGCGGGCGGGAGGATCCGGTCGCGGTCGCCCCACACCGCGAGCACCGGGAGCCCCGACAGCCGCACGCTCTCGACCAGCGGGCGCCGCCAGCGCGAGCTCACCCCGCGGACCGTGCCCAGGTCGCGCGCGATGCCGAGCATCGTGGCCGCGTGGGTCGGCCGGGCGGACAGCTCCTGCGCGTGCCGCACGCGGGCATCCGTGGTGAGCGCCGGGTCGTGGAAGATCGTGCGGGTCGAGCGCCGCGAGTTGCCGGGCGTCGGCCGCAGCAGCAGGGTGGCGAGCGGGTCGAGGGCGAGCAGCCGGAGCCCCACGGTCACCTGGCGGCCGAAGCCCGCGCTGTCCGCGAGCACGAGCGCCCGCACGCGCTCGGGGTGCCGCACCGCGAGCGTCATCGCGACCGCGCCGCCGAGCGAGTTGCCGACGACGGTCACGGGCCCGGCCACGCCCGCCGCGTCGAGGTACGCGGGCAGGGCGTCGGCCAGCGCGTCGAGCGTGGTCGGGCCCGCGACCGGATCCGACCAGCCGAAGCCCGGCAGGTCGAGGCTGTGCAGCGCGTGCCCGTCCGACAGCCGGTCGTGCTGCTCATCCCAGTCCTCGAGGCTGCGGCCGATGCCGTGCAGGAGGAGGAGCGGATCCCCGGCGCCCGTCACGCGGTGCCGCACGCGCCGGCCGCCGGCGTTGAGCATCGCGGTCCCCGGGGCCCGGAGCGGATCGACGTCCCCGGAAGCGGCCATGTCGCGACCCTATCGAGATCCTCACGCCGTGGATTCCTGCGATGTCGGGAGGAGATGCGACGATGGAGGTGCTGCGCATCGCAGCGAACTCCCCCGTCGCCCGGAGCCACGAGCCCGCCCGACGTGAGGCGATCCACCGGGTCGCCGCCGAGCATCAAGGAGCGACACGGCATGACGATCTTCGAGCAGATGGAGTCCGAGGTCCGGAGCTACAGCCGCGGCTGGCCGGTCGTGTTCGACCGCGCGGTGGGCAGCGAGATGTTCACGGCCGACGGCGATCGCTACCTCGACTTCTTCGCGGGCGCCGGCGCGCTCAACTACGGGCACAACAACCCGGCGCTCAAGCAGAAGCTGGTCGACTACATCCTCCGCGACGGCGTCACGCACTCCCTCGACATGTTCACGGAGGCCCGCCGCGACTTCCTGCAGACGTTCCAGGACGTCATCCTCCAGCCGCGCGGGCTCGACTACCGCATCATGTTCCCCGGCCCGGGCGGCGCCAACGCGGTCGAGGCCGCCATGAAGCTCGCGCGCAAGGTCACCGGCCGCACCACCATCGTGCACTTCACGAACTCGTTCCACGGCATGACCGAGGGCGCGCTCTCCGTCACCGGCAACGCGCTCAAGCGCGGCGGCGCCGGCCACCCGCTCCACCACGCGGTCGCGGTGCCGTTCGACGGCTACCTCGGCGGCGAGACCGACACCCTCGCCTACTTCGAGAAGCTCCTCGACGACTCGGGCTCGGGCGTCGACACGCCCGCCGGCGTCATCGTCGAGACCGTGCAGGGCGAGGGCGGCATCAACGTCGCGAGCGCCGCGTGGCTCCGGAAGCTCCGCGAGGTGACCGCGCGCCACGGCATCGTGCTCATCGTCGACGACGTGCAGATGGGCTGCGGCCGCACGGGCGGGTTCTTCAGCTTCGAGGAGTCGGGCATCGTCCCCGACATCGTCACGCTGTCCAAGTCCATCGGCGGCTACGGCCTGCCCATGGCGCTGACGCTCCTCAAGCCCGAGCTCGACCAGTGGAAGCCGGGCGAGCACAACGGCACCTTCCGCGGCATCGCGCCCGCGTTCCTCACGGGCGCCGAGGCCATCCGCCTGTACTGGGCCGACGGCGAGCTCGAGGCGTCCACGCTGCGCAAGGGCGAGCGGATCCACGAGGTCTTCACCGAGATCGCCGCCTCCGCCGCGCCCGGCATGACGCTGAAGGTGCGCGGCCGCGGCCTCGCGCGCGGCATCGAGTTCCCCTCGGGCGAGCTCGCGGGCGCGGTCTGCCGGGCGGCGTTCGAGCGCGGCATGCTCATGGAGACGAGCGGCGCCGGCGGAACGGTCATGAAGGTGCTGCCCGCCCTCACCATCACCGACGAGCAGGTCGAGGAGGGGCTCGCGATCATCCGCGAGGCCGTCCGCGAGGTCCTGGGATCCACGAGCGAGGAGCTCGCGGCCGACGAGGTGCCGCTGCCGGTGGTCGTCGGGAGCTGATCCGCTCCCGATCACTCCTCCGCCGTCACCACGTCGACTGCTAGTGTCACTTCCACGCGAGAAGTGTCAATAGCCCGCGTCTCGGTGACAGGAGCGCGACGATGACGGAGTGGCCCGCGCACGAGCGCCGCACGGTCCCGTGGCAGAGCACGGGCCGCCGTGGGCCGCGAGAGGACCGCGTCCTGTCGGAGGTGGTCGTCTCGCTCCCGCCCCGCCTGGGCGACGCCACCGTCCCGTCGACGCCGCCACGGGACCTGCTGCGTGCGCGATACGAGACGGAGGAGCTCGAGCGGATCGCCGGTGACCTCCTGCAGCCGCTGGCCGGCTTCCTCATCCGGATGGAGTCCGTCGCGTCCTCGCGCATCGAGCAGGTCGAGGCCAGCACCACCGCCTTCGCCCGCGCCCTCGGAGGCGTGAAGGAGAACCCGTCGGCGATGTCGATGGTGTCCGCCGGTCGCGCCATCACCGCGCTGATCGACTCCTCCACGACGACCATCGATCTCGACGCGATCCTGCGGGCGCACGAGCTGCTGATGCGGGACGAACCCGGCGAGCGCGAGCACGCCGGGCGGCTGCGCGACGTGCAGAACTGGATCGGCGGATCGCCGTTCACCCCGCGCGGGGCGCTGTACGTACCGCCACCACCGGAGCTCGTGCAGGAGCTCCTCGCCGACCTGCTCTCGTTCGCGAACCGGGACGACGTGGATCCGATCGCCCAGGCGGCCATCGTGCACGCGCAGTTCGAGAGCATCCACCCGTTCACCGACGGGAACGGCCGGATCGGCCGCGCCCTCATCGGAGCGGTCCTCCGGCGGCGGGGCATGACGCCGACCACAGTGCTGCCGGTCGCGTCGGCGCTGGCGGCGGACACCGACCACTACTTCGGACTGCTCACCGCCTACAGGTCCGGTGACGTCGAGGCGATCATCACCGATGTGGCGCTGTGCGTCGAGGTCGCCGCACGCGAGGCCCGCGGGACGGCGCGTTCCTTCCTCGTGTACGCCGACGCATGGCGGCGCGAGGTCGGCACGCGCGCCGGCAGCGCGACGGACACGGTGCTCGACGTGCTGGTCGGACTGCCGGTGTTCACCGCCGAGCAGCTGGCCGCGCGTGCCGGACTCGGGGACCGGGCGGCGTACCGGGCGATCGAGCAGCTGCAGGAGTCGCGGGTCATCACGGAGGTCACGGAGCGCAAGCGCGATCGCGTCTACGCCGTCACGGACGTGCTGGACGAGTTCGAGGATCTCGACGACCGCATCCGCTCCCGCATCACGCGTCTCCGCGAAGTGAGCTGATCGGCTCCGCGCCTCGGCGGACCGCGTGCGCGCTCCCGGCTCAGCCGGCGGGGCCGTCGTCCAGCTCGATCTCCGCGACCTCGACGGACGCCGACCCCGGCATCGCCGGGTAGTGGTTGTCGCGGAGCTGCGCGGCGAAGAGCGCCATGTCCGTGCCCGGCGGCTGATGCGCGTCCTCTGGCGTGAGGTCGGCCAGGACGTGACGCCGCACCGAGGTGACGCGCCCGGCGAGGGGGACGGCGGTGGGGTGCCCGTCGAACACGAACACGGCCGGGCCGACCCGCAGGTCCTCCTCCCAGCGCACCGTGGTGACCTTCTCGCCGCTCACGATCGCGTCGTGGTGCATGCGGTGGAACCGGATGACCTGGGCTCCGGCGTCGGGCATCCGTCCAGCCTACGGAGCGCGGCGCGGACGGGCGCGGAGGGCCGGTTCAGTCGGCGCCCGCGGTGGCGCGGAGGAGCCGCCGCGCGGCGCGGGTCATGTGGATGCCGTAGGCCAGCGTGGCGACCGCCGCCCCCGCTCCCACCCACGACCAGACGAGCGGCCATGCCGCTCCGTCCGCGAGGACCGCGACGACGCCGGCCGCGCCCACGAGCGTGGTCCAGGTCGCGATGCCGAGGTCGATCCGGCGACGGAACACGCGCGCCATCGGGTAGAAGTAGAGGCCCACGATGACGGCGATCGTCGGCACGAGGAAGCGCTGGAGTCCGGTGGCGCCGAGCGCGACGACGGCGATGGCGATGAGGACGCCCTCCGCGCCGACGACCACGCCGAACAGGGCGCCATCCGACTTCCGGGCGCGGTCGGACGCGGTCGTCGCGAGCGTCGCGGTCCGCATCCGACGACCCGCGAGGAGGAGGAGGACGGCGTGCGCGACGAAGACGATCGCGCCGAGACCGCAGACCGCCGTGACGCTCGCCGCGACGGGCGTCGGCCAACCGGTGAAGGTGTCGCTGGCCCACCACATCGTGAACACCGCCATGAGGAGGAGACCCGAGCCGATGCCGGTGGCCAGGACGCGGGGAGGCGGGGCGGCGGTGTCCATGGGCCGGAGCCCAGGCGCGCGTCCGTCCGCGAGGTGCGCGGATCCACCAGCGGGGAGCTCGCGAGGTGTCGATCCGCATGTCTTCTCCACGGATGCGGCCGCCCGCCGCACGACGGCGGGTCGCCACGAGAGGATGACCGCATGGGGATGACGACGATCGTGTTCGGCGCGGCGGACGACGAGGCGGCCGCGGCCGTCCTCGAGCTCGAGGGGCAGCCGGAGGGTTACGACTGCTACCTGATGCCCGACGAGGTCTGGGAGCTCGAGGGGCTGATCCGCGGAGTCGCCGGCTCGGAGCTCCCGACCTACACCCAGGAGCCCGTCGCGGAGACGGACGACTTCGCCATCTTCGTGATGCCGCTCAGCTCGGGGCTCGCCGGCCCGCTGCGCGACGCCGTGCCCGCGCGACGCGACGAGCTCGCGGAGCGTTGGCAGGGCGTCTGCCCCCATGTGGGCGACTGGGCCTCGTACGAGGTGGAGGACACCCTCGAGATCCTCGCCCGCACGCTCGTCGAGATCGAGGGCGCGGGACTCACGCCGTACATGTACGTCTGCCCCTGATCCGTTCCCGTCGACGCCGCGTCAGCCGCGCGGCCGCAGGATCCGGTAGCGGTGCTCCGGGCGGCCCGTGGATCCGTAGTTGAGCTGCACGTCGACGACCCGGTCGCGGGCGAGCGCGCCGAGGTAGCGCTGCGCCGTGGCGCGGGAGACGCCCACGCGCTCGGCGATCTCGGGGGCGCTGAGCTCCTCGTCGGCGGCGGAGAGGGCGTCGAGCACGGCCTGCTCGGTCGCGGGGCGCTCGCGCGCGGAGACCCGGCCGGGCCGGAGGGCGTGGATCGCGCGGTCGATGCCGGCCTGGTCGAGGGGCCGGTCGCTCGCGAGCCCGGCGCGGAACGCGGCGTAGGCCGCGAGGCGCGCGGTGAGCAGCTCGGGCGCGAACGGCTTCACCAGGTAGGAGACGGCGCCGCCGCGGAGGGCGCGGCGGACGGTGGCGGGGTCGTCGGCCGCCGTGACGAGGATCACGTCGGGCTCGATGCGCCGCACCAGGTCCACGCCGCTGCCGTCGGGCAGGTACGCGTCGAGGAGCACGAGGTCGGGGCGGGACGTATCGAGCACGGCGAGCGCCGCCCGCACGCTGCCCGCGGTGCCGACGGCCCGGAAGCCCGGCGCCTGCTCCACGATGCCCTCGTGCAGGCGGGCGATGCGGAAGTCGTCGTCGACGATGAGGACGGTGAGGTCGTCGGTCATGCGCGGGCTCCGTCGGGGTCGGGGGTGGCGGGGTGGGGGGAGCCGTCGGCGGGCGGGCCGTCGGCCGGCGGATCCGCGTCGGGCGCCTCCGCGTCGGGCGGCTCGACCACGCCCGCGAGCCGCGCGCAGAACACCGCGCCGGACTCCGCCCGGGTCGGCGGGCCGCCCGGATCCGCGAGCCACACGTCGCCGCCGTCGCGCCGGGCGATGTCGCGCACGAGCGGCAGCCCGAAGCCGAGGCCGTGCGCGGGATCCGCTCCCCCGCCCGCGGCGAGCGCCCCCGCGGCTGCGTCCACGTCGTCGGGCCGGCGCCGGAAGATGCCCGCGGCGTCCGCCGTCCCGAGCCCGTCGCCCGAGTCGGCGACCGCGAGGTGCAGGTCGGCGCCGTCGTCGAGCGCCTCCACCTCCACCCACCGGTCGGCCCGCGAGCCGCGCACGGCCGCGTGCACCGCGTTGTCGACGAGGTTGCCGAGGACGGTCGTGACCTCCTCCGGCCGCACCAGGATCCCGCGGACGAGCGTGCCGGGCCCGACCCGGAGCGTCACGCCCCGCTCCTCGGCCTCCATCGCCTTCGCCCCGAGGAACGCCTGCAGGTAGGGCTCGTCGACGAGCCCCGCGTCGACCGTCGGGAACGCCACGGGCCCCTGCTCGAGCACGCCCGCGAGGTAGCTGTCGGCCTCGTCCACCCGGCCGGTCGCGACGAGGCCGCGCACCACGTGGAGGCGGTTCGCGAACTCGTGCCGCTGCACCCGCAGAGCCGTCGACATCGCGGTGACGGCGGTGAGGCGGCGGCTCATGGCCTCGACGTCCGTCTCGTCGCGCAGCACCATCACGGTGCCGAGGTCGCGGCCGTCGCGGGCGACGCGGGCGACGTCGACGAAGAGGAGCCGGTCGTCGACCACGGCGCGCAGCGACGCGGATCCGGCGACCGGCGGCCCGGCGGGCCCGGATGCGGATCCCGCGCCGGCCCGCGCCGCGGCGACCGCGTCCCGCAGCACCGGCGCGACGCCGAGGTCCGCGAGCGTGCGGCCGACCGGATCCCCGAGGCCGAGGAGCGCGGCGGCCCGCGGGTTGCAGACCGTCACGCGGCCGTCGGGACCGATTCCGAGCACGCCCTCGCCCACGCCGGAGAGCACGGCTGCCTGGTCCTGCACGAGGCCCGCGAGCTCGGACGGCTGGAGGCCGAGGGTGAGGCGCGCGAGGCGACGCGAGAGGATCCCGCTGGCCGCCGCGCCGACCCCGAGCGCGAGCAGGGCGACCACCGCGATGGCGGCGACGTCGACCCCGATGGAGTCGCGCACGGTCGCCGCGGCGAACCCGACGCTGACCTCGCCGACGACGCGGGCGTCGGCGGCCGACCCGCCGACGCCGGACGCGGCGGCCGCATCGCCCGCGGACCCGTCCGCGTCCAGCGCCCGCACCGGCACCTTCGCCCGCGCCGACTCGCCGAGCGTGCCGGTGGCCCACGTGACCTCCTCGCGCCCCGCGAGCGCGACGCCCGGATCCGTGCTCACGCGCTCCCCGAGCTCGGCCGGGTCGGGGTGGGCGAGCCGCAGGCCGCGGTCGTCGGTGACCACGACGAACAGCGCGCCCGTCCGCTCGCGCACCGCCTCGGCCGTGCGCTGCACCGGGCCGTCGGCGAGGTCGGCGGCGGTGGCCGTGGCGGGATCCGCGGTCTCGGCCGTCACGGCCGCCCGGAGCGCCGGGTCCTCGGCGGCCGTCCGCGCGATCGCGAGCGCCGTGGCCTGCGCCTCCTGGCGGTTCTCCGACGAGCTCAGCAGCCCGTAGGCGACGGTCGCGATGCCGACCACCACGAGCACGACGAGCAGCTGGAGCACGAGCGTGCGCCGCGCGAAGTCGAGCCCCGCCCGCCGTCGCCCCGTCGTCGTCCGCACCCCCTGAGAATAATGCGCAGAACCTCCTTTACGTGCACTATCGCGATCAAGCGGCACAAGCGCGACGAGATGCGGACGCCGACCTAGCGTGTGGTGTTCAGCCGGGCGTCCGCCCACCGACGAAGGAGTCACACGTGCTGGTATTCCTGGGCTTCGCCATGGTCCTCACCTTCATGGCGCTCATCATGACCAAGCGGCTGACGCCCATGGTCGCCCTCATCCTCGTGCCGACGATCTTCGGGCTCTTCGCGGGAGCCGGGCTCGGCATCGGCGACATGGTCATCGAGGCGCTCGGCGACCTGGCCCCCACGGCCGCGCTGCTGATGTTCGCCATCATCTACTTCGGCATCATGATCGACGTCGGCCTGTTCGACCCGCTGGTGCGCCTCATCCTCCGCGTCGCGGGCGGCGACCCGGCGAAGATCGTGCTCGGCACGGCCATCCTCGCGGCGGCGGTCTCCCTCGACGGCGACGGATCCACCACCTTCATCGTGACCACGGCGGCCATGCTGCCCATCTACCGCAAGCTCGGGATGAGCCCGGTGGTCCTCACCTGCACGGCGGGCCTCGCCAACGGCACGCTGAACATCGTCCCGTGGGGCGGCCCGACCGTCCGCGCGGCCGCGGCGCTCAAGGTCTCGCCGACCGACATCTTCGTGCCGATGATCCCGTCGCTCCTCGTGGGCCTCGCGCTCGTCATGATCTTCGCCTGGACCATGGGCCTCCGCGAGCGCAGCCGCCTGGCCGCGCTCGGCGAGGCGCGGGCCGAGGGCGGGCTCGACGCGGCCGGCGGCTCCGGTGCGGGTGCCGGCGCCGGCGGATCCCGCGGCGGATCCGGCTGGTGGCGCGCCGGTCGCGGCGCCCCCGCGACCCCGCGCGGCGGCCTCATCACGATGGCCCCCTCGCTCGTCCGCGCCGAGACGGCCGCCGTCTCCACGCTCGGGACGACGATGCTCGACCCCGACCGCGACACGCTGCGCCCGCGCCTCATCTGGTTCAACCTCGGGCTCACGCTCGTGGTGCTCGTGCTGCTGATCATGGACCAGCTGCCCCTCGCCTACGTCTTCATGGTCGGCGCCGCGGTGGCGCTCATCGTCAACTTCCGCGTGCTCAAGGACCAGGGCGAGCGCATCGCGGCGCACGCGCCCAGCGTGGTCGGCGTGGTGTCGATGGTGCTCGCGGCGGGCGTCCTCATCGGCGTGCTCAACGGCACCGGGATGGTGTCGGCGATGTCGGCGTGGCTCGTCACGATCATCCCGGACGCGCTCGGCCCGGGCCTCGCGGTCATCACGGGCGTGCTCAGCATCCCGATGACCTTCTTCATGAGCAACGACGCCTTCTACTACGGCATGCTCCCGGTGCTCGCGGAGAGCGCGGCGAACTACGGCATCGACCCCGTGGAGATGGCGCGCGCGTCCATCACCGGGCAGCCCGTGCACCTGCAGAGCCCGCTCGTGCCGGCGATCCTGCTGCTCGTGTCGCTGGCCGACGTGAACCTCGGCGACCACCACCGCAAGGTCCTGTGGCGCGCCGTGCTGGTCTCGCTCCTGATGCTGGCGGTGGGCGTGCTGACGGCGGCGATCCCGATCTGATCGGGAGGCGCTCCGCGAGGAGCGCGACCGCTCCGCGAGGAGCGCGCACGAGGAGGCCGGGCGGCTCGGGGGAGCGCCCGGCCTCCTCGCGTGCGCGGGGACGGCGGGCCGGTCGCCTGGACCCGCCCGATGGGATCCGCGGTGCGGCTAGGAGACCCGCTCCGCGACCTGGTACCCGGCCTCGGAGTAGATGACCTGGTAGTCGGCCCCCGGCGCGGTGGCCTCGCCGTACTGGTCCGCGGAGAGCGCCCCGGCCCCGAGGCCGCCGCCGAGCGTGTCGATGACGACGTACTGCGGTGCCGGGTTGCCCGGGTTGCCGAGCCAGTAGACCTCGTGGTCGTCGACGAGGTACGACATGAGGCCGATGTCGCTGAGGACGCTCGCGCCGGCCGGCACCTGGTCGAGCGCGGCCTGGGCCTGGGCGGCGCGCGGCGACGGCTGCCAGGCGGTCGGCTTGCCGAGCTCCATCAGCGGCGAGCGGAGGAACAGCAGGACCGCCGCCGCGGCGAGCAGGGGCACGGCCGCGCGCGACGCCGTCGCGAGCCAGCGCTGGCCGCCGCCCCGGGCGCGGACCACCCCGTCGATCGCCGCCGCGAACACGATGGGCATGAGCACCGCGTCGTAGTGGTAGCCGGGCGCCCAGTACGCCTCGGTGGGCGCGAGGAAGCGCCAGGCCAGCGTCGGCACCACCAGGAGGAGGAGCGGCGAGCGCACGGCGATCAGCGCCCCCGCGAGCACGAGGAACGCGACGGTCTCGAGCTTGGGAGCGGCGAAGAGCCCCGCGAGCGTGCCGAGCGGATCCGCGAGCGCGCCGCCGGCGTCGAGCTTGGACGCGTAGTCCCAGCGCGCCTCGCGGTTGAACGCGGGCAGGATCACGGTGGTGGCGAGCACGAACCACGCCACGCCCCAGCCGGCGAGCGCGATGCCGATGCGCCGGTGCAGCGTGAGCGCGAGGATCGCGCCGAGCACCGCGACCGTGAGCCCCAGGTCCTCCTTCACGAAGACGAGCGGCGCGGCCCAGAGCGCGGCGGCGAGGGCACGGCGGGCGACGACCGCGTCGAGCGCGAAGGCCAGCAGCGGCAGCGCGAAGGCGATCTCGTGGAACTGGAACGCGACCGCGCCCTGGATCCCCCAGCTCAGCCCGTACGCGAGCGCCACCGTGATGGCGCCCCAGCGCCCGGTCACGCGGCCGGCGAGGCGCCCGACGCCGACCACCGAGATCCCGACGAGCACGGCCTGCACCACGAGGAGCGCGAACGCGTGCGGCCACACGGCGTAGACCGGGCCGAGCAGCACGAGGATCGGGTGGAAGTGGTCGCCCATGAGGTTGAAGCCGTCGCCCTTGATGGAGACGAGCGGCGCCTGGAGGCGCGAGTAGTCCTGCGCGAGCTGGGTGAAGATGCCCGTGTCCCACGACTTCACGGTGAAGCGGCGCCACTGGAGCGCGGAGTACAGCACGTAGACGGCGGTGACGAGCGCGGCGACGATGACGACGCCGATCGTGCCGGGGACGCGGGATCCGGTGATGACCGCGGGCGATGCGCCCGCGGGATCCGGCTCCGCGGCGTCGTCGGCGTGGTCGCGTCGGGACGTGGCGTTCGGACTGGTCACGCGAGCAAGGGTCTCACGCGGGCGCGGGATCCCGGCGCCGCGATCCCCCGGCCATCCGCTCAGCGACGCGAGTCGCCCGCGCCCTCCTGGCGCTCGCGCTCGGCGGCCATGGCGGCGCGGCCGGCGTCGCGGTTCTTCACGCGGATCTGCTCCTCGCGCACCTCGGCCTGCGTCGCGCGCTCCTGCACCAGCCACTGCGGCGGGGCCTGGAGGAGCTCCTTGATCTGGACGGTGGTGAGCGCCTCCGTCACGCCGCCGCGGGCGAGGCCGGCGATGGAGACGC
>Ga0265798_10007520_pt1 | contig 14083 bp, 16 predicted proteins | sample P3T30metagenome_FD_192430 | JGI IMG/M metagenome (GOLD analysis project Ga0265798, IMG submission 192430) | Plant litter microbial communities from East Loma Ridge, Irvine, California - P3 T30 | ecosystem: Environmental > Terrestrial > Plant litter > Unclassified | place: USA: California...
TTTATTCCCTCTCTACCCCTCCTCCAATATCACCTAATCCTTCCTGGCCCCATGTCCAACGACTCCAGCGCCACTAGCCTTGGCCCACTCATCATCACCCTGGACTCCCTTCTCGCCCTTGACTTTCTCAACCAGGTGTCCAAGTTTACCAGTTTCACCGTGGTTCTTTTTCTCCTTCTTAGGTCCCCCCATCAATAGCCCAAGACCTACAATTCCACCGAGGACCCAAAGACCTTTCTTCTCTTGATCATCTAATCCCTTTGATGGAGGTTTGTATTCTCCACCGTGACCCTTTGGTGGTTTAGGAAGACCAATTTCGGGAATGAATGACCTGGTGAATTCTCCAGCGTTCTTACTGAGGTTGGTAAGGTGGTTCACGGCATGTGCGAGGGATTCTCCTGCGCTCGCCTCGGCATCAGATTTGTTCTTCGAGTCTGATGATTTGTTGTTGGATTTGGAATCGGATTTAGACTTTGTTTCCTTAGTGTCGGCCTCGGCTGAATCGGTAGAGTCGTGAACTGCTGATACGGGTCCACCGGATAGATGGGTAGAAGCAGATGCTACGGTCATGATCTTTGCTGGAACGTCGTTCTCCTTGCCTTCATCCTGATCAATCTGTTCTTTGACTTTGGCCCTAAAGTTGTCGGGCTCGAGTGGCTATCATCAGCACCTGACCTTATTGCAAAGAGAACAGAAAGAGAGGACATACAATGATCTGGTCAGCTGCGTCATCATTCTCTTGAGTAGGCATCTTGACGCTCAACTTCTCTCCACTAGATGGAGCTACCCTTCCACTTTCGGGTAAACCAGGAGCAGCATTAAGTTCCTCTTTAGTAGGTTCCTCGAATGCCTCGGCTTCTTCAGTCTTTGAAGAGATCTCGGGACCAGTGGATAATTCCTTGTCGTTCTTGATTGTTGCTGTATCCTCTTCTTTCGCTGGAGTGGAGTTCTTGGCGTTGCTGGGGGACGTGGTAGAGATTTGTCGGAACGAAGGCATAGGAGGGAGGTGTTGGGATGTTTCGGCGGATGAAAGTCGCGCTACCAATGTGGTCCTTCTTGTCAGATCTCTCTAATGGTCTAAATTAGATGACCTACTTGTTACCGGTCTGTGATAGACCCCTCTTCTTCAACTCCCCTTTAAGCACAACAACAGTCTCGCCCTTCCAATTCCTTTGAGAATTCAACAGAACAGCAGAAGCAAGACTCGCGCTCTGCTGCTGCATAGGACTTCCACTCACTGCCTGAGCAGTACTAGAAGCCGGAGCAGACTTGGCGGCTCGTAGGAGACCAGTGGATACCTTGCGTCTGATCATTGTATCTGTATTTGTATGTATATGAAGTGTAGTATCAGGTGGTGTTTGACGATCCCAACCGACGGACCTAGGCAGATCTAGCGGGTAATGAATGAGGAGTCGGAAACATCCGGGAGTTAGATGACGCATGACACGTGGAATATTACTTTGTCCTTGGCACAACCTAGGCAGTGTTGGGCATATTGTATACCATAATGAGAACACGCAAGACGCAATCAGGAGGGCACCTCTCAGCACTAGTTCATCAGATCTTCGCCCATCTGACTGCACTGTTGATTTTCATTGTCTCGCTTGGACCGATACCTAAACATGTGGCTTTCGTGATGGATGGAAATAGGAGGTATGCTAGGGGTAAAGGTCAAAAAGTCCGGGAGGGACACACCGAGGGATTTGAATCCCTTAAACGAGTGAGTCATAAGACCAGAGAAGAAGGCTGATGGAAGATCCTTGAGATATGCTTGAAACTGAAGATACCGGCGGTGACGGTCTACGCTTTCTCTATTGACAATTTCAAGAGAACGCAAGAAGAGGTAGATGCTTTGATGGGACTTGCTAAAGTCAAATTATCGGAACTTGCGGGCCATGGGTAAATTTCTTGTCCCTCTTTGAGACTGGCGCTGATAGTAGGGATCTACTACAGCAGTATGGTGTAAAGATTCGATTCATTGGAAGAAGGGATATGTTACCTCAAGATGTACTTGAAGCTGTCGACCGTATGGAGTCGATGACAAGTGGGAATAAGAAGTAGGTGACTTTCTAGAAATCATGAGTGAGAGTGCTAATGAGCAGTGGTGTCCTCAATGTATGTTCACCTTATACGGCAAAGGACGAGACGACCACTGCAATCCGCAATAGCGTACAAGAAGTGTACGACGGTTCCTTACCGCTGAGGTGCGTTCTCTTGGTTCCCTTCGCTCTCTGTGTCCATCCATACTTCTTCGTCTTCCTACTGTTATGCGCCGCTTCGAACACTGCTGACATACAGAAACCTTAAACACTCACACATATACAACAACCTAGAAACGAATCAGAGTATTCGCTCAATAACACCCCTCGAAAAGGGCCTCGAGAAGGAATGCGGAAAGATAGACATCTACGTCAGGACTTCAGACGTGAGGCGTCTGAGTGATTTCCAAATGTGGCAGGTGAGTACAACGCAGCTGAGTGAAGGGGGCTGACAATGAAGGCAGCGGATGATACGCAATTACATTTCGTCAAGACATATTGGCCTGAATTCGGGTTGACTGATATGTTACCTATATTATTGGGGTGGCAGCAGAAGGTTTGGCTTAAGGCTGTTGGGTTATAGGCCAATTCATCTAGATCGTGTATATGTATGTACTCTTGCCTCTGCTCTGATTCTGACGAGGCCTACCTGTGTCTCGGAAAGTCATAGACAGAGGCCTTTCTCCTTGCATAGTCACTGACTATGAGACCCGGCATGTATGTATGTGTGCTCCTCATAGCTCCCCAAGACCACATAAGCAGCATCGTGACTTACGTACGTCGAGAAACGCTGTATAGAAGTAGATATGCCAAGCAAGTATGTACACCACAGTCTAGGCACGTCATAAGCAACTCAACCTATTTGGGCGTCTCGTAATAAATGCCATCATTTGTCCCTTTGTCCTATTATCTGCCCAGCCATTTCACCGCATTACTTCGCTCTTCATATGCCTACTGCTTCCATAGACTGCTAGATCTACTACAGCTTCAGCTCCTAAGAGTTCATAGACACCGAATGTTCGACTGTCAGCCCCATAATAAGCAAACAAGGAGGCGATAGAACCTTATTACGCCAATCAACTGCCGCAGATCGATCTCTTCCTGGTCATTATCCATAATCTCATCCACGCGAATCAGATAGGAGGAAAATCACGATGTCTACGCCTTCGGGAGGACAGAATTTTACGTATGCTGGGAATAACGCTAATAACAAACAAGCTCAGGTGAGTCTTATTTGGACAGAGGAAGGACTGATACTGATATGGTAGCTTGGGAATGCATATCAGGAACTAGCAAAGGAGCTCAGTAGTGAGAAACTCAAGGTTGTTGGCGGATACACTCTGGGCAGAGTGATTGGGGAGGGTACGTATCTCCTCTGGACGATTAGCTGACAATAGGAACGTATGGTTCTGTTCACTTAGCAACGCATCGAGCGACCGGTACCCGATGTGCAGTCAAGAAAGTGCCTAAAGCCTTCTCGCCTCATCTCACCAGAGAGATCCACCATCATCGTCGATTACATCATCCATATATCGTCCACCTACACGAGGTAGTAGCTACCGAATCCCATATTTGGCTAGTAACGGAATTATGTTCTGGAGGGGAATTATTCGATTATCTAGCTGAGCGAGGTAGGATATTGGAGGGAGAAGCAAGGAAGTTGTTTGGAGAATTGACTGTTGCTGTGGGCGTTATGCATCGTCAAGGGGTTGTTCATCGGGATTTGAAATTGGAGAATGTTTTGCTAGATGGCGAGTTGAGGATTAAATTGGGTGATCTCGGATTCGCAAGGGAATGGCAGAGGGGGAGATTGTAAGTCAGAGTATGAAGGGTGAGCTGATGGCAGGATGGAAACATATTGCGGGACCACTGGGTACGCTAGTCCTGAAATGCTGGCTGGGAGAAAATACCTTGGGGTAGAAACGGATATCTGGTCATTGGGGATTATTCTCTATACTCTACTGGCAGGCGGTCTGCCATTCGACGATGATGATGAGGGAGTAATGAAGGATCTAATACTCAAGGGAGAGTATGAAGAACCAGAATGGCTCACTGAAGGTTAGATACATGTTTTCTCGTATGTCAAGGTCTGAGCTGATAACAGACGCTCGTTCCTTGATTAGAAGTATGCTCCAAGTTGAACCTACTCAACGTCTCTCGATAGAATCTATTCTCACTCATCCATGGTTCAAATCAACAATAATCGACAAGATGCCTGAACAAGGTGACGCTCATCCCGTATCTCCTGGCTTGACGCCTAACTTCGATGAACCATTCAGCGGCAAGCAATCGACCTTTTCACAAACCCCCTCACGAGGTCCTTCACCATCACATTACGAAGGACCAGCTCAACCACCAATCTATGAAGAATCGGATCATTCTGAAACCGGAACGAGTCAGCAGGATAGTGTCGAAAAGGCAGATACTGCATCTACTACGCCTACGACTGCTGAGTCTGGAAATGACGATGAGGAAGAGATGAAGAGGGTACACAGTGGGGAATTTAGTCAGACGGAAAAGGATTTGGAAATGCTTCATTCCAATACTTCACAATCGACCATTCGTAGGACGAATAGTGGATCGCCAAATCCCTCGACCTCTGGATCTAGCTCCGGAGTCAAAAGTCGAGTAGCGATCAAGTCCGGGCTGGAGGGACATCAAGAGGCAGACGAGGACGTAGTACTGGAAGACCCTGGAACGCCTAGTTTGATGGACGAACATCCCACGCATATGTTGGTCGCCCAACATTCCAGGACACCTTCGAGGACGAAACGACGATCAGTCTCTTCCACAATGACATTAGAACGTCGACATTCTCATCACTCGACTTCTGGACAATGGACCACCTACCCACCAGAAGATTATATGTTGAAATTGAACGAAACTCGTGCTGAACCATTCACGACACCTTCCGAGAAATATCTGTTGAACCAATTATCAGAGATTGGATTCAATATCGGTCAAATCACTCATTCAGTCACCAACAACGCTTGTGATTCCTCAGCAGCTGCTTGGTGGATGTTACGTGCCAAACAAGCGGAAAGGGGCGAGACGGATGAGGTCGTTAACGCAAAGATGAACGCTATGGAACGAAAGAATGAACGAGCTGCCGCGTATGCTAGAGAAGAAAGGAAACGACAAAAGGAAAAGGACAAGGATAAAGAGAGACCGTTCAATGTGAAGTTCATTGATCAACCTTCATTCTCGAGAACGCCAAGTAGTCCCATCGAACTTGGATCGCCTATTCGAAGTGCGACTCCGTTGACTGTATCGCCAATGCGTAGTACTGCTCCATTGAGCGTATCGCCCGATCCTATAACGCCTGGTCAGCGGGAAATGCCATTCCCGCCCCAGCCTGGTATGTTGCATCCTCAATCAGCCGATACACCACCTCCTCGCCCCCAACTCGATCAAGGCCGGTCATTCGATTCTGCGCCTAAAGCCTCCCCGACCGCTGGTGTGATCGAACCAGCGACTGCCGAATCGTCTCCAAGTCGACCTACAAAGACACGATCACCCTCCATGAGCATGTTGCAGCGTGCCACCTCGGCTCTGGTTCCCGGATCATGGAAGAATGAGGATAAATCAAATGAAAAGGCAATTGTCGACGAGACAGAGGGCAAAGAAGATAAAAAGACTATATCCCCAACGAAATTGGTCAAACCTTTACCTAGATCGAAAATGGTCAAGAGCGAAAGTGAGAAAAGTCTGGCTCAATCACTCGAGTCGGCTCATACGGTGCGAGCCGTTGAAGCTGGACCTTCGAGGCGAATGTCGACTCCTCTCCTCACCACTACGATGCACGAGGGAGTTGCTGATCCGCCTCGCTCCCCATCGCTTTCTCTCGCTTCCCCGTCCGCCAATATCAGTGAAAGTGCCAGCAAAACATCAAAGAGGGATGCTTTCTGGTCATGGAACTCGCTTAGGTACATGTTCAATGATCCTCGCCGCCGTCGATCTAGGGATGACACGCTGGCTGGAAAAGAACATAAACCCGGTCCGGCCGTTGTGCTGAGTCGAGGAATTTCAGGTAGGGGTCCACACGTCAATCGAGTGATTCAACCTATTCGTCGATCGTCAAGCGACGGACGACCAATCTTTTCTCGACGCTCTTCCTCAGTCAATTCTAGGCGGTCATCCTTCAATTCAGGCGTGGTACATACATCATCGCATGATGCTCTGCCCACTCTCGCACTTGGCAGACGGACAAGTGGAGTCTCGCATGGCTCACAAACACCGACTTCTGAACGTGAACATAATCCGCTCTCTCGCCCTTCTTCATTACATGAACGTGATTCCCATTTACATCCCTCTCGACGATCATCCCAAAATCTCAGGTCGCCATCTATGCAATCGGAGCATTCCGCCAAGTTTAGGTATTCCAATCCAGCTTCTCCATTACACAACTATCAACGTCGAGCACCAATTGGGACGGATTCAAGAAGAGTACGACATATTCGAGTGATCCCGGAAGGTCATATCATGATTCGATCAGAATCTGTCGCTTCTAGTATCAGATCCAATGCCTCTTCACGAGCATCATCACGAGAACGGGTACCTACGAGGGATAGGGATAAGGAAACAAGCGCCAGAGAAGACTCGGATTACGATACAGGTCGTGAAGATTCAATCAGATCCAGGCGTCGATCAAAGTCGGATCTAGCTTCATTGGCCCAACAAATTCATCGAAAGAATTCACCACTAACATTACCTGGGATACAACATCATAGGAGTTATACGCATTCTCTGAAACCGCCCCAAGCCAAACCAAAAGCCCCGTTGAGAGATGTATTCCAGGGCAAAGAAGAAGAATGGGTATCGGACGATGAAGATATTTATTCTGGTGGTTTGGGGCAGAAAGGTCAACAAACGCATTCGAACAAGGCGGCACAATGGGAACCTAATACTAGGATGTTTAATCCTAAGCCTCATCATGGCCATGGTCGCAAGACTGGACAGAAACCGAAATCAAGGAGAGGAAGTAGCGATGAAGAAGACGGGAGGTCATCTGCGGAGAAAGCACCAGTGCAAGCTGTAGAGAGTGTTGGTGGACCGGGGAGACGAAGGGGAATACCCAGTGGACGAGGAACAGCGCCTGTCATCGAGGAAGAGGAAGAAGAGGAGGAGTGAGGGAGTGGGTGGAAGCCATATATATCTTGTTTGTTGTACCGTGTTCTGTCAGTCTGATACCTGCATGCTGTCGTGTGAGTATATAATCGGATTTGAAAATAATGCATAAATGATCTAGTACATGATGGTGGTACAAGCATGACAAATGTAGGTATTACACGATGAATTCTATGCGTGATGCGTGATGCTCGACAGTCGTTGCAGTATCCGGATTACGTTTTCGTGCTGGTCCTGCTCTTCTTTCGACTCTTGGAGATATCTTTCGTGACCCGATTCGTACTTTGTCGTCTCCGATCACGCTCCTCGTGTCGGCTCTTGCTCCCATCCCATTTCCTCGTCGGACTCTCTTCGACAAGCTTCCTTTTCTTACTACCACTAGACTGGCCTAGCTGCATGATGCTATGTAATGGGGGCATTACTCCTGTTTGTCAGTATTGCGTCACCTTGAATAAGGAGAGCTGACCTTTCTCATGAACGAAATAAGAAACAATCTCGTCCGATCCACTCCTCACCGCCGTCTCAACCCATTTGGAGGGAATATCCATACCCACCCTATCTTGCTTCTCGCCTACAGGGAGACCTAAATTCTGATGTTCAACCAACATCCTTACTATCCTGAGATCCCCCAATTTTACAGCTATCTGAATAGCCATTCCTTCTTTCTTTCCCGGATCTGCACCTTTGCTCAATAGGTATTTGATCACTCCTAAGTTTTTCGCCAAGACCGCTCTCGAGAGAGCGTACCCGTCAGAAGAATTCGCGTTGGGTTTGTATGTCTCGAATAAGTAGATCAAGAGAGGAGGGATTGCAGATGTTGACGTGAGATTCCGGAATATACGACGTGGTAGTTCGGGGACCGTGAGAGCTGGTTTGGTTGGCCGAAGAGGAGTCGGGGTGGGGGCCGAGACCAATATCGTTCCCTCGATAGATGCCGATGGTTCGATGTGTGCTTCTGGAGGTGGAGGAGGAAGGTCGACATATCCCCTTCGTTTATCCCATATCCGCTTGATATCCTTTGCGACCTGTACGGAACATATTCCATGCCTCAACGCTCTCGTCAAGATCAGATGAGCAAGTTGACCCTTATATAGATCCAGTAAGTAGGTTGCTGTGTAGTATGATGACGTGTATGGGGGCGAGAGGAATGCGTGGGTGGTTGTCGAGACTTGGGGTAGGTGGTGATTTTGAGCTAGCAAGTGGATTTGCTGCAGGATCTGATTGCATCAGTTTGAAAGTCGTGCACTCGAGCTCACCTCTGGCGGAAGCGACTCCAGGCTTGTGCGTGAGCCGGGCATCGCTGCTCACAGTAAGGAGTTGTGCAGAGTAATGGTCATGAGTAGCCATAAAGTTGTTTCACCGGATAGGCGTGTCATTCGTCAGCCATGAGGTCAGAAGGCACGCCAAGAAATGGAAGCTCCCTTGCGCCCTTCTTTGATACCCTTACCTCATCTAATACCCCTCTTCATACCGACCACGACCTATACACCGCGCTAAGCAACCGTTGTATGTCACACACGCCAACTACTACCGCGCCTCCGGGTAATGCGCCTCTACCTCCAGCTACAGGTACTACCGCACAGCAAGATAAGGATAAGAAACCTTCTTTAACGGGGGTGAGGATCAAGCAGAGAAAGAGACAAGCTCAGGCCGCTAGTAAATTCGAGCCAGAGGGTGAGTCCATTATTACGGGAATAGATGATGGATGATATTGATGATGTAGCATTCCGAGACGCCTTACTTGTCCACCTCGCCCTCATCCCTTCGCCCCCTACCACCGAACCTCTTGTCGCCAAACTCGTTCAAGCTGGTTCCACTCTCGAATTCCTTCGATACAATGAACAACTTTTCGAAATCCTCTTTATCGGTGGTCTTCTCCAACCTGGAGGATCCTATCTCGACGATAAGCGTTCCCCTGTCTACCTACTTAAATCGGAAGGAGAATGGGATGGTGTCAAGGGAATGATTGAAGTTCTCAAACGTGTCATTCAACGATACAAATACCTCCAGAAACCATTGGAAGAAGATTTCATGCCCAACATCCTTGGATACCTTGGAAAATGGTCTGTCGAAGATCGAGAGAAATTGGCAGAAGCAACAGCATTATTCATTATCGAATTACAATCCAGTCCAAAATGTCTTGCTTCATTGACCAAGGAGCATGTATCGAAAGATGGTGTCGCTCTCGCTTTTATCACCAGTTTCTTCAAAGCCTACCTCGCTAGGCAGAATGTCGACCATTTGTCGACTACCTTAAAACGATCTGGATTGAGGGATCTATTGCTCCTCTTCCCAGTTCAGACAAGGGACAGGAAGCACCTCGAGGAGCATTTCAAGAAGGAGAACTTGTCTCCTATCCTCGATTGGTACAACAAGCTCGCCTTGATCGAAGTCAAGGATGAGACCATCCTCAACATCACCAGGATGGTCAACGACGAGGAATCGAATGAGCAGGTGAGCTTCTTGTGGTCGGGTCATGAAGTAAGCCGTACTGACTGCAGATCCTCGACTTCCTTAAGAACCAGCAAAACGAGAAGCCAGTCCCAGAAGCCGATCTATGCGATTGGATCCTAACCGGTCTCATGCGATCTTTGGACGCAAACGTCCGACCAGACCAGATCGACAGTGCCGTCGTTCAGCTCCTCACTGTATGCCACTCCTTCTATTTGTAAAGCGGAACTAATGACAGGCCCGAGCATCAATCTTAGAGACATTCTGTAAAGGCGCAAAAGCCGAAGTTGGTCTCATCAATTCGGCCCAGGTCTACTGTTATACCGATACACGACTAATGAAGTCATTCACCCAACTACTCAAAGTGTTGTACAACACCGACTGTGTTTCAGATCAGGCAATCATCTACTGGCACGCAAAGGGTGCCAAACCTCAGGGAAAACAACATTTCCTCAAGGCCACCGAGGCTCTCGTCAAGGTCAGCCCAATGGTCTTTGGTGGTTGAGGTGAAGCTGACGAAATAGTTCCTCGAAGAGCAAGACTCAGATGAGGAGTAAAGGAGTCCTATGTTCATGCATTAGTTTCCAATAGTTCGCATCTACTCTGATCTACAATCTTGCGCGCTCATCCCTTGACCGACCTTCGCCATTACTGATGCTGTTCAAGAATCGCCGGATAGCATCCGCAACCTCGTCCGGCTTCTCATGAACGATCTAATGTCAATTCCCTCTTCTTACCAACCGAACACTTACCAAATGACCAGCATCCATCATACGCTCGTTAGCCACCATAGGCGGTCTCCATACCATTTCCCTTGATATCTCCTCTCCCAGTGTCGCCCGAGCATCACCAGCCATCAAGAACGCAACCGGAACTTTCAATTCCGGCAATGCGTCCCAGCCCTCTGCCAGTCCGGTCACTTCGGAAAAGACAGCAGCCTCAGCCCAAGAGGGGGTAGCTAGCGTCACCCCATGCTCAGAAGGGACGAGATGATGTGTTTCCCAGATCTTGAACATTTCATCATGCCAACTTGAAAAGAAAGGGGAGGAGCGGACAGTGAGGGCGTCAGACATGGATGCCCAGGTTGTCCGTCTTCGCATTGTGATTACTGGTCGCCAGAAGCGTGTGTCCCAGTCTTCAGTCTCGAGCTGTGAGCGATCGGTATGGATTGGTGGGGTCTGCTGTTAGCTCATATGACACGGGAAACATACCATAGGTTCAACAAGGAAGAGTGCGTGAAAGAGTTCGGGGTACAATTGGGCTGCTCGTACCCTTTTTGTCAGTTTCATCATATCGAGAGTATACACACATAGCATTTCCACCCACAGAGTGGCCCAGACCGATCACCTTCCGAGCTGTAGAAGGTTGACTATCTCCATCCCAAGACAAAGTCTCGCTGATGTTTGACCGGTTGGTGGAAGGCAAGATGTGCTTGATGAAATTGGCGATATCCCTCCCTCCGTCCAGCCATGAGTGGACAGGTCCAATCAGACCTTTATTGAGGTCCATAGATTGACCATGATGATAATCGTCCAGGAACCAGATTTCGTCTATCCGTGTCGACGTGAGGATACTTGGCAGTGCAGAATCGGAATCCCCAAATTTGCCATTTTCACGATCTGATGATGAGACAAGACGACGGACCACAGGCATCCAACTCTGAACTGTTAGATGGAGGCATATCGAGCCAAGGAGAGGCGTACCTCTTTCGTAAATCCATTGGCGGCAGATAAAACCAGAGTCAAACCTCCCTCCTTGAGTCCACCCTCCCGGATCCACCTCTCTCCAGCTAGCCATAATCCTGATCCAAGCTTGTCGGCCTCTTGAGTCGGTGTGGCATTGAATCTGGCTATGACGCATTCCCTAGCTTCCCCCAAATTCCGTTTCCCCCTCTCTTCTTTACTTTCTCCCTTTTCACGCGGAGATTTCGTAAATGGATAAGATCCCCTCTCAAGTGTACCCCTGCTTTCCCTGTAGGTCCTGGGGAAAGAAGCCGGTATGATATGCCGGCTCACTTTAAAGCCTTGTGGACTAGGTGTTGCTGGTCTTGCAGGTAGACTATTTGGACTTTTCGACGTAGGTGGAGGTCTGAGGGGAAGAGGTATTGCTGGTTTGGCGACGACGGGGGTCGGGCGTTGAGAGGGGCTTTTCCATTTTGGATATGAGGCCTTGCTGCAGGCGGTACTGGCGGTGGACATGGCTCTGACCAGGCCTATCGTTTTACGCATCTGATATCAGAGGGAGACCAATTCGCACTGGAGAGATAATAATAGGAGAAATCGGCTATCCAGCCCGCCGGTAGCCGGTGAGTGCCGTCGCCCCAAGTTAGCAGAATCGCACTTGGACCCGTGAACTTCGACATATATACCGCAATCGCAGGGATGACATCTAGACTTTTCGTTCTACAGCATCTACAGAGAAGAAACGCTCTGATACAATAATCACAACTTTGCTCGATCGCCGTATATTCTATATTGTCGCTTTTGAATTGTAAAGAGGAATCGCTGGATCGCCTCGGCCAATTCGTCAGGCTTCTCCTGTACAATCTGATATCAGCTTGGTACAAATGAGTAGCCTTACCAAGTGTCCGGCATCCTTGAGTCGCTCATTCGCTGCCATAGGTGGCCTCCAGACCATCTCTCTGGTCAACTTTTCTCCGAGTGTCGCCGCCGGATCCTCAGCCATCAAGAATCCACAGGGGACTTTGAGGCTAGGGAGTAAATCCCACGCTTCTGCAACGCATGTCTCTGAGAAGATAGCGGCTTCAGCCCATGAGGGTGTTGCTAGGCTTACTCCCCCGCTGTTCGAAGGAATAAGATGATGACTTTCCCAAATCTCAAAGGACTCTTTGTGCCAGGCCAAGAAGAATGGCGATGATCGAGCAGCAAGGGCAGCAGACATTGTGCTCCAATCCGTCCGTCGACGGATGGACGTAATCAACCTCCAGAAGATGGACTGCCAGTCCCATTTATCATCCTGGACCTGGGAAGGGCTAGCGTATATTGGGGATACCTGATGGTCAGCAAAGAAGGATATGAGGAATTCACCATGGGATCGACCAGAAAGATGGCTTCAAAGAGTTCAGGATGCAGGTGAGCGGCCCGGACGCTGCATGTCAGCAATGTGAACGCATGGCTGTCGAGAGGGGAAACAAACATGTGATTTCCACCTGAAGAATGACCTATCCCGAGGACTTTCCGGGTTCTGGAGGGATAATTCTCGGCCCATGACAAAGTCTCGTTTATCGATTGCCCATCAAGCCCGGTAGTCGATGGTAGGATATGTTTGATAAAGTTGGCAATGTCTCGACCAGCATCAAACCAGGAATGTACGGGTCCGAGGAGACCTTTGTTGAGATCCAAACTCTGTCCTTGATGACAGTTGTCAAAGAACCAGATCTCGTCAATTTGAGTCGAGCCAAGAACACGGACGAGCGAAGAATCATAGCCGCCAAACGTATCTTTGCTCGATGGAGACATGCAGACGAGTCGTCTGATGACTGGAATCCAGCACTGCTACGTTAGCGATTAGATCCTATAGTCTGTGCTCACTTCTTTTGCGAATCCAGTGCCGGTTGATAGGACCAGCGTCAAGCCTTCCCCTTCCTTCTTGTCCCTATCAATACGTCTCCATCGCTCTCCAGCGATCCATTGTCCAGGCTGTGGGTCATCGTTGTGACTAGTAGGCGTTGCGCTGGATCGCATATTCAAAGCTACCTTCGCCTCTTCCAGCATTCTCTTCTTTCTTTGTGCAGCAGTCTCATTCACTACTGGTAATCCTGCTGTAAATGGATTAGACCCCCTATGTAGGTTTCCTGTACTTTCCCGAAACGTCCTAGGGTAGGCAGCTGGAACGATGTGTCGGCTAGATACAAATCCAGGGGGTGGAGCGATATGTGATCTCGAGGGAAGAAGGTTGGGGCCGACGTTGCTTGGTGGTTCTCGGAAGGGTAGCGCGATTGTAGGTTCGAGTACGACTGGAGTAGGACATTGTGAAGGTGCTATCCATTCTGGATAGGTGAGCTTCCAGGCCCGATCGTTGGTTATAGAAGTGGGGATTGAAATGGCCATTGCGAGGTGGTTTCCAGTCTTCGGTTGGAGATATCTTGTCTTGAACTATTAAGGATGATTATATTTTGCAATCATGTGAGATATATCACGGACAGTTGCATACTTTGGGGTGTCTAGGAAGCATAGAAGCATAGAAATATCAGGGATAGGTTGCTTATCCCCCAAATTTAGAAAAAAGAACAAAGAACCAGAATTGTGGAATACACACAATCGTCAAGGTACATTGAAAGTCGGAAAGGAGGGTCATGATTACCTCTTCCAGTAAGTTGACGTCCAATACCACTATATTGGTGGCTGCTTTGTGAGCCCCCTCGTGTAAGTATGTATTTTGTGCTTCTCCCGATGGCATGATGACCATAGCCAGTTTCAGCGAGGGATACACTTGTAATAACGACC
>Ga0265798_10007521_pt1 | contig 14082 bp, 11 predicted proteins | sample P3T30metagenome_FD_192430 | JGI IMG/M metagenome (GOLD analysis project Ga0265798, IMG submission 192430) | Plant litter microbial communities from East Loma Ridge, Irvine, California - P3 T30 | ecosystem: Environmental > Terrestrial > Plant litter > Unclassified | place: USA: California...
GTGTTCGCTTCTATATAACTTGAAGGAATGTACATAAATGGCGCCCCTGCAAAGGTTATGGCCGGGCGAAGAAATTTCATTACCCAAGCTGGGCGCACCAGATTAGCTTGACGTTTTTTCCCCACATTGATGAACGCCATGCGCCTTGCCTGCCTGCTGCTTGCCAGCGCCGTCCTGACCGGGTGCGCAACCGCCCCCGCCACGCCCACCGCAGCGAAACCCGTCCCCGGCGCGCCACCGCCGCCGACGCCGCTGTCCGCCCTGCTGCACAAGCAGGTCTACCAGATGACGCCGTTCGAAGCCGGCCAGTACATCACCCACATGCAGGGCGCCGTGCCCGACCTGCGCAAGCGCATCGCCGCGATCGGCCGCCAGAACATCGGCCAGCCCTACTCGCTGAACCTGCTGGGCGAATTCCCCTACCAGATCCACGACAGCCTGCCTTTATATAGCCTGGCGCAGAGCGATTGCGTGGTGTTCGCCGAACACACCTATGCGATGGCCCTGTCCGGCTCGTGGGAAGAGTTCTTCTGGATGCTGCAGCGGATCCGCTACCGCGACGGCGTGATCGGCGTGGCCACGCGCAACCACTACACCGAGATGGACTGGAACGTGGCCAACCGCTGGCTGGTGACCGACGTCAGTGCCGACCTGGCTGGCCCCGGCGGCCCTGCATATGACATGAAGGTCGACCGCGCGCGCTTCCTGCGCACCCGCCACAACACGTTGCACGATGTTCCAGTCGAGACCAGCCGCCAGGCCTACGTGGCGACGGAACAGGTGGCGGCCATCGCCAGCCAGCTGCAGGAAGGGGATTTCGTCAACGTGATCTCGACCCGTGACGGCGAGTACTGGGCCTCGCACGTGGGCCTGGTGGTGCTGGGACCGAACGGCGAGCGCCACTTCCTGCATTCGTCCGAGCCGCAGGTGCGCGAGGAGACCTTCGCATCGTATATCGCGCGCACGCTCGAGCGCCAGGAGCGCAATGCGCGCGCGGGCAAGCGCGGCCAGGCGCTGGCCGGCTTCAAGTTCCTGCGCCTGAACGAACAGATCACGGCGCCGCCGATGGCGCCACAGCCGCGTCCGGGCCGTCCCGCCGCCTGACATCGTCGCCAGCGTTCCGGCCTGCCGGGTCGGGACGCTCTTTGTTTCCGCCATCTCCATCGGCACTCTCCGACTCTGTCTTTTCCGCGCATCCTGAATTAAAGAAATAACCGCCGGGGCATATTATCCGACGCCAATTCTTATATTCACTTCCTCATTTCAACTTCTGTTTTCACGCATTATATCCATGATCGCTGTTGAGTGACCTCAAGCCTGTTATTCAAGCGCAGACAGATAATAAGCTTATGCACACAACGCCAATCCACAAAACCATCGGTTAAGCACAGCATGTTATTCAAGCGCCTGGTCGTGCAGTAAATCATTATTTGATTGCAGCAGCACGTCGTTCTCTTTCAGCGAGAAACCGATTGCCATGTCAATTCAACGTCACACCCTGTCTCACCAGCTGTGCGCAAGAATCGTGTCGATGCATCGTACTGCGAAGGCCGCCCTGGCCATCGCAGTTGACCTGGTTGCGCTTCCCATGTGTTTTTTAATCGCAATGATATTGCGCGGTGGCGATTTACAGCTGGCAAAACAATTTGGTCCCGGCTCTTATTTACTGGTCGCAGTGCTGACGATAGCCGCTTTCTGGCTATCCGATTTATATCGCGCCGTCATCCGCTATATCGACCACCGCCTGCTCACGCTTACCGGCCTCGCGTTGGGCATCGCCGTATTATGCGCCTATCTTACTTTGGTATTTCTCAATGAGGCGCGATTTCCGCGCAGTGCGCTGGCAATATACTGGTTCATCGCCTTTTCTTATGTCGTCATATCACGCATTGGCGTGCGCAAGCTGCTGCGCAGCAAGGGCGGCCCCTGCGCCGGCAATGCGCTCGCGGTCGCCATCTACGGCGCCGGCGAGGCCGGCGCCCGGCTGGCCCAGACCATGCGCGACGGCGACGAGTACCGCCCGCTGTGTTTCTTCGACGACAAGCACGCGCTCAACGAGCGCACCGTGGCCGGCCTGCGCGTGTTCCATACATCGCGCCTGGTCGAGCTGGTGCCTGCGCTCGGCATCCGCACCATCGTCATCGCCCTGCCCACCGCCGCACCCGAACGCCTGCGCGAACTGATGCAGCGCCTGGGCCAGGCCGGCGTCCCCACCAGGATCCTCACCCGGCTGGTCGACCTGGCCGACGACAAGGCCAGCGACAAATCAATCCTGCGCGACGCCATCCGCGAGATCAAGTTCGAAGACCTGCTCGGCCGACCGCCGGTGCCGCCGCGGCTCGACCTGTTCGCGCGCTGCGTACGCGGCAAGGGGGTGCTGGTGACGGGCGCCGGCGGCTCCATCGGCAGCGAGCTGTGCCGCCAGATCGTCACCCTGAGCCCGGCGCGCCTGCACCTGATCGACCATTCCGAATACGCCTTGTACACCGTGCGGCAAGAGCTGGCGGCGCGCTTCCCCGACCTTCCCATCCACGCACACCTGGGCTCGGTCTGCAATGCCGACCTGGTCGAGCGCGTGCTGGCCGCCGGCGGCATCGACACCATCTACCATGCCGCTGCCTACAAGCACGTGCCGCTGGTCGAGACCAATATCGTCGAAGGCCTGCGCAACAATGTGCTGGGGGCCCAGATCATCGCCGCTGGCGCAGCGCAGCACGGCGTCCAGACCTGCGTGCTGATCTCCAGCGACAAGGCGGTGCGGCCGACCAATATCATGGGCGCCAGCAAGCGCATCGCCGAACTGATCTTCCAGGCCGCCGCCGCGCGCGCCGCCGGTGGCGGCGCACCCGGCAACGGCGCAGGTCATGGCGCAGGCAATGGCGCCGCCAATGGGGCGAGCCACAGGACCGGCACCACCTTCTGCATGGTCCGCTTCGGCAATGTGCTGGGCTCCTCAGGGTCCGTGATTCCCCTGTTCCAGCGCCAGATCACGCGCGGCGGGCCGGTCACGATCACCCACCCCGAGGTGTCGCGCTACTTCATGCTCATCCCCGAGGCGGCCCAGCTGGTGATCCAGGCCGGCGCCATGGCCAAGGGCGGCGACGTGTTCGTGCTCGACATGGGCGAACCGGTGCGCATCCTCGACCTGGCGCGCACCATGATCGCCATGCACGGCCTCACCGAGCGCACGCCCCAGCAGCCGCGCGGCGACGTCGAGATCCAGTTCATCGGCCTGTTCCCGGGCGAAAAACTGCACGAAGAACTGCTCACCGACGGCACGGTCTTCCCGAGCGAACACCCACGCATCATGCGCATGAAGGAAAGCGCGCTGCGGCCCAGCGTGCTCGAAACCTGCATCACCTGTCTCATGATGGCCTGCGAAACCCACGAGCGCGGCCCCATCGAATCGATGGTCAAGGCCATCGTGTCCGAATACCTGCCGTCGACACCTGTGCCATCGCCGCAGGCGCCGGTCGAGGAGCCCGTGCCTATCGGCCTGATCCGCAAGTTCGTGCCGTTCCGGATCTAGGGCCTGCCAGCGCTGCCGTTCCACGCCATCGCCGTCATATTCGTTGCCGTCATACCTTGCCGTCCTACCTTGCCGTCATACCGTCACTGTCGAGGAAACCCATGCGAGACGAGAACCAATCAGTTCACCTGGAGCAGCTGCTGGCCCGGCTGCGCGACCGCCACGCCGTGATCGGCATCATCGGCCTCGGCTACGTCGGCCTGCCGCTGGCGCTGCGCTACGCCACCGAGGGTTTCCGCGTCCTCGGGATCGACGTCGACGGCGACAAGGTCGCCCGGCTCAACCGCGGCGGCAGCTATATCGGGCATATCGGCGCCCCAGCGATCGAGGCGGCGCGCGGCGCCGGCTTCATGGCCAGCACCGACTTCGCGCGCACGAGCGAGGCCGACGCCCTGATCATCTGCGTTCCCACCCCGCTCACCGCCTACCGCGAACCCGACCTGTCGTTCGTGATCGGCACCGTCGAGTCGCTCCTGCCGCACATGCGGCCCGGCCAGCTGCTGTCGCTCGAGAGCACCACCTATCCCGGCACCACCGAAGAAGAACTGCGGCCGCGCCTGGAGTCGCGCGGCCTGCGCGTCGGCCACGACGTCTTCCTGGTGTTCTCGCCCGAGCGCGAAGATCCGGGCAATCCCGATTTCCACACCCGCACCATTCCCAAGGTGTGCGGCGGCTCCACCAATGCCTGCCTGGAAGCCGGCCTGGCCCTGTACCGCGCCGCCATCGACACGGTGGTGCCGGTCAGCTCGACCCGCGCCGCCGAACTGACAAAGCTGCTCGAAAACATCCACCGCGCCGTCAACATCGGCCTGGTCAACGAGATGAAGATCATCGCCGACCGCATGGGCATCGACATCCACGAGGTGATCCGCGCCGCCGCCACCAAGCCGTTCGGCTTCACCCCATATTATCCCGGCCCCGGCCTGGGCGGGCACTGCATCCCGATCGATCCCTTCTATCTCACCTGGAAGGCGCGCCAGTACGGCCTGCACACCCGCTTCATCGAACTGGCGGGCGAGATCAATAGCGACATGCCGGGCTGGGTGATCGGCAAGGTGGCCGACGCCCTCAACGAGCGCGGCCGCGCGGTGATGGGCAGCCGCATCCTGGTGCTGGGCATCTCCTACAAGAAGGACGTCGAAGACATGCGCGAGTCGCCCTCGGTGGCGCTGATGGAGCTGCTGCGTGCGCGCGGCGCCGCGGTCGACTATTCCGATCCGCACGTCCCGGTTTTCCCGCGCATGCGCGAACACCACTTCGACCTGTCGAGCATCCCCCTGACGCCATCCTCGCTCGCGTCCTACGACGTGGTGCTGCTGGCCACCAGCCACAGCGCCTTCGACTATGACCTGGTGCGCCAGTATGCGAACCTGATCGTGGACACGCGCGGCGTGTATCCGAACCGGCTGCCGAACGTGGTGCAGGCCTGAGCGTCGATCGTCGACGCCAGTCCGCCCAATTCACGCAGCCCGACTATCCATTCGACTCGTCCGACCTACGAAGCCCACCGTCACGCCCGGAGCCCGCATGCGCCACTACCCTCCCCCCATCCTTGACCGCAAGATCCGCTTCGCCCTGGTCGGCTGCGGCCGCATCGCCCGCAACCATATGAGCGCCATGCGCGAGCACGCCGACCGCTGTGAACTGGCCGGCGTCTGCGACATCGACCCGCGCGCGCGCGAAGAAGCCGCCGGCAGCAGCGGCGCCCGCCCGTATGCCAGCCTCGACCGCATGCTGGCCGAGCTCGACGCCGACGCCTTCGTGCTCGCCACCCCGTCCGGCCTGCACCCGGGCCAGGCGATGCGCGTCGCCGCCGCCGGCCGCCATGTGATCACCGAGAAGCCGATGGCCACGCGCTGGGAAGACGGCAAGCGCATGGTGGCCGCCGCCGACGAGGCCGGGGTGCGGCTGTTCGTGGTCAAGCAGAACCGCCGCAACGCCACCCTGCAGCTGCTCAAGCGCGCGGTCGAGAAGAAGCGCTTCGGCCGCATCTATATGGTCAACCTCAATGTATTCTGGACCCGGCCCGACGAGTACTACCGCAGCGCCAACTGGCGCGGCACCTGGGAGTTCGACGGCGGCGCCTTCATGAACCAGGCCAGCCACTACGTCGACCTGCTCGAATGGATCGTCGGCCCGATCGAAAGCCTGCAAGCCTATACCGCGACCCTGGCGCGCGATATCGAGGTCGAGGACACCGGCGTGATGAGCCTGCGCTGGCGCAATGGCGCGCTGGGCTCAATGAACGTCACCATGCTGACCTGGCCGCGCAACCTCGAAGGCTCGATCACCATCCTCGGCGAACACGGCAGCGCGCGCATCGGCGGCGTCGCCGTCAACGAAGTCCAGCAATGGGAATTCGCGCAGCCCGATCCCGACGACGCACTGGTGCTTGATGCCAGCTACCAGACCACCTCGGTCTATGGCTTCGGCCATCCGCTCTACTACGACAACGTGATCCGGGTGCTGCGCGGCGAGGCCGAACCCGAGACCGACGGCCGCGAAGGCCTGAAGTCGCTCGAGGTGCTGGTGGCCGCCTACCGCTCGGCGCGCGATGGCCGCCGTGTCGCCCTGCCGCTGGAGTACTGACCATGGCCCTCATCATCCATTCCAGCGCCATCGTCGACCGCGGCGCCGAGCTTGGCGACGAGACGCACGTCTGGCACTTCGCCCACGTCTGCGCCGGCGCGCGCATCGGCGCCGCCTGCTCGCTCGGGCAGAACGTCTTCGTCGGCAACGACGTGCGCATCGGCGACGGAGTCAAGATCCAGAACAACGTCTCGATCTATGACGCCGTGACGCTCGAGGACGACGTCTTCTGCGGCCCCAGCATGGTGTTCACCAACGTCTACAACCCGCGCGCCGCGGTGCCGCGCAAGCACGAATACCGGCGCACCCTGGTGCGGCGCGGGGCCACCATCGGCGCCAACGCCACCGTCGTGTGCGGCGTGATAATCGGCCAATACGCCTTCGTTGCCGCCGGCGCCGTGGTCAACCGCGACGTCGCGCCGCATGCGCTGGTGGCGGGCGTGCCGGCGCGCCAGATCGGGTGGATCAGCCGCAGCGGCGACCGCCTGGCGCTGCCCCTCACCGGCAATGGCGAAGCGCGCTGCCCGCAGACCGGCGAACCCTATGTGCTGCAGGACGGCGCCTGCCGCCCGGCCAACGCCGATCCAAGCCTTCAGCCGAGTCCGGATCGGAATCCGAGCCGGAACCCGAGCCAGAGCCAGAGCCAGAGCCAGAGCGCCGCACGAGGATAATCCATGGACTTCATCGACCTGAAATCCCAGTATCTCGCTTCGCGCGAGCTGATCAACGGCCGCATCCAGGCCGTGCTCGACCACGGCCAGTACATCCTCGGTCCCGAGGTGGCCGAGCTCGAGGCGCGCCTGGCGGCCCGCACCGGCGCGCGCCACTGCGTCACCGTGTCGTCCGGCACCGAGGCCCTCATCATCGCCATGATGGCGCTCGGCATCACGGCCGGCGACGAGGTGATCACCACCCCGTTCTCCTTCATCGCCGCGGCCGAAGCGGTGCTGCTGGTGGGCGCCACCCCGGTGTTCGCCGACGTCGAGGCCGCCACCGGCAACATCGACGCGCGCCTGGTCGCCGAGCGCATCACGCCGCGCACGCGCGCCATCCTGCCGGTTTCGCTGTACGGCCAGCCGGCCGACATGGACGCCATCAACGCCATCGCCGAGCCCTACGGCATCGCCGTCATCGAGGACGCCGCCCAGAGCTTCGGCGCCACCTACCGCGGCCGCCAGAGCTGCCACCTGTCGACGATCGGCTGCACCAGCTTCTTCCCCAGCAAGCCGCTGGGTTGCTATGGCGACGGCGGCGCCCTGTTCACCGACGACGACGCCCTGGCCCAGGCCATGCGCGAAATCCGCGTCCACGGCCAGTCGCACCGCTACGTGCACACCCGCGTGGGCGTGGGCGGCCGCATGGACACCCTGCAGTGCGCCGTGGTGCTGGCCAAGCTCGAACGTTTCGAATGGGAAGTCGAGCAGCGCCAGCGCGCCGCGGCCGAGTACGACGCGCTGCTGCGCCACCAGATTCCCGTCCTCGCCGTGCGCAACGACCGCAGCAGCGTGCATGCCCAGTACACAGTGCTGGTCGACGACCGCGAACAGGTGCGCAGGCGGCTTGCCGCCGCCGGCATTCCGACCGCCGTCCACTATCCGGTGCCGATCCACCGCCAGGCCGCCTATGCCCACCTGGCGCCGGACGCCTATCCGGTGGCCGAAGGCCTGGCGCGACGCGTCCTGAGCTTGCCGATGGGGCCATTCCTCGACAGCGCCGGCGTGGCGCGGGTGGCCAGGGCCTTGCTCGAGGCCTGCCGCCAGACGCGCAGCGCGACGCCCGCCGTCACGACAGAAGGGGTTGCGGCTGCGCCGAGTGCCGCTGCATCAGCCTCAGCCTCAGCCTCAGCCGCAGCATCAGCCGCCGCCTCCACTCCATCCACCACGCCGGCCACGACTTCATGAGGCAATTGCCGCAGTTCTGGCGCCATGTCGCCACCGTCCTCGGTGGCGCCCTCGGCGCGCAGGCCTTGCCGCTGCTGGCGGCGCCGCTGCTGACGCGCATGTGCACGCCGCAAGAGATGGGCGCCTACAGCGTCTGGCTCGGCGTGATCGCGCTGTCGGCGATCGGCGCCACCCTGCGCATGGAGGCGGCGATGATCCTCGACCACGAAGAGCGGCACCAGCGCACCTGCTTCCGGGTCGTGTTCTACAGCGCCACCATCGCCGCACTGCTGTTGACCCTGATTGCCACGGTGGCCCGGCTGGTCGGCTTCGAACCGGCACTGCACCTGCCATGGGCCGCCCTGCTCACGGTCGGCGCCGGCGCCTGGCTCGTCGCCTGCATGCAGACCACGCTCGCCTACGCCACTTCGCAGAATGCCTTCGGCAAGGCGGCGCGCGCCAAGGTGGTGGCGGCCGCCGTCATCGTCGTCATCCAGCTCACCCTGCTGTACGCCGGCCTGGGCGGGTCGGGCCTGATCGCCGGCCACCTGTGCGGCCTGCTGGCCGGCTACCTGTGTGCGCGCCGCCTGTTGCAGCCCCCGCGCGCGCCCATCGCCTGGCTGCCCGACCTCGACCAGCGCGCCTACCTGCGGCGCCACCAGGCCTTCTGGCGCTACTCGCTGCCGTCGAACCTGCTCAACGGCGCCGTCAGCCAGTTGCCCCTGTTCCTGATCGGGATGCGCCACGGCGTGCTGGCCGCCGGCCTGTACGCGCTGACCCAGCGCGTGCTGTCGGCGCCGGTGTCGCTGCTGGCCGCCTCGGTGCTCGAGGTCTTCAAGCGCGAGTCGGTGCTCGAATTCCGCGAGCACGGCAACTGCAGCCGCACCTACCGCCACACCTTCAAGGCCCTGCTGGTCATGGGCCTCGGCCCGGCGCTGCTGCTGATGGCCTTCGCACCGACCCTGTTCGCGACCGTGTTCGGCGCCTCCTGGCGCGAGGCGGGCGAACTGGCCCAGCTGATGGCGCCGCTGTTCCTGCTGAACTTCATCGCCAGCCCGCTCAGCTATGTATTCTTCGTAGCCGGCCGCCAGAAGGCCGACCTGCTGTGGCAGGTGACGCTGTTCGCGACCACCCTCGGCGCCTTCCTGCTGCCCGGCAGCGTGCAGCAGAACGTGCTGTGGTACGTGATCGGCTATTCCTGCCTCTACCTGGTCTACCTGCACATGTCCTGGAACTGCTCGCGCAACGGGCTGGCTGCCGCATGAATCCCCCGTTCACCGCCCCTCCCGCGCCAGCGCCGGCCGTGCATCCCGCCGTGCCCCCCGGGGGCACGCCCGAGGCCTGGCACATGGCCTTCCATGGCGGCCCCACCCAGCCGCGCGGCGCGGCGCGCGCCCGGCGCGAGCAATGGCTGATGATCGCCTGCTTCTTCATGCTGTTCCCGGGCTTCTTTTTCTACCACACGCTGCTCGGCACCGGCATCACCGGCGCCTTCCTGGGTGGTTACTTCGGTCCGGTGGCGCTGGCCTTTGCTGGCCCGATGTGCCTGGTCTATCTGGCCCGCATGCGGCGCGATGCTCTGCGCCTGACTCTGGTCGACGTTCATTACGGCGTCTTCTTCGCGTATTTCGTCGGCGTCGTGGTGGTCAATGCGGCGGCCGGCGCCAACCGCGCCATCGTGGCCTACCACATGCTCGCCATCATGTTCATGGTGCTGGTCTATATCCAGTTCTGCTTCATCGACTTCGACAGCCGGCGCTTCCGCACCGTTGGCCTGCTCAGCCTGGCCGGGATGTCGGCCATCGTGTTTTCGTACTCGGTCGACGGCGTGTTCTACCTCGGCGCGCTGGGCATCGCCAAGGATGCCAATTCACTCGCCACCTACCAGGGCTTTTCGCGCTCCTACCTGTTTACCTATCTTGCAGTAGTCACCTTCACACGCAGCCTGCCGCTGCGCCTGGTCCTGCATGCGCTGGGCGCGGCCACCCTGTTCGTCAATACCGCGCGCAGCGAGTTCGTGGCCCTGCTGTTTGCCATTCCCCTGATCGAGTTCTACTACTCGCGCCACAAGCTGTACTTCGTGCTGGCGGGCGTGTGCATCGCCGCCACCCTCGGCCTCTACCTCGACCAGATCCTGGCCTCGCTGCCCTCGAACCGCATCCTCGAACTGTTCGACCTGTCGCACTCGACCTCGGCCAACAAGCGCCAGCAGCTGACCGTGCATGCGGTGCAATCGATCGCCGCCCATCCCATCCTGGGCGACTATGGCAGCTACAAGCCCGGGCATTATTCGCACAACGTGCTGTCGGCCTGGGTCGACCTTGGACTGTTCGGCATGCTCTACGTGGCGGCGCTCGCCATCGTCCCGATCACGCCGATGTTCTTCCACGAGTATTTCGCCGCGCGCCGGCGCCCGCTGTTCCTGCTGGCCTTCGCCTTTGCCTGTGTCACTGTCCTGTTGCTGCTGTCGTCCCACTACTTTACCGACATGCTGCTCAGCGCCACCCTCGGCGCCTGCAGCCGTTATGCCTACGAGAGGAAACATGCCGCGCATCGTTCACCTGACCTCGGCGCATCCGCGCTACGACACCAGGATCTTCGTCAAGCAATGCCGCACGCTGGCCAGCCACGGCCATGAGGTGATCCTGGTGGTGGCCGACGGCCTCGGCGACGAACTTCGCGACGGCGTCCGGATCGTCGACGCCGGCAAGCGCGCAGCCGGGCCACAGGGGCGCCGTCCAGGCGCCCTTGTGGAGCGCCGTCCAACCGCCCTTGTGGGGCGCTTGGACCGCATGCTGTGGACCACGCGCCGGGTTGCGGCGCGCGCGCTGGCTTTCGATGCCGACGCCTACCAGCTGCACGATCCGGAACTGCTGCCGGCCGGCCTGCGCCTGCGGCGCGCCGGCATGCGCGTTGTATTCGACGCCCACGAAGACGTGCCTACCCAGCTGCTCGACAAACCCTATCTGGCCCCGGGCGTCGCACACCTGCTGGCGGGCCTGTACGCGCGCTATGAACGCTATGCCTGCGCCCGGCTTGACGGCCTGCTGGCTGCCACCCCCCACATCCGCGAGCGGCTGGCCCACTGCAATCGGCAAACGATAGACGTCGCCAACTATCCGCTGCCCGAGGAATTCTCTCCCGAACGCAGCTGGGACGCGCGCACCGAGATCTGCTACGTCGGCAGCATCTCGGCCATCCGCGGCATCCGTGAAATGGTACGGGCCTGCGCGATGCTGCGCACCCCGGCCCGGCTGGCCCTGGCCGGCAGCTTTGCCGACCCGGGGCTCGCGCGCGAGGTGGCGCTGCTGCCGGGATGGACGCGCGTACGCGCGCTCGGCCACCTCGACCGCGCCGGCGTGGGCCGGCTCATGGAAAACGCGTTCGCCGGCCTCGTCACCCTGCTGCCGACCGCGAGCTACCGCGACGCGCTGCCGGTCAAGATGTTCGAGTACATGGCGGCAGGCATCCCCGTGATCGCGTCGGACTTCCCACGCTGGCGCGCCATCGTCGAGGCCAGCGATTGCGGCCTGTGCGTCGACCCGCAGGATCCGGCCGCCATCGCCGCCGCCATCGACCGCCTGGCGCAGGATCCGCAGCTGGCCCGGCGCATGGGGGCCAACGGCCGGCGTGCGGTCGAGCAGAGCTATAACTGGCGCAATGAGGCGCAGAAGCTGGTGCGGTTCTATGCCGACCTGACCCGGCATCCATTGGCACACCGCCTGGCGCTGACGTGATGGAAGGATGTGATGGACGGATATATGCGGCCAGAAAACAAGCGGAATGGCAGACATGCATCCACGCCGCGCGTGCGCCATCGTTTAAGCGGTTTCAAGGAATGGCACGGCGATCCGCCTTATCGTGTACTGCAGACTGACAGGTGAGAATATGTTCTTACAGCACTACAATTCGTTTATTCAAGTTATTAATCTGCCGGTCGCGAAACTCTGCTTCCACGAGTATATCGATCCGGACGATATCCGCACCACCTACCGCGCCTTCACCCGGCCGCATCCGCGCTTTCGCATCATTCGCGCCAAGACCGTCGGCGCGGCGCTGATCGACCTGTCGCGCTTTGCCGATCGCCATGCCTACCACGAGCAGATCAAGGCGAAGAACCACGGCGCCTATCACGCCAAACGGGCGCGCAATCGCGGCTACCGTTTCGTCGACATCGACCGCAACGATTATATCGACGACATCCACGCCATCAATACCTCGCTCGATACCCGGCAAGGCCGTCCGATGGACCACCAGTACACCGAGAAATGCGAGGCATTCGACTCGCCGCCGCATTTTCGCCATCATGGCGTCCTCGATGCGCAGGGAAAACTGGTCGCGTACGCAAGCCTCGCCATCTACGGCAACTTCGCCGCCTTCTCGCAAATGATGGGTTTGCGCAATAACGACGGCATCATGCACCTGCTGCTGGTGGAAGCGATCAGCCGCCTGGTCGACGAACAACAGGTGCGCTACGTCATGTACGACACCTTTTTCGGCGCCCAGCCCGGCCTGAAGACCTTCAAGACCATCCTGGGTTTCCAGCCCTACCGCGCGCAGTATTCGCTGCAATGAAGATTTTCTTCAACCGGCTGTATGCCGACTACCTGATGCCCAGTCGCCTCGGCGAGTACGCTTCGCTGCTGCAGGCGGCCAACGACGCCGGTTATGCACAGGTATCGGTGCGAAGGTTCTTCCGCGACCTGGGCCGCCAGGCGGCGCCGCGCAAGACGCTGGTGCACCGCCACGATATCGACAGCGACCTGCGCACGGCAAAGAAAATGTTCGCGCTCGAGGCGCGGCACGGGGTCCGGGCCAGCTATTACTTCCGCCTGTGCACCCTCGACTACGGCTTCATGCGCGAGATCGAAGCGGCCGGCAGCGAGGCCAGCTACCACTACGAAGAAGTCGCCGATTTCGCCAAGCGCCACCGCATCCGCAAGGGTGACGAGCTGCGCCGGCGCTTTCCCGAGATCCGCGAGCTGTTCGCGCGCAATATCGGCCAGATCGCCTCGCGCCTGGGCGCGCCGCTGGCGACGGTCGCCAGCCACGGCGACTTCGCCAACCGCCGCCTGAACGTGATCAACCACGAACTGCTGCGCGACCGCGCGCTGCGCACCCGCTGCGGCATCGAATGCGAATCCTACGACGCCGAACTGCTGCGCGGTTTCGACCTGTACATCAGCGACCGCAAGCATCCCGTCTACTACGCGCCGATGTCGCCCTTCGCCGCCCTCGGCCACTACGACCGCATCTGCATGCTCACCCACCCGGTGCAATGGGAAACCAACTGGATCGAAAACACCCGCTGCAACTGGCGGCGCCTGGTCGAAGAAATGGCGTGGCGCATATGACGCCGCATTTTCCCAGTACGACACCGATGAACATCCTGCTCGTCAACCACTATGCCGGCTCGGTCCATCACGGAATGGAATACCGCCCCTATTACCTGGCGCGCGAATGGGTGCGCGCCGGGCACCGGGTGCACATCGTGGCCGCCTCGCACTCGCACCTGCGCCGCCAGGGGCCTGCCATGGCCGGCCGCGACCGGCTGAGCGAAGACATCGACGGCATCGGCTACACCTGGCTGCGCACCCCGGCCTATGCCGGCAATGGCGCCGGCCGCGTGCGCAATATGCTGGCCTTCGTGGCGCGCCTGTGGCGCGAGGCGCCGCGCCTGGCCCAGGCGTTCGCGCCGCAGGCCGTGATCGCGTCCAGCACCTATCCGCTCGACATCTGGCCGGCGCACCGGATCGCGCGCCTGGCCGGAGCGCGCCTGCTGCACGAGGTGCACGACCTGTGGCCGCTGTCGCCGATGGAACTGGGCGGCCATTCGCGCCACCACCCCTTCATCATGCTGCTGCAGGCGGCCGAAAACCACGCCTGCCGCCACGCCGACGCCATCGTCTCGATCTTGCCCGGGGTCCGCGAACACCTGGAGGCGCGCGGCATGGCGCCGCACAAGCTGCACCTGATCCCGAACGGCGTCGATCCCGATGAATGGCCGGCCGCCGGCATACCGTCGCTGCGCGCGGATGCGCCATATCACCGAGCGGACCCTTCAGCGCCGGCCGCGGTCACCCT
>Ga0265798_10007522_pt1 | contig 14082 bp, 9 predicted proteins | sample P3T30metagenome_FD_192430 | JGI IMG/M metagenome (GOLD analysis project Ga0265798, IMG submission 192430) | Plant litter microbial communities from East Loma Ridge, Irvine, California - P3 T30 | ecosystem: Environmental > Terrestrial > Plant litter > Unclassified | place: USA: California...
TCCACCGGCTCCAGATCCTAGCGGCCGATCAACCCAACGCGCATCTCCACCTTTTCATCCACACGGAACCCCGGTGCGGGTCCTTTTGGAATTGCTTAGCGTCGGCTCCTCAATGTGCGAGACTGGGAGGTGGGAAGTTGGGAGTCTCACTCAGAAGGCACTTTCTCTAACGTCACGATAACAGTTGTGCTGATAGCGAGCCGCCCGGAGCCGGGTTGTGGGAGTTTGGCGGAGTCTAGATGGTTTGTTGTGGCGTTCTTGATGTTGGAAGTGGGAGGTGAGTGGGACTTTGTTTGTTGTTGAGATGGGATGTACGTGATGGAAGGGGATAGAGTGGTGAATGATTGTGCGTGTAGAGATGGAGTGAGTACATATAGGTAGAGAAGGGGAAGTTTGGATCGCAGAGTGCGGTTCTGTTCTAAAGCACAAAGGGTCAAGTTCAAGTCTTTAGATACCTAGGTCGGTCGATAATACTTGAAGTGTAGTCAAGATGGCCAGTAAGTGGGTGCATACATAGTGGTCTGTCGTCAAACACAAGTAGCATGCTTACCATGTATCAAGCTGGTAGCTGCGATCATCCACACGCAGGCTGGTTCAAACACACAATCGACATCAAAAGAGGCGAACAGGTGGTGTAATAGTGTATCATTGCGTGTACATGGTATCAATTCGTTCTGTCGGCAGAGCGCTCGTTTTCCATTCCCCTCCCTTTTCCACGTGCTCTCCATTCTTAAGAGAAGAACACTCACTAAACACCAAATTGAAAAAAGGAAAACCAGACCAAAGAAGAAGCAGCGCTCGGTGGCGAAGTAAGTAAGTAGTAGCAACAGAAGACTCAAGGAAAATAAAAATGTGTTTGGACGAAGACGTGTCCCACCGTGCCCCGCATGCGTGATTAGGTCCTCCTCTTCCTCATTCGTTGGCGATTCGTAATCTAGGAGACAGCGATCACTGGGGTTTGGATCGTTGTGTTGATGGGTGACTCGGCAGTCAAGTCGATGAGAGGCTCAGACGCGACCTCAGCCTTGGCCTCACGGGCTTTCCTGGCGGCAGTGATGAAGTCTGCACGCTCCTTCTGGTCCTGAGCATTGCTTTGAGCCCAGTTGGCGCGCATCTCCTGCCTGCGAGCCTCGGATCTGGGTTCGAAGTCGAGCTCGTAGGGGTCGGGCTTGACGATCAGAAGCGAATTGCTGGCGTCGAGGGATGGCATGATTGGTTGGCCGTTCTTGCCCATCTTGTGGACAAGGTTGAAGCCCCAGAGAAGACCGCCACAAGCGACGATGGTCTCGTCGCGAGTGACACCCTGGCCGAGACATGCGCGCTGACCGTAGCCGAAAGAAGACATGCCCATGATGCTGGGGAACTCTGTGAGAGGCTCCTGGAAAGTGGGCCAGCCGGCCTCGAGCCAGCGTTCGGGGCGGTAGTTCTCGGGGTCGGGGTACTTGGTAGCGTTGCGTTGGAAAGCGCTGATGGTATGTTAGTATTAAACAATCACAGAAAGACGAGGCGACACTTACTAGTCGAGAGGCAAGATGCGAGTGCCCTTGGGGATGAAGTAGCCATTGTAGAAGTCATCAGCCTCAACTTCGTGGGCGACACCAGTGGGCACGTTCGGTCTCCAGCGCATGGTCTCCTTGATACAGGCGCGAAGAGTGGGTAGGTTGGGGGTGTCGGTGAGTTCGGGCATGCGTCCTCCGCACTGCTCGTCAATCTCCTTTTGGATCTTGCGTTGCCATTCCGGGTGGTAAAGCATGGCAAGAAGGAAGTAGTAGAGAGGTCCAGCAACAGTAAAGATACCAACGAGTGCGACCATACCGATAGCGGAAGATGCCTCGTAGTCACCAGTAAGGTTGCCAGTCCTCTCACCGGCGAGGTATTTTTGCATGAATGAAGGACGGGCTTCACCGGCCTCCATGAGCTTGCGGGTCTTGAGAAGACGTTCCATCCACCAAGCCTGCTGCTCGTCGTGACGCGAACGTTCTCGGATTTTCCACGGGTTGATGCTGAAAGGAAGGTGCCAGAGAGGGCTAAGGACGTTGGTGATCGGGCCAGCCGGAGACATTTGAGTGAGGAGACCCCAGGCACTCTTGGTGCAGTATTCGCTCATATCGGGGTCGTCCCAGGAGAGTTGAGTCATGACCTTGGAGCACATGTCCTCGAGAGACCAGGAGAAGTCATCGGGCTCGTCGAGAAGGCGGTTGAGCCATCGCTTAGTTTCGTGATACATAGTACCGTTGTAGTGAACGTTGGCGGCATCTACCAGAGTGGAGTGCGCGAACTTCCTTTGGCGTGCCCAATGTGCTGTGTCATTGTCAGTTCCAATTCATTCCAGCGACTTTCAAAACGAACGTACCGTTCTTGCCCATGAGAGGCAGGTATTCCATGGAGCCATCGGTGCTCTTCGCATCGAAGAGCGATCTGATCTGAGGACGGTCGGAGTAGATCTTTGCACGCTTGACCAGCAAGTCTTCTGCAATCTTCTCGTCGCTAATGATAATGAAGTTGTCGCCGAGCATCTGAGTCCGGTAGAGAGGGCCGTAGGTTTCGGACCATTCGGCGAATTTGAGCCACATCTTCTCGATAGGCAGATCGTGAACGCGGCCAACCCATGGCACCAGAGCCGGTCCAGGAGGCTCGGTCGACTTGTTTTTCCAAGCCTGTTTGGACTGGATCTTGTTAATGAGTGACAGTAGTGCGAAGCCGACGAGGGCCACGCCCAAGGCGACGATTGTCAGAGGCTGCATGGTTGGCAAGACAATCGGGGTGAATGCGCGAAAGTCCTGGTTGCAGGCAGCTTCTGAAGGTCGATGGAAGAATCCACGGAGGGAGTATGGATGTTAAAGCAGTGATGAGGACGGTTGAGTATCCACACTATTTAGCCGGGTGTTGTCCGATCAGAACCACTGCTTCCAGGTACCAGCGATGGCCTGCTGTGGCGAATTGTCGTTGATTGTTAGATCACGGTAAAGAGCGAAAGCCGAACGGTTCTGTCAAGACTTCTGTGGAACGGTAACCTAGTTATCATGGTTCTTGAAAGATCGTCGGACAGGACACCTTGGCCCGAGCGCGGGGCTGTTGCGCAGGAGGAGATGACGAATAGACAGCCAATGCGACAACAACCGATAGCGATGCACGGCTCGGGAGGTCTGCAAGGATGCGTTCCTCACGCACACACACGCTTCCCCCCTACATGCATCGCCGGACAATTTCCATCTTCGATAATAATAACTCACTGTTGGAGACTTCAAACGTGCTCAGAGTTTGCGTCTATCTCTGAGCAAATGGCCTACCGGCTCATGCCACAAGTCATCAGACGTTTGCCGTTGTTGAGATTCGAAACATCGTGCTAAGCCATGCGGCCATCTCGTCACGGGCCGATGATGCCTCCACCTCCAGACTCCGAAGCATGGGTTTTACGATCCATCATCTAGCTTCAAGATGTATGCACGCCGAGGACGCCACAGAATGGTCGCCTTACATCTCACCTGGCTCAACACCTTGATTTGCTTGAATGCGTTGTTCGCGGAAAGGCCAAGATGAGCAGTCCGGTAGGTACCGTGAGACGTCTCGCTCCGTGCATGATATCTCAATACCAAGACACGGACAGCCCGGCATGAGTCCATGAGTACCAGAGCGAGTGAGGCAAGAAACCGGGAGGAGGCGCATTAAATGCTTGTTTGTGTCTCTGGGCTCTTGATTGTCAATACTAGTGTCCAACCGTAGGGCAGATAGCGGACGGTGGACGCTCCAAGCTATGACAACCTTCTGAACCACCGTTGGGCTACCAGACAACATAAATTGATGGGCCGTCTGATAGTGGCGTGTTCAATGCTTCTCAATGCAGACGCGATGCCACCACAGTAGGCCAAGTGTGAGGATACTGTTGGTTCGCAGATGCTGCGTGCCGCGCGAACAGGCGAGCTGAGCAATGCATACATGCGCCGGACTGCAATCAGCCTCCCGTAACATTGATGTTGTAGACATGTGGTGTATGACGCCCTCATTCACGGGTTCGGACAAGGAGAGAGATCGACAGGGCGGCGCAGGAACCGCGAGTGCAAGGTCCAAGTCCACAGCGGAATTGAATATCTCCTTTGGTGCCTCGTGGCATTTTCGTGAGCTCACGCGTCGAGGGGCGGCGGCGGGCGGATCATGCTGTTGTGAACATGGCAGGGATGGGCAGTGATGGGTAGCACGGTGCGCGTGGAGTTTGCAGAGTCGTACGGGGATGTGTTGAGGTGGTGTTGGCGCGGGCGTTAGAGAGAAGCAAGCCACTTGGGCATAAGAACAAGCACAAGATCAGGCATAAATCGCAGCCACAGCCACAGCTTCGAGACTCGATGCCAAAAGTGTGTGCTGTGTGTGGCCCATCTCCACAACAGCTTGCCGTCTCACCGACCGCCGACCACAAGTCAAACCCCACGACGATCCCTGTACATATTCTCGATGTTATCGTCCACGTCTCCATGCGACCAAACGGCCTGTCCTCTGCTTGGTGGTCAACCCAGCGGAGAGCCGCAAGCAAAAGAACACACCTTAGCGCTCCCTTCGGTCCAAAGACTCGCCGTGACTTCTCGGCCTCTTCGCGCCCCGGCGAGGCTTAGGTTGTCCCTCCGCCACCGCTCTCATGCACCACCATGCCCGTGCGAGTGCCTGTCGGTGGCCTCTGGAAAGGTCACCATATACGTGTAGAGTGTATTGCTGACGTCTTCTGTTTATACCGCCTACCTATCTAGCTGTCGTGGGGTTCTTGTGCATATTGCTCTGTTTCCCCCTCCTTCTCCCACACTATTTCTCTGCAACACGAGTCGTTTGATCTACTCGCAAACCGCTGAATCCCCATATCTATCAACATGGCGAAAGAAGGATCAGAGTCGAAGCCGCTGGGCTCCTACCCGGAGTCTGGCATCAGTGTCCTCATTGTAGGCACTGGTCTTGCCGGTTTGACCGCTGCCATTGAGAGTGTGCGAAAGGGACACAAGGTGCAAGTCCTTGAGCGTGACTCTGCTATCAACACTGCAGGTGAGTAACCCGACCTGAGCCAATGGATGAAACCCAAATGTAACGACCAACCAGGTGACATGTACTTTATGGGATTGAGCGCAACTCCCTTCTTCAAGCACTGGCCTGAGATGAAGGAAGAATACGACTCGATCGGTCTGCACAACGCCTGGATCGAAACATACAAGCACAGCGGCGAACAAATGATCAAGCCTCTCAAGGTCGCAGAGCGCCTGAAGGCCGCTGGTCTGGACCCCAACACCCCGCCCGGCACCTTCCAGATGCGTCCTCTCATCTACAGAATGTTCGTGCGTCAGGTCGAGAGACTCGGCGTGAACATCGATTTCAACTCCCAAGTCGTCGACTACTGGGAGGATGAGGCAAAGAACAAGGCCGGTGTCACTTGCAAGGACGGAAAGACCTACGAGGCCGATGTGGTCATTGCCGCCGACGGTGTTGGATCGAAGTCCCAGAAGTTGGTTGGCGGTCAAGTCCGTGCAAAGTCATCTGGCCGTGCCATGTGGCGTGCTGCCTTCCCCATTGAGTACATGGACGCCAACCCAGAGGTCAAGGAGCACTACGGGATGGTCGGAGAGAACAAGGACGAGCCCATGGTTCGCACCTATCTGGCCCCTGGGGCGTATGCTCTTACCCTGACTCGCCCGGACACCATGATCTGGATCTTGAACCACGATGTAAGTTGCTTCCATTGATAACAGAATACATACGTTTACTAACGCTTTAAAGGCCAACGACACCTCTGCCGAGTCCTGGAGCAACTACATCAGCTCCGACGAGGTCATCAAGGGCCTTGATGAGGTGCCCGGTCCCGACAAGTGGTCTCCCATGTTCAAGGAGCTCGTAAAGATCACCCCTCCGAACACCATTGTCAACTTCGAGCTCCTCTGGCGTGACCCGCAGCTCACCTGGACTTCACCAGCCAAGCGCGTAATCCAGATCGGTGACGCCGCACACACTTTCCTGCCCGCCTCCGGCAACGGTGCCACCCAGGCCATCGAGGACGCCATCACCATCGCCACCTGCCTCCAACTCTCCGGCAAGGACAAGATCCCCGAAGCCGTCGAGGCTCACGTCCGCTACCGGTAAGCAATCACTCTCCCCGACCCCTCCCTAACCCAAAACCTCAAAACTAACACACACCTTCCCCCCAAACAGCTTCATCCGCAACGCCTGCGCCCAAAAGATGGGCTTCTCCAACGCCGAGCTGCTGCAAGAAACCGACTGGTCCAAGGTCAAGCTGAACCCGCGCCTCGCGCAGCCCAAGCACCCGCGCTGGGTCTGGGACCACGACCCAGAGGTCTACGCCTACGAGCACTACGCCAAGAACATCGAGACGATGAAGAAGGGCGTCAGCTTCGACGAGAGCGGCATCCCGCCCAACTACCCGCCCGGCTACAAGTGGGAGCCTTGGTCGATTGACCAGATCATGGACTGCATGCGCAGGCAGGTGCCGGTTGAGCTGGGGCCTGGTAACTGGGATTAGATTGGATTCGAGTGGGAAGAAGGTAAGGGTGGAGTTTGGTTGGAAGTATACGGACGGGACGGAAAACAAAATTGATACCTATTTTTATATGAAAATCGAAGAGTTGCACAACGGATTGTTCGTTACTTGTATCGTTGTTATGTTTACATGCCTCCATCTTTTATAATCATACAATTCTGTTTCAACAACAAGGCTCTGCTCGTAGGGTTAGGGTTGGGGTGGTTGAATCAAATCTTCCACGCATCTACCGACACATGTTGTTTGAGAATAGTCGTTGCCAGAGTTGAGAGAACATCAAAAACAGATCGTGCCAGTGATGGAGAGAGTAGAGTTCGACACGCTGCCCTTCTCCGTGGAAACCCCCTTGACAACATGCACTTCGTATCAGCCAGCGGACTGAAAAGTATGTTTCAAAACATCACCATTGCCAGTGAGAGAGACACGGAGAAAAAATCTTCAAATATCAACCTATATCCCCGCCGTGCTTGGTCCCTCCTCCTCCTCCTCCTCCTCCTCCTCCTCCCTGGGACGGCTGCATATACGCCAGCAGTGGATTCGAGGGCTGGTAGTCGGGGCCGAAGAATTCCGCCAGGTCCAGATCAGGCCCAAAGCCCAAGTTTTGCATGAACTGCGGGTGCTCGCCCATCGGCTCGACCGAGTCAAGCATGGCGAGCTCTTCGAAGATGTCGCCTCCGGCGTGGGCGTCGTTGCCAAAGCTTTGCCACGTGCCGTTTGCGATCTCGTTGGAGGGCCCCGCTGTGCTGGGGGAGTGCTGCTGATAGCTGAAGTCGCCGGGTCCGGTGGGTATAGTGAGGAAGTCGGCGGCTGGGGTGTTGCCCGAGGGGAATCTCTGGATGTCTTGGTTGGATAGTATGGCCGCTGCGTCCAGCTGCCCGGTGGCGTTGGAGGGCATGGCATTGGCGATCCCGATCATGTCTTGTGGTGGGAACCCGTTCAGGTTGGGCGGCAAGGTGTTTCGTAGCTCTGGGGAGCGCATGTTGGCTGCCAACTTGGACGGCTGGGTCCTGTGGTCTCGTTTGCAAGCATTATCCAGTAATGCGATTACAGTCCGAGGTTTATTCCGACCAAGATTGCCTGGGGTCTGGAACTCGTCTGCGACCCGCAGCTCGTGCACGAGAGCGTTGAAAGTGCTGAACGCTTTCGATGGTGCCTTTGCCGATTTATTCATTGGCGAGGTAGGGTCGGTCCATGGCGCCCACTCCTCTAAACCGTCCTCGTCCAAGTTGTTGAAGCCTTGTATACTGTCACTGCGCATGTGAGGGAGCAACGAAAGCTGGTGTGCGATTGTGTGCTCAATAACAAAGGCCGCTAGTTGTAGAATCGGCTTGTCTGCTCTATCTCCAGTGTTGCGATCTTTTTGCGAAAGTCGATATAACGTCAGGCGCACTGCCAGACCTACTTCAAGCCATGCAGACTGCCAGGCTTGGCTTGTAATGCTCAGAAGTGCTAGTACAAGCAACGCTCGGATGTGTCCTTTCTCGAAGGCATCGGCCGGTCTTGACTGAACGGCGTTGACGTCGATCCTGTGTTCGTCGGGGATGAGATCTCGTGCTGTGTTTCGTAAGAGAACAAAGTTGTTGTCCGTTGGATTGGCTCGCGATAGTTGATAGGCTGCAAGTGCCATGATACTCCATAGCTCTGCGTGCTCACCAGATGCTAAAGCTTCTTGGTGGCTCAGACCCTCCGTAGGATAGGCGTACATTGTTTTTAAGATACCATGCTTTTCGGTCATGGGCAGCCAGGATTGTGTGAATGCGAAGTAATACTCAAGCAGATTCCACGCGTTTTGGGGAAGTACCAAGTTCTCAGAGCGCTCGCTGGCACCAGAGCTCGTGATATGTTTAGGTGGGTTGATAACAGGGCCGGAGATCGAGAGAGAAGGGCCCGCAGTCGAACTGCTAGGCGGACGATGCAACGGCGCAGTGTTTGCTGAAGGGGCTCGTGGCACAGGCTGCCTTGATGTTGATTGTGCATCGATGTCGGTCGATATGTTCGATAACATCGGATCTATGGGTTCAATGCTGGCCATCTCCACCACGGATCCGGATAGCATTTGGTCGATCTGTCTGCATACCAGGCTGTTGCGCCATGATTGATGCAGGGCTTCCGCCCCAGATGCATCCTTACTACCAATCAATCTATTCCAAGTCAGCAACACCATTCAACGTGACGATACGATGAGTGCCTCTCCGGGGGTAAGTAAAACGGGACATATGAGGGTGAAACTGGCAGTAGCGTGTCCCGATCTATCTGACCACCGAGAGGCATGAGGAAAATGTCGGACTCTCCCGCTAAAAGTCTGATTGTTTTTCTCACACCTCTTATTGGACAGATAGGATTGAACACGTCCGGATGATGATGGCGCATTAGCCTGTCCTGAGCCGACTGTTCATCGACAGACTGGCTTTCTTTCTCACGCCGCTCAGTGGACAGGTAGGTTAAGACACATCCCAAGGACGATAGCAGTAGCCTGTCCTGTTCTATCTGTCCACTAAGAGTACGATGTTTTCCCCACGCCTTCTCGGAGGTCAAACAGACTGGGCAGAAAATTAAACAACATACCTTTGCGCCGGCCCATTCACAACGGGCAAGCTTCTCGACAGAGCTGCCTGAGTCTCAGGAACAGTTTGGAAAAGCCATGCAAGCGTTAGTTCGAGAGTCCGGATATAATTAGGCTGGATGCCGCGTTTCTTCGGCGGCTCGTCGTAGGTGCAAGCTCGTTTCTGGGTGTCGCAAGTGTGGCATACGGGCTTTACGCCATCGCATTTCTCGCGACTTGCTCGACATTGGTCGCAGGCTCGCGACACGCGCGACCTTTTCGCGGGTGTTGTCGAGTCTGTGCCATTTGGAGGTGGCGAGGTGCCTCTGGCTCGTTTGGCCGGCCTCGGATTCGGTAGATCGTGACCGTTGTGCTCCGCCGCCGCCACAGGCCTGCCGTTAACCATATTGTTCGGATGTGTGTGTCATGGCCCTCTGCGGCTGGAGGTGTTGCAGTGGCGATGGTAAGGTCGAGGCGTGTTGTGGTATGAGGACATGGCCTGGCGACGATAGAAAGTACCTACGCCGTTGTTCTGGATGGTCAGGCGGAGAAAGCCAATCGCAAATGTCCTCCATATGTACCAAAATTTGTCGACTGCAGACCAGCTTGCAGAAAGGCTTGTGACGAGTATCTCCCTGGTGTCAGCATGCTTCTGACACGCTTTAGCTGCTGATTCACTGTTTTCAAGACTCGGACCTGGTTAGGTGATAGATTGGTGTGTTTGAGGATCTGTTAGTATCTCCCTAGCTTGAGGATGGATTCGATGAACCAATACCGCCGATACCACCATGCATTCAACAGACTTTCACAAGAAGTGAGGTGGCTTTGCGGGAGCACGTGCCCGAACGCGCTCTACCGAAGACCGGGTGGACATGGCCTTGTCTTGAGGATGGAGATGGAAGGGCACTCCAACATTGAAAGGCCAATCTTTCACTTGCAGTCGACTGCCCAGATATACATTGACACTCGACCTGTATACCTAGCTTTATAGGCAGTGCATACATGACCCTTGCCTGCTATATATAATTGCCTCTCCTCTCCTGCACGACAACGGAACTCGATCTTGATTGGCGCACAGGCAGATGTCTCGTCCCGTCGCAAAGGATTCATCCGGGCCAGACCATCGCTCCTCAGTACCACCACCAATACCGCCATCACCGCAACGGCACCTGGCCATAGGCGTGCCATATGCCTCGACTAACAACACCATGTCTTCCACCACTCACGCCGGCGTCAAGCGCTCGTTTCAGCAGATGCATAACACTGTCGAAGGCTCCCCTGCTCGCGTAACTTCCGCCGCCAATTCGCGAGAAACGTCGCCACGATCCCGCACGCCGCAGGCCCACCGCCCTGTCGATGGTATCGAGAGTCTTGGAAATTTTGCCCAAGTCACTCCCACGGTCTTGCCTCGTCAGTCTTCCTTCGACCCCGATGCCTCTGTTGTGCTCGTCGGCGTCAAGGGAGTGGGCAAAAGCTCTCTCGGTGTCCTTGCCGCAAGCGCATACCGCCGACGTCTGATCGAATCGGAACGAGTCTTTTTCGACACCACCGGCCATACTGCCGCAGCATATCGCAAACTCAAGGGCTCTGCAGACTATCACAGACGCCACCATGAGATCCTCGCACAGCTCCTCGACCAACACCCCAAGAACGCCATCATCATCCTCAATTTTGCAGATTTGGAGAACAGTGGCGCAGATATTCTACGCGCCTACGCTCAAACACATCCCGTTATCCACATTATTCGGGATGCGAAAAGTGTCTCGGCATATTTAAATCTATGGGCTGAAGACCGTGTGAAGCAACTCCTCCGGCTAAGTGGACCACTTTTGAGGTCGTGTGCCAACTATGACTTTTTCAACCTCTCTGCGGAGGAACCAGCAGAGGATGGCTCCGAGATGAGAAAGTTGGATGAACAATCAGACTCTGCAGCACGCTCAGCTAACGGACCTTTCTTGACCCTGAAACGAGCCGAGCGGGACTTTTTACGATTATTACGGAACATCATTGGAGACCACGACAGAGGACCTTCGCATCAGTCAGCATATCCATTGTCCCAGATACCTGTGGAGCGAAGGACGTACACCTACGGGGTCGTCGTCGAGATCAACCGAGTGCTCCGCGGAGAGGTAGAACTTGAGGACGCACAAATTGGAGCAGACGCCATTGAGGTCATAGTGCCTGTGACTGGCATTGAAGGTGCCTCGTCTTCATCCGAGCCGGTCGGGGATCCAAATCTAATAGCCAAGGCATTCGCGCTGGTACGGAGAGCAAGCATACTTCCAATCATCCTCACAGTGGGCAAAGCCGAGAATGAGAGCGAAGCCGACCGGGCACGGAGGCTCGAGCTGGGACAAATCTTCCTCAGACTCGGGCCGGAGTACTGTACGATCGACATGCATCTCGGCGATGCAACTATCGGGAAGATTGCCTCGGGCAAAGGACGCACCAAAGTGATTGGATACAAGCATTTCCCCGCGAGGTTGCTCAATGGATGGAATGACTCCGAGTTGGTCTTCACTTACCATAACATGCATCGCTTGGGTTGCGATATTGTGAAGATTTCAATGATGACCAATCGAGAGATGGACAACTTCGAAGTCAAACAATTCAAGCGCAGGATACGCGAAGACAGCACCATGCCGAGACTGATCTGCTACAACACCGGTCTGATCGGACGCACGTCCTTGTGCTTCAACTACGTTCTATCGCCAGTACGACCACGCAAAGATGAGGCCTCATGTCCTCGCACTAGCGATTGCACGCCACTGGTGACAGCCAAAGAGCTGACCCACGCCCTATTTGCCATCTTCAAGCACGAGCCCATGAACTACCACATTTACGGCCGCGACGTCAGTTGGTCTCTCTCTCCAGCCATGCACAACGCCGCATATGCGGCTTGCGGCATGTCACATCAGTTCACCACTTTCTCATCGCCGTCTCTCGACGAGCTCGAGCGGCTGATCCATGAGCACAATTTCGGCGGGTCCGCTGTTGTGCAACCTTACAAAACCAGCGTAGTATCTTTGATGACAGTACTCAGCGCACACGCAAAGGCCATCGGGGCAGTGAACTCGATCATTCCAATACGCGAACTTTTGGACGATGGCTCGGTTCCAGATGAATTGAGGATCATGTCGTCAAGAAACAGGAGTGGTCCCGTGAAAGCGCTTTGGGGCGACAACACTGGTAAGTCCGGAATGATGACAACTAACGCTGCTTGGATTTTTAGCTGACGCTTACCAGACTGGATCGGCCTTCGTGCGTGTGTCCGCCGTGGTCTTTCCCCGGCAAATACAATCCGTCCCAACAGCACAGGCATCGTCTGCGGAGCAGGTGGTCAAGCTCGTTCCGCCGTGTATGCCATGCTCTCCATGGGCGTGCGCCACATCTTCGTCTGCAACCGGACAGTGGCGACAGCGCACGCTCTTGCAGAGCACTACAATCGTCTCATTGACGAGGACGTGATCAAAGATGCGCGAGAAAGCGACGGAACGGCGGCACGGGTCCGAGTGATCGAGAAGTTCACAGATCAATGGCCACAGGAGTTCAGCTACCCGACCATGGTGGTGTGCACGATCCCAGCACAGAAGCAGGACGGGTCTGCGCCGACGAGCTTCACGGTGCCCGACAGCTGGCTTAGGAGTCCGACTGGTGGTGTTGCTGTCGAGGTAAGTTGGATCGAATTCCACATTGTCAGTGAGACAAGCGGTCATCATCACTAACACACGTCCAACAGCTCTCCTACAACCCCATGGTCACATCTTTCGTCCTGCAAATGCGCCCTCAGGCCAAACGAGGCTGGATCCTCATGGATGGATTCGACCACTTGCCCGAGCAGGCTTTTGCGCAGTTCGAACTATTCACCGGCCGTCGGGCGCCCAGGAAGCTGATGAGAGACGTCGTGCTGGACCACTACCGAAATCAGCAGAGCAAGTTGATCGCTACCGGTGTTCTGTGAAACTCCACGGATGTATTCTAATGCCGGCCGGAATGTACGGTCTTGCCCATAGATATTGTACATGGCTACGTGAGCCTCGACGAGTCGCTCGTTTTCCTGCATCTCTCTGGAACGTCTAGCGACTGAGTGATCGCATCCTCGCGTACGGACTATTGGGTTTGTCTGTGCTGCCGCTGAGAGACTCGATCTATTGCAGTCGAATTCAGCCTGTGTCTCAGTGATCCATACCAGCACCAGGCGCTCGTGCCATCACCTACAGGTGTCGACAATGCATATCTCACCACTGAGGCATTCGATCCATACCATTGGAAGTCTGTCTGCGCCTTGACGATGCTTGCATCTCGTGGTTGAGTGCGTTATTTGCATTCGGCTACTGACGCACTGGCATGTTAGATATGCGGCTGCGTGCGTGCTTGATTGATTGATTGAGTGGGCGAACGAACGAAGCAACGAACGACTCTTGACGTTACTGCTGTTTTGTCGGTGGGACTGAAAGGTATTGACTTTTGATTCTATATGAGTATCGAAGCATTGCATCATCGCAGCGATGTCGGGAGGGACTCATTCGACCCCGCTGTTTTTCCAAAGCCAATGGTTCAACTCATCAATCACATACAACAACTTCTCTCTCTCTCTCTCTCTCGCGATACCTCACTCACAACCAAACACTCTTTCCCTACATCACCACAATGTCCAGCCCCAAGCAAATCTTCGTCGCCGTCGTCGGCGTAGGCGGCGTAGGCAAAGCCTTCCTCTCCCAGCTCGAGCACGTCCGCGTCCGCCTCTCCAAACAACCCGTCCCCATCAACCTCTCCCTCGTCCTCGTCCGCCGCAGCACCAAGCAGCTCTTCAGCGCCGACTTCAAGCCTCTCGAGATCCCCACCGCCCTCGACGCCCTCGAGAAGCAGTCCTCCAGCGACCTCCCTCCCTTCCCCACAACCCTCGACCAGCTCGCCAAAGCCCCCGGCCGCGTCATCCTCGTCGACAACACCTCCGACCAAGCCCTCGCCGAAACCTACCCCTCCATCCTCTCCAAGACCATCAGCATCGTGACCC
>Ga0265798_10007523_pt1 | contig 14081 bp, 15 predicted proteins | sample P3T30metagenome_FD_192430 | JGI IMG/M metagenome (GOLD analysis project Ga0265798, IMG submission 192430) | Plant litter microbial communities from East Loma Ridge, Irvine, California - P3 T30 | ecosystem: Environmental > Terrestrial > Plant litter > Unclassified | place: USA: California...
GCACCGGACGACTATCTCTCTCTCCACGTGACCCCTGAATCGCCAAACAGCAGGAGCAATACCTAGGTAGCAATAGAAGCCGCCGATGCGAGAAGACTACTGTAGTAATTGACTGCAGGCAGGCTGGGGAGCGATATCAATCTACACTCAGACCTGACACACTCTTGTCGTAGCCGAGTCTTTGGCGTGCGTCTGTGCTCGCAACGTCCTGTATACCGCCTCGACCATGGACCATTCACAGACAACCTCCAAGCCTACCGGCATCCCTCGTGGAATACCGCGCTTGTCTAAACTGCCTACCTTGAACAAGAAACCCTCTCAGCTGCCGACTCCGGCCTCAGTCCCAAAGGAGACTCCAGCACCTGCATTGGCACGACCTGGCTCCTTGAACTATCCAAGACCGGCTTCGACTATATCGACGCAACAGAGATCTTCTACGCCGTCTTCTACGCCACTGGCATCCCGTCCTGCAAGTCGTACCCGGACTCCGGCTCTGCCAACGCCACGCAAGACTATCCCTAATCCAACAAAGCCTGCTGCCTCCTCGTCCATCCCTCCCAGGCCGCGTCCAGCCCCGCCACGACCGTCTTCACGGCTAAGGAGACCGGCTCCAGCTCCTGTATCACGCAAACCTGTGACAGAAGATGAAGAGAACCATGATCAACTTGGTTCACTTTCCGGTTTCCGCACTGCTTCACGGCAGGGCTTCCACGATGATGCCTCGCCGGACGAGCACTATGAACCTGTTTTCGACCAGGAAGTCGAGACACCCAAGGCCCGGAAAGCATCACGTCCATCCCTGTCAGATAGAGCGGTAGAGAGCCTCCAATCGATTCCGACTACGCCGAAGGAACGGCGAGAGCGTCGACGGTCGAGCTTCTTCTCCGCGGAAAGCCCCATGGGCCCGCCCACTCGCCCTGGATCTAGCATGAGCCGTGCTAGTAGCATCAGTAGCAGACCTGGAACGAGTGACGGAGGTTTCGTGGTGCCGCCTCTACCTCCTCTACCATCAGCGAAGAAAACGCCTGCAACTGCTAGGCAGGCATCGCGGACATCCATTGGAGGATTTGGCTTTACGCCGGGTGGCAGTCGGCGAAGCGCGAGCTCTGCGTCAACGACGAGGCTGCAGCCTTCCAGGCCAGCAGTCCCACAATCACCAGACGTGACATCTCCATCAAAGCCACAAGCCATGAGAAGCGTGTCTGCGCGGCCTCCGAAAGCACGTCCAGCGTTTGGTGACTCTTTGGCTCCAACTCAGAAGAGGGAGAAACTAGTTCCGCCATCCAGCAGCAAACCCCCTGTACCCAGCACCGCAAAGTCTTCCTCCTCGGTCTTGAGAGAGCAAATTGCTGCGGCCAAGGCTGCAGCACGTAAAGAACGCGAGAACGAAGCGGCTAGGCCTGCACGTAGCATGCCTTCACAGTTAGACGGTGCTTTCGATCATGATCTTGCTTCGGACCCCTTTAACCAAGGTCCCAAAGATGACAAGCATATCATGCGTAACCGCATCAACAATGCCCGTATGGACGGAAAGCTGAACATAGCAGCTATGGGGTTGAAAACAATACCACCTGAAGTGCTCACGATGTATGATGCGGCTGTCTTGGAAGACAACAAAGTGAACTGGGCCGAGGTCGTTGACTTGACCCGATTTATTGCCGCCGACAACGAGATTGAAGTAATAGATCACAATGTGTTCCCTGACAAGTCGTTTGAGGAATTTAACGAGGAAGAGGACAGCCAAGGTAACCAGTTCGGTGGACTGGAAATGCTCGACCTTCATGGCAATGCACTGTCGTTGGTTCCGACAGGCCTGCGGCGCTTGGAGAGACTTACATCTTTGAACCTCTCTCACAACAAGCTCGATAACAGCGCGCTTGAAGTGATTTCACAGATCAAGCCATTGAAGGAACTCAGACTCGGCCACAATGGCATATCCGGCAATTTACCGTTGTCAATAACGGAGCTCCCGTACCTGGAAGTTCTTGAACTCCAAGCAAACCGCTTGCTGGCCTTACCAGAAGCAATTCGCGGGCTTGTCAACTTGCGCATATTGAATGTCAGCCACAATCAGCTCACCGACCTCCCCATGGAGGCGCTCCAACAGCTTCCACTGCAGGATCTAGACGCCAGCAACAACGCTCTGATCGGGAGTCTCTTCCCATTGGGCGGCAGTGCCGAGCACCGGACGTTGCGATCGTTGAACGTGGCAAACAACTCGCTGGCTGCCCTCACATTCCTGGATCAGTTCGATTTGCCTTTGCTGCAGACACTCAATGTCACCAACAACCACTTGGCTGCGATGCAACCCTTGCACGGCTGTCCTGGCCTCATTACCCTTTCTGCTGGAGAGAACAAGGTCTCGGAAATGCCTAGTGGCTTCACAGAGCTCACCCGCCTACGCCATGTAAACTTCAGCAGCAACGAACTCCGCATGTTGCCGTCAGGCATTGCCAACATGGAGTCTCTCGAGTCTCTCGTACTGGCTGCCAATCCTTTGCAAGTCAAAAAGTATCTCACTATGCCAGCGGCAGACATCAAGAGAGATCTGCGTGCACGACTCGAGCCCGAATCGATCAACGGAGAGCTGGACTTGGAAACGAACCACGCATCAGATGACCAGCACCCAGGCTCGGAGGCGCCTGGAATGAAATGGACGATGAAGCCAAACGGTCTGCTTGATCTCTCGGGTCAAGGTCTAACAGACGTCATCCAAATGGACCTCGCGGCGTTCCTCGAAGTGAACGACGTGCGCCAGCTGCATCTGCAAAATAACAAAATTACAGAAATACTTCCCGCATTGGTGCTAGCACCAAACGTCCGCGTGCTAGACCTCTCCAACAACCCACTCGAAGCCATCTATCTACCAGACCGGCTGGAGCTGCCCTCACTTCAAGAGCTTCACCTCCGCAATTGCAGCCTCACAACTCTTGACCAGCTCCTGGCCAACCTTGATGCTCCCAAACTCCACACCATCGACGTGTCGGCAAACAGAATCGCAGGACCCGTCCCCGTGCTTCGCGAAGCCTTCCCCAACCTCACAACGTTCCTGGCACGCGACAATCGATTTTCTGAAATCAGCGTGCAAGAGCTCCAGGGACTGCAGACCGTCAACCTGGCCTCCAACAATCTACAGCAGCTGCAGGCTGAAATCGGCCTCCTCTGGCATGAAGGGTTGAAGAGCTTCGAGGTCGGCAGCAATGCGTTCCGCGTTCCGGGCTACAGAGTGTTGGAAAAGGGGACTGAGGCTACGCTGAGGTGGCTCAGAGATCGTTTGCCGGCGGCAGAGGAGCAGGCGGTGGAAGGAGGCAATGCCGAAGAGGAGACGTTTTGAGAGGTTGACAGACTTGGATTCTTAGCATGTTGCTGAGAGGCATGTCTTTTTTGTATAACATGTATGTTATAGCATTTTCGTAGTCAGTCTATTCGGTTAAATCAGTTGTATGGACGCTCAATCGTTTCTTGTTTGCGAGGAGCTCATCGTCACACCACAGTCATCAGTTAACCTCGAATGTGAGCGTACGTACGGTACTGTAGCCCCAGCAGCCAATGCCCAACCTGCTTTACACGAACTCGCACACGTACATGTACACTGACAGGTTCCAGTCAATGAACAAATCACCAGCCCACTACAGTGCCTACTCCAACACCTAGCTTCCAACAACGTACCCAAAACGCCTCTCCCCGACTTCCACTCTCTCTCCACCAAAAAAAACAACTTCCACCGACAAAGTGAAATCCAAATCCACCATCAACGCAAAAAGAAAAGCCCAAGACCGGAAATCTCAAAAGAAAAAACAGAAGAAACCCGGACAGAAGAGCATCAAACAAGAAAAAAGACACAATGTGCATCCGCACCATCGCCCACTGGCTCCCCTGCTGCCACCAACGCTGCACCAGTATCGAGCTTTGCTCTGACGCGATCGTCACGCTTTCAAAGACCAATCCGGCGAAAGGCGAGCAGATGTCGGCGACGGAGAAAACTACTGCCGAGTCAGCAGAGGAGATTCGGATTGGGGATCCTGCTGAGACTGAGGAGCAGAGGATTCTCAATCCTTTTGATTGTCCGGCTGGGGGTCCTGTGTTTAGTGACCAGGCTTCGGAGGAGGTGTGTCCTGTTTGTAGGGAGGTTGGAGGGGATGGGCAGCGGGAGGGGGAGGTGTTGGAGGCGTTTGGTTGGGAGTTTTGCTTTGATCGGTATGGCTGAGTTGGATTTATGGTGTTCCTTGTGGTTCTCTGTCTCCCGCGAATGGGGGAAACTTGCTAGCATCTGGAAATGGAGTTCTGATGGCATTGAAAATTCGACGTCGATCAATGGACGAGTTCCGTGATTGTTCAATATCATCTTTCCGCATAGCTTCATGTGAGATGCACACGTTGAATATTCCATGATTGATTTCCCCAGCAACCAAATCGTTTCGCATTGCTGCGGTTGGTTCCGGCCTCTTTGTGTTCCCAATGCGGTGTTGTTGGACTTCATCCTTCAAAACACATGTTTCCGTCAAACCGATACCATCGATCTGCCATGTCTCGCAAGCTCCATGAACCTAACCAAAAGGTTGTCTGACCTTCGGACGTCCTACTAGACTCTTGTGAGCCCGTTCTAGGCTCTCAATGCATCTCCAGATCATCAAAAACGGAGCATACTCGACCAAAGAAGGCCAAAAACGATCAGGACGGGACTCGAACCCGCAATCTTTGCCAATCTGTTAACCGGAAAGCAACGCCTTGCCATTAGGCCACCCAACCCTCGAATTTAAGAGCTTAGAGGCTTGAAAGAAATATATTAAGGGCCAAGATACACTTTCTAGGAGCATACCGAGTAAAATGGTCGACTCCGGGTCCCCTTCGTCATGCTGGCCATAGCAGCAAAGCCGCAATGACCTTTTCGTCGTCTTCATCGTCTTGTGTTGTCCGCAAGGGAGACATTCCCAGGTTTTTGGATAGATTTAGGTCGAGGAGCATGGTGGGAGAGATTCTCCAAGGATGTGATTTTTCCAAGAAGTTTAGCGACAGAGTTCTAAAGCTCGGGCGCCTCTGTATCTTCCGAAGGCCTTAGGCTTAAAGCAGAGCAAGTCTTGATCACAAACGTGAAATCATTGTGCCTGATTGGCTGCATTTGTTTATCTTCAGAAGGAACGATGCGAAAATGGTGAGATTACATCCTGTACGTTTGCCAGCGGACAACATGTCACAGCTGCATGCATACAGCTCAATCCTTTCCATCATCCAGCTTCTACATTTCCGCATACTAGATGATCAGCCTAATTCGAAGTGATAATGCCAGCGTTCGGTTCGCAAAGTAACCAGTACGATACCCGTATGGACTGCCAATCAGCACATGGCGAACAACGATGCGGGACACTACTGCTACACAACACACGTGATGCTGCTTAGTACTGAGGGACTTCGTACCGACGGCTTTGCCGGAAACTCAGGACGGATCTATACGACCGCTGCCCGCGCAGAGCCCACAGGAATACGAGATTCACTCAGAAACCCCAGATACCATCACAATAACACTTCCAGTATCTCCTAGCCTACGGATGAAGTAAGCCATCAAGATGATGAGACGATGGAGGAGTTGCACGCCCATCCGCCAACGTGACCTAAGCACGTGTCGCTGTTTCTGCCAGAGACATCGGTCCCCGTTGGCTCCTTCCCCTGGCGGAGATCGCATTCTGAAACGCCACAACCGAATAACCAGCGCGGAGACACATGGAGAGGGCGCGGAAAGGCGCAGGACAGCAGCAGCAGCATCATCAGTAAATCCCACGACTTGATGCTTGGGATGTGAAACGACAGCCGAGGGTTCGCTCGTTCTCCCGGGGAGATTCCTCCCGGCAAGTGGCTGGGCCAGTAGCAAAGCGCGCAGACGATTTACTTTTTGCCCAGCCGAAAGGCTCGCCTCTGCAGCCGATGTGTAGCCTTTTGGCCAAAGTCAGAAGGCCAGGTTTGTCGCTCTTTGTTGATGTTCTGACTACTGTGCCCGCGTGATCGATTGAGGAGCGTCGAGCTGGTGGACTCATACGCTATCCTTACGCGATTGCAACGGGATAAGAGAGAGATTGATTGCAGCCCCTCCTGCTCAGCCACCGCTGCGTCTTATTGCAACTACTACGAGCAGAGAACGGACATGGCGGTGACGTCGTGGGTGGATTGCTGGAGGGCACGTGCCTGGCGATGCTTCTACCGGACGGAAGCACAGAAGTAGTGCTAGCATGGAAGCCAGGTTGAATTCATGAGAGTCTGTTTTTTGCAGGGATTTATGACCGGTGTCGGTGTCGGTGTCGGCGTCAGTGGAGGTGGAGGATACCAGGTCGTGAGTTGTGAGTTGTGAGTTACGAACATGTGCATATGCTATAGCGGAAGTTGTCGTTGTTACGAAGAGTCTACGTACTAGTATAACAAAGTAGAGAATAATACTATGTGGGCATATGCAGGTAAACATGTCATGTAAAAACGTAAACATGCATGTAAACTTGCAAGGACTTTTGGCAGTTGGTCTGAACTAGCGTGTGAATGTTTTGACACTCCAAGTCCTCTGTGCCGAACTGCGCCTGCCCGACCCGTAACCCTGGCCAATTATTGCCAATCGCTCTCAGACAGAGGCAGAGAGACAGCCAGCAACCCTTCTTTGCAGCACCAGCACATCCTCCGCCCACGCGCTGCGCACCGCACCACACCTCACCTGCCATCACCTCACTGTCGCTTCCAATCCTCCGCTCCGCCCGCCTATATTCGCCCTCACCGCCGACTTTGCCATTCGCGCCCACTGCATAGGGGATACTGCCCATCGGAGGCTTGACACGGGGCTGTGCAGGCCCACCGCGGCCGCACACACGCATCCACGGCCACCATTACCGCCAATACCGCCAAAATGTACAGCAGACGCAGCCAGGAGGGCAGCACGACGCCCACGCAGGAAAATAGGGATGTCTTTGATGATGAGTTCGCTGTGGAGGACTTCGACATGGTCGCCGATGGCTTCCGTCCGGACAACGCGAGGGAAGAGAACGAGCGTCATAGCCAGGATCCGCCCATACGCACCGTCTCAGCACACTACACGAATGACCCGGACCTAATCACTGCACCCTCGATTCCCAGTAGAAACTCTATCAGTAAACCACGGAGCAATGAGAACCCTTTCGCCAGCCCGGACGACGAACCACGACTGGAGTTCGAAAACATGCCAAGCATGCGCTCACCATCGGCCGCGAGCTACGCACCTGGCCTTGCACGACGGTCCACCTCTTCTGTATCCTCTCACATGTTTGCCAACACTCAAAGTCCGCGATTTGGCACTGCCGGCCCTAGCCATCCATATGCCATGTACCCGCAAGCGACTATGGCCAGATCGCCAAGCGTTGCCACCACTTCAACAATACAACCGAACCGAACGTCTACCATTCAACAAGCACCTCAACACCCCTACGGCATGTACCCGCAAGGCGTGACCCCGGAGGACGACTTGGAGGACGGGGGCGATACACCTACCATTGCTCCTGCTGTCGGGTTCCCGGGTCTTGGCCAGCAATATCAAAGGGTACGTGGCCCAGATGGCGAGGAGCAAGACATTGTTGGCGTGGACGGCCACACGGAACAGTTGCCACCGTACACGCGGTATCCAGAAGACGGCCCCAAAATGCCCATTCTGGCCGTTCCTGGAGAACTCCACAGCCGCGGACCAGTGGCCGGATCAGACCCCGGTATGCCACTGATGCATCAACACATACCTCCACCAATTCCGCCACCTATGATGCCACAATCCATGTCCGACCAGTCCTCTTTGAATAGGCATTCGACCCAGGACCGTGGAGTTGACAGCCATGCTTCCATGCCGCTTATCGAACGTGATGGATCGGAATCCTCGAACTTCAGCGAAAAGAGCTGGAATGAGAAGACCTGGAAAGAAAAACGGAAGACGAAGGTTTGCTGTGGTCTTCCTCTGATGTGGATTATCATTGCCGCTTGTGCTCTTGGCTTTATCTTTGCCATTACGGGTGGCATCGTGGGAGGCTGGGTCACCGGCTCGCAGCACGGACGAGAGTAAGTTATAAACTACACACATTGTAATGATCATCCACTAATGCCCTCACAGCAAGGCCGACGAAGCTAGCAGTAGCAGCAGCTCATCCATGGCAGAGGCCAGCATGATCGCTGCGCCAACTGTTTCGCCACCATCCGGCACATACGCCTTGAGTCTCTCAACTCCGACTAACGTAGCATCGAATTGCATGGTCGACCAGGAGTTCGGCCCAGCATGGGACTGTGATCTTGTCGGCAGCCCGGCTCTTGCTATCAGCGTGGGCGTGCCCGCCGCTCCACGACCAACCGAAGGCGCATTCTTTTTCTACGCATCAAGCGATCCTGGCTGGCAATACGGAGCTCAGTACAAGTACATGGACACCGATTTTTCGACGTACCAACCCGTGCAGGAATCGGGCGAGGAAGACAAGGGGCCAGCATACTACTTTGGACAAACCTACGACAAGATTGTTCTGCTCCCCGAAAGCGCACTTCCACAGCCTAGTGGTGGCCCCAACAGTAACAAACGCGACTTCCAGCTGCCTCATGGCTGGAACAAGCAGAGACAGGCTATCAATCATGGTGAGAAACCGTGGATGTGCGTTTGGAACAACACACTCATCGAAGGTTGGATCTATGTTGAACAAAACATCACATCCAGTTTCCCGATAACTACGAGCTCCTCAGCAGTCATCACACCCACGGCCAATTCGACACCTACGGAGAGTATGGTGCCCACGGCTACCTCGAATACTGCTGTTGATACCGGACCGCGCGCACAGTTTTCTCCGACATCTATGCCAACATCAGTCACCTCGAGTGGCCACAGCACATGGACCACGACCGTGACACAAGTGTCTACCACGACTCCGGATACCTGGACTAATAATAGAGGTCCTCCTCCTGGCGTCTTCGACGACGATGACGACCATGAGAGCAGCGGAACTGAAGATGAAACTCTTCGTCGAAGGAGACTTGAACGTCGTCAAAGCAGCGCAGACTACTCTTCAGTAATCGACGATCACAACGATGACGACGACGATGATGATGACGACGATGGCATTCTGACTCCGCAGCAAGAAGAAGCACTGGACACATATCACGGTCTGCCGCCGTATCCATATCTGATCAAGATTGAGGAGCGGCGAATCCCGGAAGAGGGAAACACGCCTTATTGTCAGCAATTCCAGCTGTTGGACAACGGCGAGCTGTCTCCATATAGTGACCCTGCCAACCCGACTGGAATCAGGTTTGAAATTGCCGAACAACCACCGGCTTACAGCGCGTACGACGAGAGCATCAGCGTCGGCACAAGACTGCGACACAGGAAGAGAGACCCTTCAACAAACGCTTGCCATTGTGAATGGTGGGCCGAGTGATCCCTACATCCAGAAACGCGGTCTCGGCGTGCATTATTCGATCATCATTGGAGTTAAAATACACGGCAACGGAGTTTATTGATCATTGCAAACCAGGTGCTGGCCGATGGCACATGGGAGACCTGCCTGGGAGGTATACTTTTCTTTTTCTACTCATCTTGTGTTTTACATTCACCCAACTGAGCGACGGGTTCTTTTTATAATTTCCTACTGGCGAAGGGCGCAGGTCGATCTTCGAAGCACATCCCTCTGCGGAGTCATTTTCATTGTCTTGTTGTCAGCTTTGAGCAGACTGTACTGGAGCACATGGCGATCTAGGGAACAGGCGATGCGGATTCCTGACTTTATCTTTTCTTTCTGACCATGTTTGAGTTGCGCATGGACACATCAACGACTAGACGAAAGTATCTATTTTGTGGAAAGCAACTATCATCATCATCGTCCCGTTATCATTAATCGCACCTCGTGCTCTGAGTACAATTTACCCGATCCAAGTGAGGTGTTTGCTTGATTGATGACATGTGACAAACGGCGAGCGTTTGTTGGTTACACAACATAAACCAACTTGGACTTCCGCTTTTCTTCCACACACTTCAAAACATCCCTCACACTCCTTGTCGCCATTTTGGATATTTGTCGCTCGCACTGCACCTACCACCGTCTCACCAACTCATTCGCTCTTTCCCACTCACCACCAACACCAGCCATGTCGTTCAAAGCCAGCCCGCACGCCCGGCAAAAGCCCGAGCAAAAGCCAGCAACAACGCCTTCTTCTTCAAACATAAACCAACCTCAAGGTAACCATCCCACCCTCAACGGCAGCAACACCGAGGCGGTTATCTCGGTTCCCTCCCCGTCTGTCCCACTCTCACTCCCAAGCACAACACACCCTTCCTCCTCATTCTCCGGCCCAACTCCTCTCTCGCCCTACACCAACCTCTCGCGCGACCCCAAAACCAACGAAATGGTCTTCGGGCCGATCCCCGACCGCGAATACCATGAGGGTTTTATGCGCAAGGCCATTGAAATGGCCCAGCTCGCCCTGCGAAGCGACGAGACTCCTGTTGGCTGTGTCTTTGTCAAGGACGGCGAGGTGATTGGCAGAGGCATCAATGGCACGAATGCCAGTTTGAACGTGAGTATTGAAAGTGTCCACTTTCTCTCCCTTCCTCTCCGATGTTGGAAGAAATTATTTCTCACTAATCGAACAAACAGGGCACTCGCCACGCCGAGTTTGTCGCTCTCTGCGAGATCATGTCCCGCCACCACCCGTCGATTTTGCACACCACCGACCTCTACGTGACCGTCGAGCCCTGCGTCATGTGCGCTTCTGCTCTGCGCCAGTTCGGAATCCGCAGTGTTTACTTTGGCTGCCTCAATGACCGCTTTGGCGGCACGGGCGGCGTCATGACGGTGCACATGGACGAGGGTGTTGATCCGCCTTACCCCGTTTATGGAGGCCTGTTCCGCGAAGAGGCGATCATGTTATTGCGCAGATTCTACGTGCAGGAGAACGATAAGGGTGAGTTTCTCGCTGTGGTCTGTGGTTTATGAGTTTTCTACTGACAGTGCATTTGCAGCGCCGGAGCCCAAGCCAAAGAAGAATCGCGAGCTCAAGACTGAGATCCTGCCTGTTGGTGTTCCGACTGGAGGTAACACTCCCGCCAACACGGTCTCGCCTGCTGCTGGCCTACCCAGTGTCGGTACTACTGTCATTGGCACGCCTGCTGCGGGCACGCCTACCGCCGAGACACCCACTGGTTGAAGTTGCCGGACTCTTGCACACGACCCGAGTGAACGCAGACGAGCAGACAGCATGCTTGCATGCTGGATTTAATACACGACCCGACGCTATGCCCAAGGATACTTGGGACATCGGGAAACGAGCTTTTCACATCAGCGCTACAGCTTTGCTCCGACGAAGCGATGAGCTTTCAGCGCGAAGATTCTGCATATCGCCATAACATCGAACGGCTTACTTGAGGACACGAGGATAAAGACAGCATGAGCTTTGAGTTGCCCCCCGTCCGCATCAAGAGGGCCACATTACATAAAATATGCTGCTGCATGTCCGTCGCGATGTTGAAGACGTGCATTCATCGAACATGGATTAACCAGGGCAATGGTGGATGGCAGTTGGTTCTCGATGGAGCTATGAGTGTAGAAGTATGCACACGCATCCAAAGTCAAAAGAATTAACGAAATAGAAGTAAATGGGACAAAATCAAAAGGATCTTGAATCCTCTATCTTCCAAGCCTTTATCGATGAGTCTCTTCCTGGTGACGGCGATGATAAGCGTTTTCGTCACATTCGACGCTGCCGCTGCTCCGGAATCCACATAGATAACCAGGGTGTCTATAACAAAATTGTTGTATACTGCAGGCAAGGCACAGAAAATCTCTTTAGTCAATCACCAAGCCGATCGATGTCGGGAAACAGGTGCATGAGGTTTGTAATGATTACCTATTGGTTGTTATGTGCGTGTAGGTAGGTAGCCGCTGCCCTTCGGATGGCCTGGCCTGCAAGCGAACATCAGGCTTAGGTAGCCGGCCAATTGCCCTCCGAGCGAGGGAAGCATACTGGCAAGTGGCAGGCAAGCAAGCAAGCACGACCTATGAGCTGAGGTACATACTACCCTGTCTGGTGTAGAGTGTAGTAGCTATCGTAAGACAGCGAAAAGACATAGTACTGTACGATAGCAGAAACAACAACAACATGAACATTCACTCACTCACACACCTCCCGTGACTAGGTACTGCACAGTACCCGCCTCTCTACACTACACACGTGCCGCCGGCCCCAAGCAAGCAGCGTGCACTGACTGGACTGGACTGGACGGGACTGACGACGAGGCTGCCCAACTCAACGCCCGTTTTAACTGCTGCTGCTACTGCTAGTCACTACTACTGCTTGCTTGCTTCGGTTGTTTCCAGCTTGCTCGCCTGCTTGCGTGTGAAAGAGAGCGTCAGCAGCAGCGCCCGGGCCTCCCACACCCCAGCTGCGACGACCTTGACCTGACACCTGAGACCTCCCCTCGGCGCCCGACCAGTGTGCGCGCGTCCAGCTTCCGAGAGAGAGCCTCCTCCTCGGTGCACAGTGTTGATCCCTAAAGACCCCTCGACCCTCGTCTGCTCAGTCTTGTTTCGTTCGTTCCTATGGACCGCGACCCGATCTGGTCGACGTCGACGCCGAGTCACCATCATCCGACAGACCAGCCCCGCCAACACCTCGCTGCCCTTCCCCGGCATGCTATAGCGAGCACCGCCAGCGCCAACACCAGCACTTCCACCACTCCTGCCAGTCAACCCGCCCACCGCGACCTGTCCTCTGCCGCGCCTCCAACCACCTTCAATCCCGCCTCGGGCGCTTCGCCCGTCAAGTACGACGCCTACGGCACGCCCTCGATCGCGAGTCGCACTGCCAACCTCAGTCTCTCTACGCCTGCCGGCACCGGCACTCACACGCCGCGCGAGACCAGCATGGCGTACAATCACAACGGCGACCTGGACGGCGACATGCCAATGGAGGACGCAGACCCCTACAACAAGCAGAAGTACAGCCGTTCCGCTACCAACTCCAACCGAAACTCACAGTACCTGCCTGCCAATCCCGACGACGTGACCTCGAGGACCGCTGCGAGGTATTCCCCAATGAACACCTCCCCCACCTCCCCGTATCTCCCCGCTCCGCAGCAGCAGCAACAGCAGCAGCAGCAGATTGGCGGCAATCAGTACAGCTCCTACACACCCCAGCAACAGTCTGCGCGGCAGTCGCCTACCAGGCAGAATCCCTACGCGTCGCCGACCTCTTCCCAGCGCTACTACGCCTCTCCGCCATCTTCGGCGCGTGCACACTCCTCGCAATTGCCTCCATTGCAGCCCGCTATGTCGCCTACAGGCTACTTTCCACAATCTGCGACCCAGCAGCTCAACGCCGTGTTCGGTCGCGATGCAGGATCGCCGGGCAACCAGGCTCAACCACACCATCAACCTTCTCCCGCACACGGTTCCAGAGGAACGGTACCACAGATGACCAAAGTACACAACGTGCTCGACCTCAAACCGAGGATCAATGCGCAGCCGCCTTTCCGAAGAGCTAACCCTGAAGGTGGTTTCATCAGCCCATTGCAGGCGCTGACAACCCATCTTCCGGCGACGTACCGCATCTGCAACCCTGCTTTCCAATACGAATCGTCAAGAAACCCAAGGAGAGTGCTTACAAAGCCGAGCAAGGGCGTCAAGAACGATGGTTACGACAATGAGGACAGCGACTACATCCTGTACGTCAATGACATTCTGGGCTCTGAGGAGACGAACCACAAGAACCGATATTTGATCCTGGATGTTCTTGGTCAAGGTACCTTCGGTCAGGTCGTCAAGTGCCAGAACTTGAAGACCCAAGAGGTGGTTGCGGTCAAGGTTGTGAAGAACAAGACGGCCTACTTCAATCAAAGTATGATGGAGGTCTCGGTGCTGGACTTGCTCAATGGGAGAATGGACAAGAATGACGATCATCACATCTTGAGGCTGAAGGACACTTTCATCCACAAACAGCATCTGTGCTTGGTCTTCGAGCTGCTGTCGGTCAATTTGTACGAGCTGATCAAGCAGAACCAGTTCAGAGGGTTGAGCACCACGCTGGTGCGTGTCTTTGCCCAGCAGCTCCTGAACGGT
>Ga0265798_10007524_pt1 | contig 14079 bp, 10 predicted proteins | sample P3T30metagenome_FD_192430 | JGI IMG/M metagenome (GOLD analysis project Ga0265798, IMG submission 192430) | Plant litter microbial communities from East Loma Ridge, Irvine, California - P3 T30 | ecosystem: Environmental > Terrestrial > Plant litter > Unclassified | place: USA: California...
GTAGACAAGCTCACCCTTGTGCCACAGCTTGGGCTTGCAGGTGAGATTTACGCAACCAACAGGCAGTTTGATGAAAACCTGCCCGATACTAAAGGCGACATTCTTTTTGGTAAGCTGGGAGTTGAGACAGGGGTCGGCGACTTTTCTATTGGCTTAAACGGAATGCTGCCCATTAGCCAAAACCTTACGGGTGGAAGGGTAGAAGCCAATTACCGCTGGTCGGTCAATCTTAATTATAGCCTTTAGCAGAATTTTAAGCTAGCTATCTAATAGTATAGTCCTATCAGGTTTTTGTATTCCTGCTATAGTATTAGGTTATCTTTGCACTACCATTTTATTATCCTAATACTTACTATCGCTATGGCTATAAGGGTTATTACGAAGGTTTCGGTAAGTAAAGACAAAACTGTAGTTACCAAAGAAATCATTACTGCCACGAAAGCAGGAACTAAAGAAAAAATAACATACTCCGACCGTTTAATAGATACACGAAAACAAGCCATTCAGAATATTGAAAAAGCAGTTTTTTACCTGCTGCTTATATTTATGGCTGCCTATTTTATAAAAGAATATGCTGTGTTGGCATTCTCCGGGCAGGCAGCAACTGGGCATTCGCTTATTGACAGCCTGCAGAGTATCGTACTTATAATTTGCTGCGGTGTGGCATTTAAATATAGCCTCTCTAAGCGTAGAGATACATTTCAGAGTATATTTACGATGCTCTTTTGCGTATCGGCCTATGTACTCTTGATTGAGCATGGAACGTATTTCGTAAGCGATTTTGATCAAACCATTTGGTCGGCAATTGCCACAGGTATATTATCCTTTACGCTGTTGCAGCTGCATAGGAACAGGCTCTTCCTGTCACATGATTTTGAAATGTACTTTAAAACCAAAAGCTACGGCGTAGCCTGTATTGCAATAGTAACCATTGTACTGCTGCCTTATTTTTTTAATGATGATGTTTTTATGCATTCTCACCTAAACGAGATACCGGGCAGCTTTGGCGAAATGCTTATAGAATATGTGCAAACATTTGGCTACGTGTTTCTGTTAATAGCCATTACAGAGCTGGTTGTTAAAGTAAAACAATGCGATACGACAGACGAGGATGAGGATGTTTTTAAATAGAAAATTATCTTATAAAACTAAGGCTGCCAATTGGCAGCCTTAGTTTTATATATGAAATTCAAACGGAAATTTAGCTTCAAGCTCCTGTATTCGGGCAGCATCATTTCTCACCTCGGTCCGTTCTATATTTTTAGAAATGCTGAAATCGTCTTCCAGAACTTCTTCATATCTAACGGTAACAAAAGTATCATATGGCACTGATTTAGACCAGCTGCCGGAGTCGGTTTTAGAGTTGCCGTCTACCCATCCGTGCGGGGTTAAATGCCAACAGGTATATTCGTTGCTTATAGCCATATTTTTGATTTTGTTTGAAGCTTTGTAAAGCTACAAATTAATACAATATTTGTGTAAAGGCACCATGATCATTTAAAAATCCTCCTTCGTAAGGATGCAAAACGGATTAAAAAAAAGCTGCTGTAAATTTTACAGCAGCTTTATGTATAGTGTTAGGATAGTTTATCCTTTAAACTCAACAGTTTTAGTATCGCCTTCAAGGGTTACTTTTACAAGCCCATGTTTTGCAAGCCCTTTCATGGCTGCATCCCACTTTTTACCGCTTAGGCCTGCCTGCGTTTTTAGGGCATCAAGCGCAAGCTGGCTGCTTACTTTAAGTATCTCTGCAATAGCCTTTTCGTCTTCGGTAAGTTCTACGGCTTTTTTCTCCGGCCTCATTTGAGGGAAAAACAACACCTCTTGTATCGATGCGTTGTTGGTTAAGAACATAATAAGCCTGTCCATACCAATACCAAGTCCGCTTGTAGGCGGCATGCCGTACTCCAGGGCACGTAAAAAGTCGTTATCTATAAACTGGGCAGCTTCAACATCACCACGCTCAGATAGCTTTAACTGAGCCTCAAAACGTTCGCGTTGGTCTATCGGGTCGTTAAGTTCAGAGTATGCATTAGCCACCTCTTTACCACAAATCATAAGCTCAAAACGCTCAGTAAGTTCCGGGTTATCGCGGTGCTCTTTACAAAGCGGGCTCATCTCCTTAGGATAATCGGTAATAAACGTAGGCTGTATAAAGTTGCCTTCGCATTTTTCGCCAAAAATCTCGTCAATAAGTTTGCCTTTACCCATAGTATCGTCTACCGCAATGCCCATGCCTTTAGCGGCTTCAAACAACTCCTGTTCGGTTTTTCCGGTAATATCAAAACCGGTAAATTGCTTAATAGCGTCGGTCATGGTAAGACGTGCATACGGTGCTTTAAAGCTTACATTATGCTCGCCAAAAGTAACATCGGCAGTGCCGTTAACAGCAAGGGCGCAATGCTCCAGCAGGTTCTCGGTAAACTCCATCATCCAGTTGTAGTCTTTGTAGGCTACATATATTTCCATAGCGGTAAATTCAGGATTATGCGTCCTGTCCATACCTTCATTCCTAAAATTCTTAGAAAACTCATACACACCATCAAAACCACCCACAATAAGGCGTTTTAGGTACAACTCGTTAGCAATACGCATATAAAGCGGAATATCCAGCGAGTTGTGGTGCGTAACAAAAGGCCTCGCGGCAGCGCCGCCCGGTATAGGTTGTAACACAGGAGTTTCTACCTCAAAATAGCCTTTATCATTAAAAAAGCTGCGCATAGCGTTAAATAACTTAGTCCTTTTTACAAAAACCTCCTTAACGTGCGGGTTAACCACAAGGTCTACATAACGCTGGCGGTAACGTAGTTCAGGGTCGCTAAAGCTGTCATACACTTTACCGTCGGCATCTGTTTTTGGCATAGGCAGCGGGCGTAGTGTTTTGCTTAGTAGCGATAATTCGTGCACACGTATTGATTTTTCACCTACCTGAGTAGTAAAAAGTTCGCCCTTAACTCCTACAAAATCGCCAAGGTCAATCAGTTTCTTAAACACCTCGTTATAAAGGGTTTTGTCTTCGCCCGGGCAAATTTCATCGCGGTTAACATATATTTGTACACGGCCTTCGCTGTCCTGTAGTTCGGCAAAAGCTGCTTTACCCTGAACGCGGATAGACATTAAACGGCCGGCTACCACCACCTTCTTGCTTTCAGAAAAATCTTCCTTCACCTGTTTAGAGGTATGGTCTACCGGAAACAGGTTAGCGGGATACGGATTGATGCCGAGGTTTCTCAGCGTGTCCAGTTTTTCTCTGCGAATAATTTCTTGTTCTGAAAGCTGCATGTTTATTATGTTTTTAAGCCTGCAAAGATAATGATATTTAACAAATAAGCAATTTGGCGTCTGTAACAATATAAGTGTATTTTCGTCTAATAAAAATATACCTAAAAACAAGAAAAATATGAAATCATTAGTAGTGCCGGCCCTTGGCTTATTATTGGCTTTTTTTGCCACGTCGTGTAACTTTACCGAGAATATTACCGTAAACCAGGATGGCAGTGGTACGGCAACAATTAATATGGATGCATCGCAGCTCATGGCACTTGGTGCCGGACAAATGGGCGAGGCTGCCAACAAAAAAATAGACTCTACAATTAACTTTAAAGAAGTTTTTGCCGCTAAGAAAGACAGTATTGCAAAATTGCCTAAGGCAGAGCAGGACAGGCTTAAAGCTTTAGAAAACCTGTCTTTAAAAGTTCTTATGAATGCCGAAGAAGGTCAGTTGAATGTTGATATCATAAACAACTTTAAGAAAATTGGCGATGTAACAGATGTAATGAAAAACTTTAGGGAACTTGCCGGTACCGGCGACGCTAAGAAAGCAGAGGCTTTAAATTTCTTAAACAATCATTCTACAGTTGGTTATGCTTATGATGGCAAAACATTTAAAAGAAATGTTGTGGCCGATAAAACTGCAGCTCCGGTTTCGGACAGCTTAAGTATGTACAAACCCATGATGGAAGGTTCTACCTATACGTTAAAATACTCGTTTCCAAAAAAGGTGGCAAAAGTATCTAACCCGGCAGCAATTATTGGTGCAGATAGAAAAACAGTAAGTATCACTTATGATTTAATTGAATATCTGGAAAATCCAACCCAACTGGGTTTACAGGTGGAATTTGAAAAGTAAATGCGAAACAATAATTCTAAACCGGGCAATTACTGTCCGGTTTTTTTATGCTGTAATTGGTGGCAATAAGTTTTGTAAATTTGTAGTGAATATTAGATGCTAAAGCGATGAACAAAAAAATTTGGTTTCGCGACCTGGGATTAAGAGATTATAAAGATGTATGGGAGTACCAGGAAAAACTGTTTCAGGAAACGGTAGATTTAAAAATACGCAACAGAAGGGAAGAACTTACGCTGCAAACGCCTAATCACCTGCTATTTGTTGAGCATCCGCATGTATATACCCTTGGTAAAAGCGGTGATGTTGAGAACCTTTTGATAAACGAGCAACAACTGGCTGCTAAAGATGCAGTATACTATAAAGTTAATCGTGGTGGCGATATTACTTATCACGGCCCCGGGCAGATCGTTGGCTATCCAATTTTAGACCTTGAGAATTTTTTTACCGACATACACAAGTACCTCCGCTTTTTAGAAGAAATGGTAATACTCACCCTTGCCGATTATGGTGTTACAGGTACCCGCAGCGATGGCGAAACGGGTGTGTGGCTGGATGCCGGTACACCATTTGCCCGAAAAATATGCGCTATGGGGGTAAGAGCGTCACGCTGGGTAACCATGCATGGCTTTGCGCTTAATGTAAACGCTAACCTTGGTTATTTTGACAATATTATACCATGCGGTATTCGTGGCAAGGCGGTGGCATCCTTAAATGCGGAATTGGGCGTAGAGAAAGTAAGCGAAGAAGAGGTAAAAACAAAACTGCTAAAATATTTTGCACAGCTTTTTGAGGGAGAGATCGTGGTTGAAAATTCTATAGCCGAAAAACAATTGCTATAATATTAAGGAGTAAAAAACTTAAAGTAATTTACTTTTTTACTCCTTAATATATACTACTCACAAAACTCTAAATCCATTTCTAATTGTTCCGGCAAAAGCCTGAAGGTTTTTCGGTGGTATTTTGTAATTCCGTATTTTCTTATTGCTTCGCGATGTTCTAAAGTGGGATAGCCTTTATTACATTTCCAATTATACATTGGGAACTCTTCGTGCAGGCGGTTCATATAATCATCCCTGTATGTTTTTGCCAGTACCGATGCGGCCGCAATGCTAAGGTATTTGCTATCCCCTTTTATAATGCAGCTGTGGGGTATGTTAGCAACGGGCTTAAATCGGTTGCCATCCACAATTATATAATGAGGGGTGGGATTTAATTCAACAATACATTCCTGCATGGCCCGTATAGAGGCGTTGAGAATATTAATCTCATCTATAATATCCGGTTCAATATGTACCACATGGTAGCAAAGGGCCTGCTTTTGTATTAGCGGGCGGAGGTGCTCCCTTGTTTTTTCAGATAATTGCTTAGAGTCATTTAGTAAATCCAGTTCAAAATTATCCGGTAAAATAACGGCCGCAGCTGTAACCGGGCCTGCAAGGCACCCGCGCCCAGCCTCATCGGTACCGGTTTCGTATAATAGCTCAGAATATTTTAACAGCAGCATTTTAAACCGTATTTTAAAAATTAACGTAATATTATAAAGTAACAAATATAAAAGTATATAGTTAAATTTAAAATTGTTGGTGTTTAATTTACAGGATTTTATATTTTTGCTATTCTTTTTTAATGGCAATACATATTTGTTCTTAAAAAAATCTATTAACTACTAAATATTTATAACAACAGTCATGAAAAAAAATACTGTGTCGATGCTTGTTCTTGGATTGTTGCTTGCAGGAGGATTTTCTGCTAAAGCACAAACCGAAGAGGAGCGAAGAATTATTACAAAAGATTACGATCAGGCGGCGTTAAAAAACTTTATTAACGAACAAACTGAGAAGACCAAAAAGAACAGAGATGAAGCTTATCGCCTTGCAGCGTTAAATGGATGGCCAACCAAATTTGTTACAGAAGAAGGTAACCATGCAGAGCTTGTAGGTTTGCAGGATGATGGTAAGCCATTATATTATCAAACCCTAAATGCAAATGCCGCATTTACATCAGGTATTAGTTCACTTAACACTGGCGGTAGTTTAGGTTTAAGCTTAGATGGACAGAATATGCTTGTTGCCATTTGGGACGAAGACAGGCCAAGAGCTACCCACAATACTTTTAGCGGAACACTTGGCCAAAGGTTAAGTATTGAGGATGCAGCTACTGTGCAAGCTACTCACTCAACACACGTATTTGGTACTATAATAGGTAATGGAAATACTACAAGTACCGGTGCGCCAAATGTTAGTGCTAAGGGTATGGCCCCATTAGCATTCGGTCATGCTAATGACTGGAATAGTGATACTGTTGAGATGGGTATTGCTGCAGGTGGTGGTTTACTTGTTTCTAACCACTCTTATGGGGCGAAGGCAAATCTAGTATCTGAAGGTACTTTCGGTGCTTACACAAACCAGTCTCGTGACTATGATAACGTTGCTTTTATTGCAAAAAATTATTTAATAGTTCAGGCAGCGGGCAATGACAGAAACGATAACGGACAAGTATATAATCCTACAAAAGGAGGGTATGACCTTATAAATAATGCTAAAACGGCTAAAAACTCATTAATCGTAGCTGCAGTGGCAGGGCTTTCGTCAGAGTACTCAGAACCGAGCGATGTTATAATGTCTTCATTTAGTAGCTACGGGCCTACGGATGATAGGAGGATTAAGCCGGATATTTCTGCCAAAGGCGTAAATGTTACATCTTCTATAGACAATAATAACGCAAGTTATGGGTCTCTGAGTGGAACTTCAATGGCTTCTCCTGTAGTAGCTGGTGGAGCGCTTTTGTTGCAGCAGCATTATAATAACGTAAATGGGGCTTATATGCGATCTGCAACCTTAAGAGGCCTTATTTGTCATACTGCAGATGAGGCAGGAGATTGGGATGGTCCTGATGCTCGATTTGGTTGGGGATTATTTGATGCAAAAAAAGCTGCACAGGCAATTACAAATAACGGTACTACTTCAATTATAGAAGAGCGTTCATTATCGCAAGGTTCAAGCTATACGTTTAATGTTACTGCAATCGAAGGACAAAAGCTTCAGGTTAGTATCTGTTGGACAGATCCTGCGGGAAATGTTAGTTCAACGGTTGATTCTACCGTTCCAAGGCTTAAGAATGATCTTGATGTAGTTGTAAGTAAAGATGGCACGAACTATTTACCGTGGAAATTAGCTGCAACAAATGATGCGCCATCTATTAAAGGTGATAATGATGTAGATAATATTGAGCGTATTGATATACCTAATGCATCCGGAACTTATACTATTACTGTAGATCATGAAGGTTCTCTTACATCAGGCCCTCAGGAATACTCTTTGATAGTTACTAATGCTACAGAGGTACTAGGTGCTGATGATTTTAAATTTAACTTATTTGCAGTATGGCCTAACCCGGCAAGCTCAGAAGTTAACATCAGCCTTGTAGAAGGTTCGTCTACACCGTCAACTGTTGCATTTTACGATATCCAGGGTAGAGAAGTATTAGTGCGTGAACTTTCTCAAAGCCTCAACGTTATAGATACTAACAATTTAAGTGAAGGTGTTTATATGGTAAAAGTTACGCAGGGAGCAAAACAACAGGTTAAAAAGCTTGTTGTAAATAAATAGCTTTTACATAATAGTAACAAAAAAATAATATTGTTACGCAACCATAATATAAAAATAGCATCTATAAATAAACGCCGGTTTTTTTTAAACCGGCGTTTATCATTTTAACTATTTTTTCTATTATGATGGCAATAAATTCAAATATGTTGTGGATATTTTATTTATATCGGCAATTAGCTATGTTTTATTGATAATGCAATGTTAAAAGTTTGTTATATAAAAATAAATTGATAGCTTTGCAACTTAACTAACTCAAATTAATTAAATATGAAATCAAAGTTTACTTGGATTTTTACGCTTTTACTGGCGTTTTTTATTCAGTTTTCCTTTGCACAGGAGAAGACCGTTACGGGTACTGTTGTTGATGATGCCAACATGCCTGTTCCGGGAGCTAATGTAAAGGTTGAAGGCTCTAGCAATGGGGTTCAGACTGATTTTGATGGCAAGTTTTCCATCCAGGCTTCTCAGGGGCAAAAATTGGTTATTTCTTACGTAGGTATGAATGATCAGGTTGTTACAGTAGGTGCAGGTTCTGTAATTCCGCCGGTTACACTAAAATCAGGTATTGATTTAGGTGGTGTAGTTGTAGAAGGTTATAGAACTACATCAAGGCCAAGGTCTAACGTTGCTGTAACTACTATTAGCTCAGAAACTATCGAAGGCAGGCCAAATGCTTCTTTCGTTCAGTCACTTCAGGGTCAGATCCCGGGTTTAAATATTTCTACAGGTTCAGGGTCGCCAGGTTCTGCACAAACCAGTGTTATATTAAGGGGTCTTGGTTCATTAAGTGGTAACACAGAGCCTCTATATGTTATTGATGGTGTTCCGTCTAACTTATTAAACTTTAGGAGTATTAATGGTAACGACATTGAGTCGGTATCGGTTCTTAAAGATGCAGGTGCTACTTCAGTTTACGGTAATAGGGGTGCTAATGGTGTTATTGTTGTTAAAACAAAAAGAGGATCTTTTGATTCTGGCTTAAAAGTTAGGTATTCTGGTGTTACCGGTTTTACTACACTTCAAGATCACCACTATCAGATCATGAGCGGACAGCAGTTATTAACTCTTGAAAGAACAAGGGGTATTGGTAGAGGCGCTACAGGTGGTGTTGATAGTACTCCTATGACAGATGCAGAAATTGCTGCAGCTCCAAATACTAACTGGCAGGATTATTTCTTTAGAACAGGTATTTCTCAGGATCATAACCTTAGTTTTTCTCAAGGTAGTAAAAACACTAACTCTTTTGTCTCTCTTGGTTATTTTGAGCAAGATGGTATCGTGCCAAACACAGATATTAAAAGGATATCTTTAAGGTCTAACTTTACAGGTAAGAGTGCTAACGAGAAATTTAACTATAGCACTAACCTTTATGCAGGTTATTCAAGGCGTAACGAGTTAGAGGCAGAAACAAGGTCTCAAACAGATCCAACTTTTGCTGGTAATATCCTTCAAAATCCACTACAAGGTATGCTATCGTCGCTTCCTTATTTAGATCCAAGTGTTTATCAAAACGGACAGCAGTTGTTTGAATTGTACCCATCAGCAGCATTTGAGGCAACTCCTTACATGCTTATGGATTACATCAAGAACATATATAACCAATATAATGAGGTTAAATTGTTATTCAACGGATCTGCAAGCTATAAGATTACAAACGATTTAACAGCTGGCGTAACCGGTGGTTTAGATTTTACTGAAAACCAACGTGTATTTGCAAGGCTTCCGCAATCATATCTTGCTATAATTTCTGCTGCAGGTGGAGGTTATCCTGAATATCCAGGTTTAGAAACTCAAAGTACCTCAAGGGATTTTGGTTTTAATGGTAATGCAAGGTTAAACTATAACAAAGTTTTTGCTGAGAAGCATAGTATTGATGCATCGTTAATGACGGAATACTACAAAGCGCACTTTAAAAGTAATGCTTTTACAAGTATAGGTCTTAACGACAGGACCTATGCTCCAGGTTCTGGTACAGGTTATGTTCCTTTCAACCCTAATACTCCTAACTTGTTTAACCGTACGGTAGCTTCATCAAAAGCTGAGGCTGGTTTGTTTTCATACTTTGGTATGTTTGATTATGATTACGATTCTAAATATGGTGTTGGTGTATCTGTACGTAGAGATGCTTCTTACAGGTTTGTACAAGATAACCAGTGGGGTACTTTCTGGTCTGTATCTGGAAGATGGAATATCGATCAGGAGAAATTTATGGAAAATTCTGTAATTACAGAGTTAAAACTAAGGGGATCTATTGGTACTGCCGGTAATCAAAACATTGGTGGTGCAAGCCCTTACGCTGTTCCAAACCTTTCAAGAGCTTTATACAGCACAACTACAGGATATGCTAACCAGCCTGGTTTGGTAATTTCTCAGTTAGCTAACCCTACTATCCAGTGGGAAACTACTTTACAGTCAAACATTGGTGTAGACTTTGTAATTGATAAAAGATTACGTGGTACTATAGATGTGTATAGAAAGTATACGAAAGATCTTTTCCAGGGTATTCCGGTATCTGCTATTAACGGTCAATACGATATTGATGGTAACGTAGGTAACATGGAGAACAAAGGTATCGAGGCATTACTTGCTTATGATATTATTAAAGGACAGGATTTTAACCTTACAATTAATGCAAACGGTTCTTACAACAGAAACAGACTTGAAAATCTGCCGTTAAACGACCAATTCCTTGGTACACGTCAAATTCAAAGTAACGGACAAATTGCTTACCAATATTATACTGTAAGATATGCAGGCGTAAACCCATCAAATGGTAATGCTTTATACTATGATGCAAACGGGACATTAACCGAGAATTCTGTTGCTGCTGATAGGGTTGCTACAGGTAAATCTCCGGTGCCGGTTTATCAGGGTGCATTCGGTTTTAACGCTGATTACAAAGGTTTCTATGCAAGTGCTCAATTTACATTTGTTGCTGACGTTTGGAGGTTCGATTCTGATTTATCTAACTTACAGGATCCTACTGGTATTGGTTCGTTCCCTCAGTCTACAGACCAGATCAGGGCTTGGACTCCTGAAAATACAATTACTGACATACCTTCTATTTTTGCTACAAACACAGCTAACGATGCATTGTCAGACAGATTTTTACGTGATTCATCTTACTTAAGGCTTAAATACGCTACGGTAGGTTACAATGTTCCTTCTAAATTCTTAGATCAAACTTTCTTAAGCAGTGTTAGGATTTATGCCCAGGCAGAAAACTTCCTTACATGGACTAAATGGAGAGGTTTTGATCCTGAAAGTAATGCGGCAAGTACATTTGGAGGCTACCCTACACCACGCGTATTTTCTTTTGGTGTTGATTTACAATTCTAAAAAAAAAAATATATGAAAAATTTAAAGAAGATATTTTTACTAACATTAATCGCAGGGATGGTTTATTCTTGTGATGACGCTTACGAAATTATACAGCCGGGTGAATATGCCGAAGAAGTTGCTATCCTTAACTTAACGGATATGAACTTAGCATTGTCTGAAATATATGATAACATTGGTGGCGAGGATGAAATTGCTTTTACCAGTGTTTTTACAGACGAAACTGCAATAGGTGATGAAAACGGTGGACAAAACCTTGACGAATACAGGTTTCAGGTATTTGCAAGCAACGAATATGCAAGTGGTATATGGTTGGAGAACTATAGGGTTATAAATTATGTTAACAGGCTTATTAAAGAGTCTGATAATGTAGTGCTTGATCCTGAGTCTGAAACATATGAAGATGATTTACAGGAGAAAAACAGGATTCTTACAGAGGCACGCGTTATAAGGGCTTTTTGCCACTTTAAATTGCTGACTTATTTCTCTACAGATCTTAAAAATGATAGTGCTTTAGGTGTTATTATTGTAGATGATGTTCCGCCTTCACCACCAAACCTTCTACAAAAACCAAGGGCTACTAACGGAGAGGTTTTTGCTTTTATCGATCAGGATCTTGATTTTGCTGAGCAAAATTTATCCTCTCTTGCTAACAATGGAGCAGTTCTTGTTAGGCCTGTGTTTATTACCGGTTTGAGGGCTCGTATAGCAGCTTATAGGGGTTTGTATTCAGAAGCGCTTACTTATTCATCAGCAATTGTTGATAATCCTGGTACAGGTGCTCTAACGAGTACTTTAAACGCTTACAAGCAAATATGGACTGACGCTGCATTAACAGAACAGATATTTTCTTTAGAAAGGCCTACTGGTAAAACTACAATTGGCAGTAATTGGTTTTTTAATACTACATCACTTAGTGGTGGTGCTTTTCTTGATATGAGCAGGACGCTTTATAATGAACTTGTAGAAAGCGATGATTTCAGGGTTGAGGCATTTGTTGATCCGTCGAGCCTTATAGCTGAGGATTATGCTACGGTATTTGATTACAGGAATGCCGATGTTATTGTTATAGATAAATATCCTGGTGTTCCTAACTTACCTCTAAATAACAGAGTTAAAGTTATGAGAACAGTAGAAATGTATTTTATTAAGGCAGAAGCTGAAGTTGCTGCAGGTAATTTAGCGGGTGCGTTAACAACTCTAAATAAAGTAAGGACTGCAAGGTCGGCTGATCTTTATCCTGCTTTTGAAAATGCTCAGGCAGCATGGAAAGCTATTCTTGATGAAAGAAGGTTAGAACTTTGTTTTGAAGGACATCGTTATATAGATCTTAAGCGTTTAGGTGCAGCTGCGGGTGTATCTGGTGTTGATAGGTATGTAAGGGATTGTTCTCCATACAATGCATGCGAACTATCTATCACAGATTACAGGTTTACTTTACCTATCCCTCTTGATGAGATCAATGGTAATAATGCTATACAAGGACAACAGAATCCTGGCTATTAATATTAAATAAAGAAGTAAAATGAAAAATATTTTTTATAAACTTGGCTTGGTATGTCTTTTCGCTGTAGGTTTAACCAGCTGTGATGAAGACAGGATTACGCTTAATCCGGATAATGGAACCAACCTTTGGTCTTTTAATGAGTCGTCATCAGATTTAGCGATCAACAACAATGTGCAAACCGATACGATTGAAGTAGGAGTTACATCAAGTTCTAATGTGGATAGGGTTATACCTGTTAATGTAGATCCTACATCAACTGCTACATCTAACTTGTATACTATAGAGCCTACATCTCTTGTAATTCCTGCAGGTGAATTTATTGGTAAAATTGTTGTAAAAGGTAATTTTGAAAACGTACCTGACGGACAAACTTTCCAGTTAATATTAACTTTGGATGAATCTCAGGTTCAAATCCTTGATGAGAAAAGCTTTCATATTATAACAATTTTTAAATCTTGTATTACTGAAAGTTTAGCTGGTACTCATTCTTATTCTCAGTACAATATTGTTACTGGAGACGGAGCTGGTAACAGCACACCTGTAGATCTTACTACAAGTGGTACTGTTCAATGGATATCAACATCTGTTGCTGGAAGATATAGGACAAGCGATTCGTCTTTTGGTATGTATACTGCCGCTTATGGCGATCCAGCTGGTCAAAATGCTACTAATCCTGTTTCTATAAACTGGACATGTAGTGGTATTTCTACTACTGGTGTAGACATTTATGGTGATGCAGTTGTTTATACTGTTACAAGTGTAAACGGCCCTGTGCTTACTTTAACCTGGAGCAGCGCTTATGGCGATGGTGGTACAGTTGAATTAACAAGAGCTGGCGGCGCAGACTGGCCTGATGGTTTAGTTACGCAATAATACCGCTGTTATTATAATACTTAAGGGGGCTTTCATATGAAAGCCCCTTTTTTTTGGTTAAGTATAAATATTATCGTTTTGCAAAAATCAGTACATTTGCCCAAATTGTTATTCCTGATGTTTAAAAAGAGTGTTGTATTTATAATTTTGCTCCTTTTGCCTGCAATGGGTTTTTCCCAAATTAAAAAAAGAACCCCCCGTACAGCGCCTACAGGTACTACTCAAAATGATACTTTAAAACGCAATCGTAGTGCTAAGGGCAAACCAGATGTTGCTACTGTAAAAGATGCTGCAGATACCATTGCCACTATTGATATGTACAAGATTATCACGCTACAGCGTGATACCATCCTTGTTGATACTACCCTGACCTTACAAAAAGAATACGAGGTAAATTATCTAAAAAAAGATAATTTTGGTCTTTTGGCTTTTCCTAATGATGGGCAAACTTATAATGTGCTCGATTATGGACTAACAACCTTTAATCCTTTTCCAGAATTCGGATTTACAGCTAAGCATTCAGCATACCAGCGTGTAGATGATATTAATTATTATGAAGTTGCTACCCCCTATACCGATTTAACGTATAGATCGGTTCAGCGGCAGGGGCAAATTTTAAGCGC